>ERZ1674203.282-NODE-282-length-12070-cov-9.241615_pt1 | contig 12070 bp, 7 predicted proteins | sample MGYA00581297_ERZ1674203 | MGnify/ENA primary metagenome ERZ1674203 (study PRJEB41354, sample SAMEA4873349) | human saliva metagenome | biome: human-associated habitat [ENVO:00009003]; feature: mouth environment [ENVO:08000002]; material: saliva material... | reverse complement strand
ACACGCCAAGCAAGAAGAAACGGGGCAGAAAATAAAAAAGAAACGACGGAAAAAGCGCAACGAAAGCGGGAAGTTGTTTTTGATTGCCGCGATTTTACGGCAACAAAAAGGGAATCGAAATCCTTAAAACGCGTACTTTAGACGTCTTCAATGTTAATAAACAATTTAATTCGGTGATTTCTTGGGTTTTGGTTTGGAAGTAAAATCGAGAATGGCTAATTTCGCACTGTGTTTTTCATAGTATTAGATTTAAGGTTAACAAGGTTGGGATACAGTGGTATCCCATTTTTTTTGCCCCTTGGTCTAAATCCACTTCCCCCTCGCTGATTTTTCGCGTCTGTTGTGCGCTTTTCGCGCTGTGCTGACCTCAATGGGCGGAAAGTTGTCTCCTCGTTTTATTCCTCCCTCTCCCTTTTCGGCCGTTTTCTCCCTGTGCGTGGGGGTAGACGGCGCTTTTTTCTTTTCTCTGCTGCAAGTTGACCGACAAAGCGCCGGGCCTTCGGGCACGGATGCCGCCTACTCGTCGGCCGCAGGGCACAAAAAAACACAGGCGTTTCCCATCGCTCACCCCGATTTGTCCAACTTTCGAATGAAGTCGGGCGGGAGGTCGACGTGGAAACGCCTGTGTGCTGCTGACGGATGTCGCTAAACGGCAGACATCAGCTGTATTTGCGCGGATAGCGCAGCAAGATTCCGCCGACGGCCACCACGCCGAGGAGAAAATTGTAGTACAGATGCGGAATGATTTGCAGGGGACTGAGCGCGGCCAGGCTTGAAGCGAGGAGCAACTGTGCGCCGTAGGGCAACAGTCCTTGCGCCACGCACGAGAAGGTGTCGAGGAGCGAAGCACTCTTGCATTTGTTCACCCCGTAGCGCACGGCAATGTCGTTGGAGATGCGGCCGACGCTGAGAATGGCGACCGTATTGTTGGCCGTCACGCAGTTGGTGAGCACCACCAAGGCCGAAATGGAGGCTTCGGCGCCGCGTTTGCCGCGAATGTGGCGCGTGAGGCGCGAAATGATGAAGTCGATGCCGCCGTTGTGACGAATCACTTCCATCAAACCGCCGGCCAAGAGGGCGATGAGGATGGTTTCGCTCATGCCGGAGACACCTTTCGTCATCGCATTGAACCATCCCGCCGCATCGAAGGCGCCGGTGCTCATCCCGATGACGCCCGTGAGCACATTGCCCAGCAGTAACACCAGCATCACGTCGACGCCGACCATCGCGGCGACCAAAACGGCGAGATAGGGGAGGACTTTGATCAAGCTGAAGTCGGGAATCGAAGCCACGTTCTGGCTGCCGGCACCGTTCACGCAGTAAATAACAAAGCAAACCACGGCAGCGGGCAGGGCGATGCGGATGTTGGCGCGAAACTTATCGCTGAGTCGCACGCCTTGTGAGCGAGTGGCCACGATGGTGGTGTCGGAAATGAACGAAAGGTTGTCGCCGAAAAACGCACCGCCCACCACGGCGCCCACCACTATGGGGAGGGCGAGGCCGGAAGACGAGGCGACGCCGCTGGCAACGGGCACCAAAGCCATGACCGTGCCCACGCTCGTGCCGATACTCAGCGAGACAAAGCAGGCGGCCAGGAACAATCCGGGCAAAAGCAGCGAGACGGGGAGCGCATGCAGGGTCATCGCCACGGTGGAGTCGATGGCACCCATCTGTTTCGCCGAGGCGGCAAACGCGCCGGCGAGGATGAAGATCCAAATCATCATCATCAGATTTTTCTCACCCGCTCCTCGGCTGAACACACTCACGCGTTCGGCGATGGGAAGCAGGCCGCGGTGGAGTTCGGGTTCCGCGGGGCGCGTGGCATCGGGGTGATTTGTGATAAAAAGGGCGTAGGCCGAGGCGACGATAAAGACAATGACGAGCGGCACCTTGTTGAAATCGCCGGCGGCGATCCCCAACACGAGGAAAAGCACGACCATCAACAACAATGGGCTCACCGCCAACCATCCGCGTCGCGTCGACACGCGGGGCATAGAAGAGAATTGCGTCATAAAGAACGAATAGCTTTTGTTTGTGGATGCGAAGTTACCATTTCCGCCGCGCACGACCAAGCACGGGAATGGGGGAATACAAAAAGCCGCACCACTCTTTTGTGGTGCGGCTTTGCATTTTCCATCGAAGTGCAGATGAATGCTTGCGATACTAAATCAAATCAATCAGCTTTTCCGCAATGGAAATGCCGAATTCGACCATATCGGGGGAAGCATCGGAGGCTTGGGGGCGAATGATGTAGCGAATGTAATTTTCTTTATCGTGAAGATGATTGTCCTCAATGGAGAAACAGTTCAACCGCTCGTGGATCTCCTTTGCCAAATCGTGCTTGTCTCGAAGTGCTTGATCTTCCTGTTCCTCCTTCGTGAGCGGAATGGCAAGATTCCACTCATGGTTACTAAGGTAAAGTGCGAATTTCCTACTCTGAGCGTCGTTCTCATATCGATCGTAGAGGGGAAAATTCTTCCAGTCTACGGCTTTCGGTTCGGTGCGCTTCTCCAAATGTTTCCGAACAATGAACACAAATGGTTTCCAATGCTGAGAAGCCAATGGACGGTCAACCTTATCATTCAATTTTCTCTCGAACGTAGCCTTATTTTCTTTGAAAGAAAAAGCAAAATGATAGATACTTTCCGACCAAAGCTCAGCATATTTGACCAAATAGTACCACGGCGTTTTTTCCGAGTTCTCGGCCTGCTCGAGAAACTCGTCGATGATGGCCTGCAAACGCTCTTGGGGAGTACCAATTCGATCGATATACTGCTTGAACAGTTCCTGCAATGCTTTGCATAAAGTCTGTCTTCCGGTAGTGTCGTTGTTTCGCTTATCTAAAGGATAGGTAAGCACAAAGCGCCAACGTGATTCGTTGCCACCAAAGCTATAGGCCCACCAAGTATAATGGTTAATTCCTTTGTTGAGTATGCCCTGGAAACCACAAGCGACGAGTGCACGTGCCACTAACTTATCGCTCACTTTCTCCGTTTCCTGCTGCCAAGGACTACCGAAAACAGTAAAGAAGGCCTCGCAAAGTCGGGTCATGTTGATGCCGGAACTGTCCTGCCAAGGCAGATTGCGGAGAAAACCGCGGAGCAAATCGTGCTCTTCGAGCCGGAAAAGTGCAGTCTTCTCCGCCAGATGTGCGCAAATCCATTTTGCTTTCTCCACTTCGTGACGGAAAGCTGACACATTTTGAAAGGTTTCCTCAGAGATCTCTTTCGATGATAGGCCTGCATACACTTCTTTCTCACCGAGGACTTCGTCTAAATACTTCGCATATCCACTCAGTTCTTTGAGTTCTATACCGCTGTTGAAGGCCATTTTATCGGTTTTCCTGATGCTATAGAGGAAATTGCGCACCACGCGGAGGAAATCGTGGAGGTTTGCACCCGTCGCCTCCTCATTGTACTTAACCAGTCGAAGCAAAAGGTAATAGACCAACACTTGGTGGCGACGTTCGAGCTTACCTTCACAGAGCAAGCGGAACAAATCGCCCACCCGGCTCTCGTTTCCTTCGCTTCCAGTGAAGTGAAGCCGAACTTCGACGGGCATTTCATCCACGACACCGAAAGCCGTTTCGAGAAAATCCTTCTCTTGGTCTTGACTCTCGGCGCTTTCCCCGTGAGGGCAACCGATTTCATGGAGTTTGTTCAAGACTTGAAAGAGGAGGATGATCTCTTTCGCACTTTTGAACACGTGCATTTTGTCTGAACATTCTCCCGTGTTATAATGATAGTATCGGAATTCTGCCCACCAAGTGAAGAAATAGCGCATCATCTCGTCGGATCGCTGCACATGGTCTTCGAGAGGGCTCTCCTCTCCACGAGAGAGATGCCAGAAGAAGTCCTGCCAGCGGCCATCGACTCGGAAAGAAAAATAATCGGCCGGCGTTTTCTCCTGCTCATTCGCTTGAAAGCTTTCCCATAAACCCGCATTCTCCTCTTTGAAAACGACTTCACCCAAACATTCTATGGCCTTTGCCTTGTCGCACTCCCAATCGGTGAGCAGACGACCGCGGTTGTTCATCTTGATATACAGCTCATCTGTCAGACGAAACTCGTTGCTTTGGATCTCGATCACAGTAAAAGTGATCGCACCTTCCTGCAAACGCTTCCAAAGTGGAGCTGTATCTGCTTCACCCAACCTTGTTCCGATGGCAACGAGCATTTCGATCATCGAATTGACCGTAGGATCTTTCTGCCAAGCGGGAAGAAACCACGAAGCTTCCAAGAGAGCGGACTTCGCCTTGTTGGTTTTCAGCTGCTGCTTCAGTTCTCCGTCGCCAATGTGCGCCACCAAAGCGGCACAGAAGCGGCGAGAGGAAGAACGCGTGGCGTAACTGAAATGCGAAAGCAACTTTTTCGCTGCGTCGGCTTCTGTTTCGGGACACAACATCCAGTGCAGCAGCCACAAACTGGTGAGTCGTTGCTGTCCGTCGAGAGGAAGAAATACCTTTGTCGGTTCGTTGACATCCGAATTTGGGGTGTCAATATGAAGTTCTCCCTCTTTCCAATATGGATGCAGTCCGGAAGCCGGGGCTTCTTCGTACGTGCTGCCGTAAATGAAATCGAGATGTAAGGTTTTCTGCTTAGCTTCTGGAGTATCGGCAGACAACGTCTCCACAAGATCGCAGATAAACAGATCGCGGATTTCCTTCGCCTTGTCGCTCCCTTGCACATAATCGCGCTGCAGTTGTGGAATCCGAACGTTTTTATCCGTTAGGAAAGCCAAGAGGTTGGTTTTATTCATGGATTGTCAGCTTTAGAGGATACATAGAAATGGTAAGTTGCGCACAGCTCTTTGAGATAATCCTGTACATCTGTGGTTTCCCAATAGAGATAAGACGCGGGATGCGCAGAGAAGACCTTGTTAAACACCTCTCGCGTGGCAGTGGGAACGTAGGCTTCCCCCGCTTTTTGGCGCAAAATGTTTCGTTTTACAGCGAATGGATGATTTCTCACCGAGATATTCAGTGCTTTGGGCAACAAACAGAGATTGCCGACGCTGTGGAGGTCTTCTGCTTTGTCAATCGCGTTGGGAGTTGCCCAATAAGCTTGCAAGATGCTTTGGAAATCCTCATCCAAAGCTCCCTTTTCCTCATTCGATTCCGTCTGATTGAGCAACTCTTTTATTTTACTTTTAAGTTCTTCGGGAAAAGCGACGATTCCAGCTTCCACATTCTTGTAAATGTTCTCCATCCATGTCTTTCGTTCTTCCCATTTCTCCGGTATTTCGGGATGCTGCGGATAGATGTGCTCGAGTTCCCACTTCTCTTTGCAAAACAAATGGAAGGGAAAGCACATCTTTTCCGGATTCTGCATCGTGCGGTGCACATTATGTAACAACAGCAAACTGTGAATAGCATCACGATTGACCTCTTTGCCCTCTGCGTTCTCGTAGACGAGGGAGGCCGGATCTTTGATATATTTGATATAGTCACTGATTTCACCAAGAAGGAGTTGCTTAAACTTCACGATGCCTTCTTTTTCAAAGCATTGAAGCCACGTGAAGATACGCTCTTCGCGCTTTTCCGACGCAACAAAGTGTAGCATATAGCCGATGTGGTGGTAAATCTCGTAATCGTTCCACCAAACTTCTAAAATCTCGAAGAGCATCACCACGCGCTCCCACAACTGCTCGACGATTTCGAGCCGAAAACGTGCTTTGGAATTAGGCTCTTGCCCGTTTCCCTCAGTGAGGCACTGTTCTATATAATTGTGCAGGACGATAAATGCAGGGTGGCTGTTTCGGGGGTTGTCCCAATCGACAGCAGGATCACCGGGAAGAGACTTGGCCAACGCACGTAAAAGTAGGTCGATGTGCGAAGCACCGGGAAGGTTAACCCCGAGAAAGCCCCAAAATTCCGATTCGTGCAGACGCGTCTCGATCTTATGCCACTCGGCGGCGATGAGATCCAACCGACTCTTCACTTCATCGGCCACGCGGACTCCGTCCTTTTCATTCAACGCGGCGTACTTGTCCGTTTGCAACAGCAAGGCCTTGACCAATTCTCCGTCGGTGAGGGGGATTTTACCCATATTGAGGCGGAGAAACACCTGAATAGGATGCTCGTCCGCACCCACTTCATAGTAAACAAAACGAACGTTCGCCCCTATGCCACTCTTGTCCAATAAGAGCGGTATGAGTTTTACTTTTGCTCCCTGATGATTGTTGTCTGTGGAAACGGCCGGTTCAAACCATTCTTTGATGGTCTGATAAGCCGAAGACATGTAGGCGAAATCTATATTACGACCATCACTTGCTTCCCTGAAGGCACCCGTGATCAAAAATCGTTGGCTCTCGGGCCGAGAGGCGTAGCTGATTTTAAAAAGATCTGCCAAGTATCCAATATCTCGGCGGCTATCATCTAAATAACTGAGCAATAGATACAAGGTGGTCAGTCGTTGTTGTCCATCCAAGACATCATAAAACTCGCCGTTCTTTTGGATAACGATGGGCTGGAGGCAATAAAATTGTTTATTATCCTTCTGCCCAGACTGATGAAATTCCCAAAGATCTTCGAGTAGATCGGTCACTTCCTTTTTCGTCCACCGATAGCCTCGTTGATAAGCCGGGACTCGGAATTTACGCCCCATCAGTTCAGCCACCGAAACAAGGCTGCCAGTCGTGAGATTTTCTTCCATATAGATAAAGGATGGTGATATTATTTTACACTTCTAATTATTTTCCACCTACAAATATACACTCTTATTTTGATACAATTTGATTCTGATTCAAAAAACGAATATTTTAGAGTCCCCCCCTCACAAAAAACACCGTGACCGCCGTTCGTTACGAACAGCGGTCACGGTGGAGCGAAGCGAGAGCGAGGAGTTGTGCCGAAGATCAGGCGGCGTGGCGGTAGGCGTAGAGCACGGCGGAGAGATAGTGCACATCGGTTTCCTCGGGCAGGCGACCGCCGACCACAGACTCGACGCGACGGGCGAAATCGCCGGCGTCGAATGTTTTGCTATGCATGGCGACGGCACCCAAAGCACGCGAGATGAGGGCGGCGCGGCGGGCATCGATGCGATCGATGCGCGAGAAGGTGCGCTCATAGTTGGGCAGGTCATCGAAAGCATGCAGCGGAGAGCGGTTGCCGTAGTTCGAACCACTTTGCGCCACAAACGTGCCGGCGGCCAAATCGCCCCAACGGCGGTGTAACTTCGTGCCGAAGATCAACAACAATCCGCTGCCGAAACTGCCAAAAACGTCGATCCACAAAAGGAAATAGCGCAGGGTGAGCGTCCAAACCGTCGGAGCGCTACCGTCGATTTGCACCACGCGCAGCCGAAGACAGAGCTTGCCGATCGTGCGCCCGTTGAAGGTGATTTCTTCGAGGACGGGAAGGAAGAAGAAAAAGAGGCAATACAACACAATCATCCATTCATCATCGCTTCTAAAGTAGGAAAATCCCACCAAAGCACTGATACCTAAGAAGATAAGGGTGAAGATGATATCGATGGTGATGGCGGCAAAACGCTGGAAGAGCGTGGCAGGGAGCAACGAGATGCGGACATTCTCGACAGAAACAAATTCGGGCATATCTATTATATAAGATGAGCGGGTACGAAAACGAGGAACGAAAAACGAAGTTTCACGGACTTTTCGCGACAAAAATACGCATTTCACTTGTAAAGACCCTTATATTGAAAAAAACTTTCTTACTTTTGTGCCATCGTCTTGACTTAAATCGCTCAACGATCGTCGCACCCGCGGCGCATTTCGAACTTGTATCACAGACGTTGTCGCACCGCCAGTTCCACTCAAAGCCGCTACACAGCGCAAGCCGCACCGAGCGATCGACAACCTTCCCCCTTTACTCTGCTCACCTCCATGAGAGAATCAGCCTTTGTCCGACTCAACCGCCAGAAATGGCAGTCCTATCAGGAATGGGGTCAAAACATGGGGATGCTCAATCCCGAAGAGATGGCAAAGATCTATCTCGATGTGTCGGCCGACTTGGCTTTTGCCCAAACGCACTTCGCCGAAAGTCCCGTCACCGACTACCTCGAACGCATCGCCCGCCACTTCCATCAGCATGTCTACGGCCAACGTCCCAACCGCTGGGGCGAGGTGGTGCGTACGCTCAAGTACGACATCCCGATGGCTTTCTACTATTCGCGGCGCGATCTCCTTGTTTCGCTCGCCGTGTTCCTCATTGCCATGGTCGTGGGCGTCCTCTCGCAGCAAATGGATCCCGACTTTGCCCGCACCGTCCTCGGCGACCGGTATGTGGACATGACGATCCAAAACGTGGCCAACGGCGATCCGATGGCGGTCTACAAAGATAAAGACACGGTGTCCATGTTTTGGGGCATCTTTCTCAACAATGCCTCGATCGATGCGCGCACCTTCATCGCCGGCCTCTTGGCGCTGCCGGGCGCGCTGCTCATCATTCTCTACAACGGCGTGATGTTCGGTTGCTTCGAAACCTTTCTCATGCAACAAGGGGCGGTGCTCGAAGCCCTGTTTGTGGTGAACCTCCACGGCTCGCTCGAGATTCCCACCATCATTCTCTCGGGCGCTTCGGCACTGGCCTTGGGCACGGGCTGGCTCTTTCCGGGGCGGCGCTCGCGCATCGAGGCTTTTCGCCAAGGCGCGCGGCGCGGACTGCTCATGCTCATGGGGGTGCTGCCCCTCACGCTCGTGGCCGCGCTGATCGAAACCTACATCACCCGCCACACCGAGGCGCCGCTCGCCCTGCGCGTCTTCTTTGTCTTCGGCGGCCTCCTGTTGGTGAGCTGGCTCACCATTTTCCTTCCTCAAAGACTCCATCGAAATGGCCACACTCTATAAAGAACGTCCCGGAGGCGCCTTCATCTCCACCGCCCTCCTCTCGCTTTGGCAGCATCGCCGCCGAGTGGTGTTGAATATTTGGGCGGTGAGCATCCTCCTCGTGGGCATCGCCACTTGGCTTGGTCACAGCACGATCGGCATCGCCCTCGCCACCCTTTGGATGTGGTGGAGTGTGAGTGAACAAATCTTGGCCGACGACCAAGCGGGCGCCGAAGCCCTGCGCGAAATCGCGCGCAAACGCGCCGAAAGTGACCGGTTTTTTGAGAAAACACCTCCGTTTTCGAGCGAAAGTCGTGAAGTTTTCATTCCATCTCGCTTCTCCCTCCCGGGTTTCCGCCATCTGCATCCCCTACGCATGCTCGTTTCGGCCCTTCCACTCGTGGCTTGGCTCTTCATCAGCGAGGACGAAAACTTCGTTACCCATATCTGGATGTTGGTGCTCTGCCCCATGGCGCCTCTACTCCTCGTGTTGCGTGCCCTGCCGGGGCGTTCGCTCCTCGGCATGGTGCCGATGCTCTTCACCAACAGCATCCTGCCCGGCCTCTCCGTGCTGTTTTGTTTCGGCATTTGGTGGCTCACCATCGGAGCTTCGGGGACGCTGATGGCGGTCTTTGACGTATGGAAAAGCATTTCGGATTTTCTGCCCAACAGCTATCTGGAAACCATCCACAATGCCCTTTCCCAACGCGTCGTCGAGACACTCACCACGATGGGTGCCTACGGCCTCCTGCTCATCCAAGGCACACTCGTGGTGTCGATCTTCACCTATCTGCTCGGCCACGTGGTCGACTGCTGCGACCATCGCGGACTCAACCGCCGGCTCGACACCTTTTGATTCACGCCCCCTACAAACGCTGCCTTCATGCCTTCCTTTCAACTCAATGATTCCGTCCCCACACCAGCGCACGACTATGCCGTCGACTTGGCGCGGCGGCTGCAGCTGGAACTGCCCAAACAGCCGGAAGAAACGCCCAACCCCTATAAGTATGTCCAATGGGATTGGGTGGGTGATGTCATAAAATATTTTTATCGCCACCCCGTGGTGACCCGAGTGGTCTTGATTTCCATCGCCCTTGCGCTCTTGGTGCTCATTATCAAGAAAGCGGGACTCTTCGACTACCTCAAAGAGCGCTTCGCCCTGCGCCGCACGACGCCCACCTGGGACGAATCGACCGTAGACACCGACATCTATGCCCACGATCTGCCCAACGAACTGCAACAAGCCACCGAAGAGGACGATTTCCCCGAACTGGTGAAACTGCTCTATCTCACGGCTTTGCGCACCCTCTGCGACCGTGGGCGCCTCGAATGGCTGCCGGCACGCACGCCTTCGGACTATGTGCGCCTACTCGAAGAGGCCGACGCAGCGGAAACCCCGGCCATGCGCCGACTCACCCGCCACTATCTCTACGTGTGCTACGGACACTACGCGGCCGATGCCCCCCTTGTGGGCGAATGCCGCGAACTGCTGGCACAAATCGAACAGCAACCCCAAAAAGCGAGCCGACGTGCCGAGAAAGGAGGTGAGCGATGAACAACAAATCCAATCGCACGGTCATCACCCTCATCGTCGGATTGATCATCTGCGCGGTGCTCTATGCACTACTGGTCGCGCCCAAGACCTTCAACTGGGACTTGCCGCCCCAAAACCGCAACACCGAGCAGCCCTTTGCCCAAACGGTGATGCACGATGTGCTCAGCCATTCGTTCCAACACGGCTATCGCGTGAGCGACAACCTTGCCCAAACACTCCGACAACAGCGGAAAGACACCTGCGAGAACCTCATTGTCTGCCTCGACGACTACAACCCGGCCGAAGAAATCAATTTCGCCCAACTCGACCGCATGGCGCGATTGGCCAAAAACGGGCGGCGCATCATCTACACCTCATATATATCGACAACAGCCGACCACGATTTTTTCGGTTTGCCCTATAAATATGAAGGGGGCGACTGGAGTTTAGACCTCAAAGCGAAAGATGAACCCAAAATTGACCCAAGCAAAATAAATCTCCTGCCTTTCCCGATTCTCGATGCGAACCACCGACTCAGTATGAGCGAACAAGGCGGACAGGAAAGCGTGTTTCGCTGCATGATCGGCCAATACTTCATCAAATTGGACCTCGCTTCGGGGCCGTTTAGTCGCAATATAGATTTCGATCACTCGGGTCAAGACGGCATTCTCCTCCACCGCAACCTGCTGTGCTTCGCGCAAGGAGACGAAGCTCCCCCTCATCGCATCACCGACTACGGCGTGCAGCGCATCCGCGCCCTCCTTGTCGATAACGAAGGCCATGTCTACGGCTTGCGCTACGAGTTTGCCTCGGGCGGCGCGATCACTTGGCTCGCCGGCAGCGCAATGTTCACCAACTATGGGCTTTCTGCGCCCGAATGGCGCGGACTCTCGCGGCCGATATTGGCCGATCTCGACGACCGCCCGGTGTGTTTCGTCAATGCGCAGTATCAAGATGAGGAAAACACCGTCTCTACCAACGATTCGGTATTGAGTTTCTTCGTCGAACGCCCACCGCTGCGCCTGGCACTGTGGATTCCGATCGGAATGGGGCTGATGGCGCTGCTTTTCAACACGCGCCGCCGCTTCCGCGCCGAACGCTATCTGCCGCGCCCGCGCAATTCGTCGCTGCCCTTCGTGCACCAGTTGAGCACGCTCTTCAAGGACAAACAAAACTACGCGGCGCTCGCACGCAACGAACTGCATTTGCTCCTCGACATCCTGCGCCGCGAATATCGCTTTGAGCAGCACAATTCCACCCTCTTCGCCTTTGCCCCGCGCTTCCTCGAACGCGACACTCGCGGACTGCTCGATTCGTTTGATCTCGAACTGAATTTGGCCAGACTCGACCAACTTTTGGACGCCGAAAACCAAGGCTACTACATGACGCGCAGCGAATTTTTGAAAATCTCGAAATTCACCCAACGTCTGCTCCTCATTCTTCAATCGCAACCTAACACCTGACCTCCTATGTCTACCGACTCTCGCATCGATCTCACCGCATTCTCCGAACGCATCGCCACCCTCCGCCAACGTGTGGCCGACAACGTGGTGGGACAATCCCAGCCTGTGCACCTTTTGCTCACCGCCCTCATGGCCGACGGCCACGTGCTGCTCGAAGGCGTGCCCGGCGTGGCCAAAACGCTCTTGGCCAAAACCCTCTCGCACCTGTTGCGCGCCGACTTCCGCCGCATTCAGTTCACCCCCGACCTCATGCCCACCGACGTGTTGGGCACATCGATCTTCAACC
>ERZ1674203.279-NODE-279-length-12205-cov-5.051605_pt1 | contig 12205 bp, 9 predicted proteins | sample MGYA00581297_ERZ1674203 | MGnify/ENA primary metagenome ERZ1674203 (study PRJEB41354, sample SAMEA4873349) | human saliva metagenome | biome: human-associated habitat [ENVO:00009003]; feature: mouth environment [ENVO:08000002]; material: saliva material... | reverse complement strand
CTTGTCCCAGAGAGGCATGTCATCCGGATAGAGAGGATTCGGGGCCGTGCGGGCTGCCGATGCGCCCTTGCCCTGCTCGGCCAGCCGTACCACTTCGTGGGCCAGCGCCTCGGCGCCGGCACTGCCCTTGGCCCAGTGTTCGGCCAGCACCACGTCCACGCCACGGGCCCGCATGGCACGGCGGATGAGGTCGAGTTCGGCCTCGGTGTCGGCATCGAAGCGGTTGATGGCCACGACAGCGGGCAGGCCGAAGCGGCCGGTGATGTTGTCGACGTGGCGTTCGAGGTTGGCCATGCCTTTTTCCAATGCGGCCAGATTCTCGGTGCCCAGGTCCTTCACGGGAACGCCGCCGTTGTACTTGAGGGCACGCACGGTGGCGACGATGACGCAGGCATCGGGCCAGAGGCCGGCCTTGCGGCACTTGATGTCGAGAAACTTCTCGGCGCCCAGGTCGGCGCCGAAGCCGGCTTCGGTGACGACGTAGTCGGCCAGCTTCAGGCCCGCACGGGTGGCGATGACCGAGCTGCAGCCATGGGCGATGTTGGCAAAGGGTCCGCCATGCAGCAACGCCGGGTTGTTTTCCAGGGTCTGCACCAGGTTGGGCTTGATGGCGTCGCGCAGCAGCACGGCCATGGCGCCGTGGACCTGCAGCTGCCGTGCACGCAGGGGCTGGCCCTGACGGTCCAGGCCGAAGACGATCTCGCCCAGCCGCTCGCGCAGGTCCATCAGCGACGTGGCCAGGCAGAAGATGGCCATGACCTCGCTGGCCACCACGATGTCGAAGCCGTCTTCGCGAGGCTGGCCGTTCACGTGGCCGCCCAGGCCCACGATGGTGCTGCGCAGGGCCCGGTCGTTCATGTCCATCACCCGCTTCCAGTGGATGCGGGTGGGATCGATGTCCAGTTCGTTGCCGTGGTGGATGTGGTTGTCGATGGCGGCCGCCAGCAGGTTGTGGGCCTGGCCGATGGCAGCGAAGTCGCCGGTGAAATGGAGGTTGATGTCCTCCATGGGCACGACCTGGGCGTGACCACCGCCCGCCGCGCCGCCCTTGATGCCGAAGACCGGCCCCATGGACGGCTCGCGCAGGCAGATCATCGTCTTTCGGCCGATGCGGTTGAGGGCATCACCCAGACCAACCGTGAGGGTGGTCTTGCCTTCGCCGGCCGGCGTGGGGCTGATGGCGGTGACCAGCACCAGTCGGCTGTCCTTCCTTTCGGGCTGGCTGTCGAGCCAGTCCAGCGAGACCTTGGCCTTGTAGTGGCCGTAAGGCTCCAGGGCGTCATCGGGGATGCCGGCCCTGGCGGCAATGTGGCCGATGCGCTCCAGGTGGGCGTTCTGAGCGATCTCGATGTCGGTGGGCATGGTGTTGTCTCGTTCCTGGGAGGCGCAGAGGGGCGAATGGCCAGCCCAGGGACAGGGCGGACTGGCATGCCGTGGACGGCGTTCAGGATCGTACCAGCTCGGACGCAAAAAAGCCCGGAAGGCAGTCACGCCGTCCGGGCTGGTATCTGGCGGAGACGGTGGGATTCGAACCCACGGTTCGCTTTTTGAGCAAACACTCCCTTAGCAGGGGAGCACCTTCGGCCTCTCGGTCACGTCTCCGGGGAAGGTTTCCGGGCTCCGGCCACTGGCTGGCGCCCTTCACTTCCAGCGAAAGCCGCCAAGCGACTTTCGTAAAGATGAAATGATGGCAGAGAAAAGGAAATTTTTCAAGCGCTTGAGGAAAAAACCGCGCGCCTGAACAACGCCTTTCGCTGTTGCGTTCAGACCACCTTCTCTTCGACCGCCTCGCCTTCCAGGCCAAAGGCCGCGTGCAGGGCGCGCACCGCCAGCTCCAGGTACTTGTCCTCGATGACGACGGAGGTCTTGATCTCGCTGGTGGAGATCATGCGGATGTTGATGCCTTCCTTGGCCAGGCACTCGAACATGCGGGCCGCGATGCCAGCATGGCTCTTCATGCCCAGGCCCACGATGGAGACCTTGGCGATGAGCGGGTCGCCCTTGACCTCGCCGCCGCCCAGGCCCGGCACCACTTCGGTTTCCAGCACCTTCATGGTGCGCTTGAAGTCGTTCTGGTTGACGGTGAAGGAAAAGTCGGTGGTGCCGTTGACCGCCTGGTTCTGCACGATCATGTCGACATCGATGTTGGCAGCCGCCACCGGCCCCAGGATGCGGGAAGCAATGCCCGGCACGTCCGGCACCTTGGTCAGGGTGATCTTGGCTTCGTCGCGCTGGAAGGCGATTCCGGAGATGACGGCTTGCTCCATGTTGGTTCCATCCATTTCTTCTTCAAAGGTGATCAGCGTGCCCGATTTCATTTCCTCGTCGAGCGGGATGTCGGGCGATGTAAGGCTGGAGAGCACCCGGGTCTTGACCTTGTACTTGCCGGCAAACTCGACCGAGCGGGTCTGCAGGACCTTGCTGCCCAGACTGGCCATTTCAAGCATCTCCTCGAAGGTGATGCGATCAAGCCGGCGGGCTTCGGAGACGATGCGCGGGTCGGTGGTGTAGACGCCGTCGACATCGGTGTAGATCAGGCATTCATCGGCCGTGATGGCGGCTGCCACAGCCACGGCCGAGGTGTCGGAACCTCCGCGGCCCAGCGTGGTGATGTGGCCTTCGCGGTTGATGCCCTGGAAGCCGGTGATGATGACCACCCGCCCCTGCGCGAGGTTCTCGCGGATGCGACGGTCATCGATGGATTCGATGCGGGCCTTGGTGTAGGCGTCATCGGTGACGATGGGAACCTGCCAGCCGGTGAAGCTGATGGCATCGACACCCTGGTTCTTGAGGGCCATGGCCAGCAGGGCCACGGAAGCCTGTTCGCCGGTGGAGGCGAGCATGTCGAGCTCGCGCCTGTCGGGCTCGGCCTGGATGGCCTTGGCCAGGTCGATGAGGCGATTGGTCTCGCCCGCCATGGCCGAAGGAACGACCACCATCTGGTGGCCGGCACGATGCCATTTGGCAACCCGCCGGGCCACGTTCTGGATGCGTTCGACCGACCCCATCGAGGTACCGCCGTATTTGTGAACGATGAGCGCCATTGATGTGAGGATCCCGCTTGATGGAGGAAGACGGTGCAAGGACCGTGCTTCCGGGATTCGTGAAGGAACGAAGATGCTGCGCCTGGCTGGCGTTTCCCGTCGAGCAGGCGCCAGACGACCCTTGTGAGTCCCGTCTGGCGTGCCCCGGGTGCGACCTTCTCTATGGGGCAATGATTATAAGTTGCCAAAATGCACAGCGGGGGTGTGCAGTCCGTTATTTCTGATGTAAACGAGTCTCATAGGCAAAACTGACAACCACGGGCAGATCTTGCCCCGCTTCCGTGCAAACGTCTGCGGGCAGATGCGGCGATGCCCTGAAGCGGTGCAACAGGAAGCTGCGCGAGCAGAGACCGCCGCAGGCGCCACCTGCAGCGGGGATTTGCCCTCTACAGCCAGGGCTGCAAGGCTGCAGCCGGCTGCCAGGAAAGCTGCACGCGGGGACCGCTGCGGCCGTGGTCAGCGCGGGCATCGTACGGCATGTCGGCCAGCAGCCCGAACGGTGCCGCGTGAATGGGCTTGCCGTCCGCGCGGATCACCGGCAGACAGGCGCGCAGACAGGCGGGAATGCCGCGTGCCTGCATCAGCTTCTTCCAGCTGCGACTGGGCGAGGATGGGGACAGGCGCAGACGCTCGCCCCCCCGGCCCTGATCGATGAGGATCTCGGTGCGGCTGAGCCAATCAGCATCCACCGTATCCGGCGCGTTCGTGAGCATGGCCAGCTCGGGCCCGGCCTGTTCGATGTAGAGCCGGCCTGCGGGCAGATCGACGAAGGTCTCGCCCTTCCAGCGCAGCAGCAGCGGCGTGATGGGCGGCACCTCGGGCAGGACACCGATGCGGTCGCGGTAGCGCAGCAGGGTGATGCCGTCGTGGCGAACGAGGGCCTGGCTGGCTGCGGCCAGCAGCAGCTGACGTTCGATCTCGAAAAGCTTGAGGCGCGACGGCATGCGGCAGCCCAGCCGCCCCAGCCACCAGCGCAGCGCCTCGGCCCGGCGCACGCTGTCCAGACCCATCATGGCCGACCGGGAGAGCATGGACCAGTCGGCTGCCGCGGTGTGCGACGCCAGATGCACGGTGCAGGCCGCCACGTCGGCCTCGGCCTGCCCCAGCAGACGATCAGCCGCTTGTTGCAGCAGGCCGATGGAGGCCAGCTCATCGGGCAGCGAGAGCGCGTCGTCACGCAGACGCCGATCCAGGAAGCGGCGCACCCGGTTGCGGGCCAGACGCGTGTCCTGGTTGGACGGGTCTTCCACCCACTGGATGCCGCGTTGCTGTGCCCACTCGGCCAGCTGCTGGCGCGACAGCCCCAGGAAGGGACGCAGCACGCGCATGCCGGCCGGTGCGTGGGGCATGGGAGAGGATTCGCGCATGCCAGCCAGGCCCAGCAGGCCGCTGCCCCGACGGCGGCGCAGCTCGACGGTCTCCAGCTGGTCGTTGGCGTGATGGGCGGTCAGCACCACCCGGGCGCCGATCTCGGCTGCCATGTCTGCCAGGGCGCGGTAGCGCCCTGCCCGGGCCCAGGCTTCCAGCCCCAGGGCGCCAAAACCGGCCGACACGCGAAGCCGGCGCGACAGGAACGGCAGCCCGAGCGAGGAGGCTTCGGCGGCGCAGAAGGCCAGCCAGTCATCGGCGCGGGATTGCAGGCCATGGTGGACGTGGGCCACGGCAGCCCGCACCACGGGGCGCAGGGCTGCCACGGCGTGCATCAGCACCTGCGAATCACGCCCGCCCGAACAGGCCAGCAGCAGTGTGTCGTCGGGCCCCAGGCCTGCACGCTGCAGGCACTGGCGCAAGGCATCCACGGGCGTGTCGTCGGTCATCGTCAGGTCAGTGGATCCGGCGGATCATGCCCGGGCGCGGTGCGGCCGGGCATGGCAGGCAGTCTGCCCGATGGCGGGTCAGGCCGTGACTTCCTTGAACTTGCCGTAGGCGGCAATGCGGCTCTGGCGCTGGCGCACCAGGTCAGCGCGGCGCATGCCGGAGAGCTGGCGCAGGGCCTCGGCAATGGCCGGGCGCAGCTTGGCCACCATGGCATTCATGTCGCGGTGGGCACCGCCAATCGGCTCGTCGATGATCTCGTCGATGAGCCCCAGGGCCTTCAGGCGCGGGGCCGTGATGCCCATGATCTCGGCTGCCTCGGAGGCCTTGTCGGCGCTCTTCCAGAGAATGGCGGCGCAGCCCTCGGGCGAGATGACGGAGTAGACGCTGTATTGGAGCATCATGAGGATGTCGGACACGCCCAGTGCCAGCGCACCGCCCGAGCCGCCTTCGCCAATGACGATGCTGATGATGGGCACTTCGAGGGCCGCCATTTCCAGCAGGTTGCGGCCGATGGCCTCGGACTGGCCCCGCTCTTCGGCTCCCATGCCGGGGAAGGCTCCCGGGGTGTCGATGAGGGTGATGATGGGCAGGCCGAACTTCTCGGCCAGCTTCATCAGGCGCAGCGCCTTGCGATAGCCCTCGGGACGCGGCATGCCGAAGTTGCGGTGCGTGCGCTCCTTGGCGTCACGCCCCTTCTGGTGGCCGATGACGACAACGCTGCGACCATCGAAACGGGCCACGCCCCCCACGATGGCGGGATCGTCGGCAAAGGCGCGATCACCGTGCAGCTCGTGGAAGTCGGTCATCAGCGCATGGATGTAGTCCAGCGTGTAGGGGCGCTGCGGATGCCGGGCCACCATGGCCGTCTGCCAGGGCGTGAGCTTGTCGTAGAGATCCTTCAGCTTGGAATCGCACTTCGAGCGCAGCCGGTCGATCTCCTCGGCGATATCGACGGCCGATTCTCCCTGCACGTAGCGCAGCTGCTCGATCTTGCTCTCGAGTTCGGCAACGGGTTGTTCAAAATCCAGATAGGTTGTCTTCATAGATGTCGGTGCGACCTTCAACGCCGCCAGGTGGTGCCGGCGGGACCGTCTTCAAGGGTGATGCCGGCCTCGGCCAGCTGCTGGCGGATGGCGTCGGCCTCGGCGAAGTTCCGAGCCTTGCGGGCAGCCAATCGGGCGTCGACCAATGCCTGGATCGCATTATCGTCGAGATCGCCCTCATGAGCTGCTGCGCCGCGCAATCCGTTGCGGCGCACTGCGACCGGATCCTGCCCCAGCAGCCCCAGCACGGCGGCCAGGCCGCGCAGCTGACGCTCGATGGAGGGATCACGGGTGCGGTTGAGATCGGTGGCCAGCTCGAACAGCACCGAGACGGCCACCGGGGTGTTGAAATCGTCGTCCATCGCCTCGGCAAAGCGCATGGCGCGCGGCTCGGACCAGTCGATGGCGGCCACGGCAGCCCGGGCGGTCTCACCCTCGGCGCTGGTGGCAGCAGCAGCCTGGCCTGCCCCGGCCGATGCTGCTGCGCCCTGCCCGGCCTGGCCCTCGGCCTGAGCCTGCGCGGCCGGCCAGTCGGTCGAGAGCGCGTTGTAGAGACGCAGCAACGATTCGCGGGCGTCATCGAGCCCGGCATCGGAATAATTGACCTGGCTGCGGTAGTGCGAGCGGACGATGAAGAAGCGGATGACCTCGCCGTCGAACTTCTTCAGCACGTCGCGGATGGTGAAGAAGTTGCCCAGCGACTTGGACATCTTCTCGCCATCGACCTGCACGAAGCCGTTGTGCAGCCAGTAGCGCACGAAGCTCTTGCCGCCCTCGGGGAAATAGGCGGCATCGCTCTGGGCGATCTCGTTCTCATGGTGCGGGAACTGCAGGTCGGCCCCGCCGCCGTGGATGTCGAACTGCCGGCCCAGCAGCCGGGTGGACATGGCCGAGCACTCCAGGTGCCAGCCGGGACGCCCCGCTCCGAACGGCCCCTGCCAGCAGGCCTCAGCCGGCTCCTCGGGCTTGGCCGCCTTCCAGAGCACGAAGTCGAACGGATCTTCCTTGCCGGCCGCCACGGCCACGCGCTCACCGGCGCGCAGGTCATCGAGCGACTTGCCGCCCAGACGGCCGTAGCCGGCAAAGCGCCGGACCCGAAAGAGCGTGTCGCCGTCGCCACTGCGGTAGGCGTAGCCGTTCTTTTCCAGAAGGCTCACCAGATCCAGCATCTGCGGCACGTATTGGGTGGCACGCGGTTCCAGGTCCGGGCGCTGGATGCCGAGCGCGGCCTCGTCCTCGTGCATGGCGGCGATGAAGCGGCCGGTGAGACTGGAGAGCGTCTCGCCGTTCTCGACGGCACGACGGATGATCTTGTCGTCGATGTCGGTGATGTTGCGCACGTAGGTGACCTGATAGCCACGCGCACGCAGCCAGCGCTGCACCACGTCGAAGGCCACCAGCATTCGCGCATGGCCGATATGGCAGTAGTCGTAGACCGTCATGCCACAGACATACAGCCCCACCCGCCCCGCTTCGAGGGGCTGGAAGTCTTCCTTGCGACGGGTCAGGGAGTTGTAGAGCTTGAGCGTCCGGGCCATGGAGGGTCGACGGTAGGGAACGGAAAAAGGGATGAAAAGGGCGGGCACGGCGGACGAGAGCACCGTGAACACGCGGCTTCATGTCCGGGACGGACCCGGGAAAGCCTGTGGCCACCGCACCTGTGGCGCACACCCCAAGCGCCGGCCGGGCTGCAAGGACAAATGCACATGCCGCCCGCTGCACGCTCTAGAATGCCGCACTAAACTCAGAGTGTAACCGACAGTCGTGGATCGACCCCGCACTGCAACGGTATTCCAGAGCGCATGACATCACGTGCATGCCGGTGCGCCCTGGCCTGCCCTGTCCTTTGCACCCCTTCCGTCTCATCCGTTCGTCTCCCATGCCCACCGTTTCCTCCCTGCCCGCCTCCCTGATGCGAACGGCACTGCTGCCGGCACTGATTCTGGCCGCCACCCAGGCAGGCGCTGCCGACAGCGCATCGACCGAGCGGCTGGACAACGCCATCCTGTCCTCGCACGGCGCCCTGGTCGAGACAACGGCCGACGAAGCGACGGCCGACACGCAGGACAGCAGCCAGGGGGATGCCGCATCCGCCCAGGCCTCGCGCGCCTCGGCAGGCAGCAATGCGGGCGATCACAGCACGGATGCGAGCCTGACCGACCCCCTGCCGATCAATCGCGGGGGCCAGCCCGCCGATGCCCGTGCCGAGCTGGAGAACCAGCGCCGGCAGGCGCAGGCAGCCCTGAACCGGCGCGATCCGGCCCGGGCGCTGGCCATGGCCAATGCGGCGCTGCAGGAGGCGCCGGGAGATGCCCGGCTGCGCTTTCTGAAAGGGCTGGCGCTCTTTCAGCTCAAGCGGATGGCCGATGCCGAGCACGAATTCAACGGACTGATCGAGGAGTTTCCCGAGCTGCCCGAGCCCTACAACAACCTGGCCGTGGTCCGGGCGGCCCAGGGCAACCTGGAGGGTGCCCGCGATGCCCTGGAGGCCGCCATCCGCTCGGTTCCGGACTACGCGGTGGCCTATCAGAACCTGGGCGATCTGTACCTGCAGCTGGCGGCGCAGCGCTGGCGCCATGCCCAGAAGCTGGCCCCCAGCCCCGTGCGCGCCACCCGGCTGAAGGCGCTGGAGACGCTGCTCGAACCGTCCACCGACCGTTCTTCGGGCGAGGCTTCCCGTTCCGTCACACGGCCGGCAGAATCGGCCGTCAGGCGCGCCCCGGCGGGCGAGTCCACGACACCCCGCAGGTCTTCATCCACTGAATGATCCGTCCCGCGCCGGGCCGGACCACACGATCCCGTGGCCCATCCGGACGGACGTCCACGTCGCCGGCTGCCCCGGGCCTGATGCCCGGACCCGGCCTTCATGACAAACCGTTTTTCACAGGAGCAACACCCTCATGATCCGTTTCACCCGTCCCCACTCCCTGCTGTCGCCCGTACTGGCCCTGCTCACCGGCGCCCTGCTGATGTCGAGCCCGTCCGATGGCGCCGCCGCCGAAGCTGCCCCGAAGGTGCGGATGAAGACCTCGCTGGGTGAGATGGTGATCGAGCTGTACCCGGAAAAGGCCCCCAAGACCGTCGAGAACTTCCTGAAGTATGTCGACGACGGCTTCTACAAGGACACGATCTTCCACCGAGTGATCGGCAACTTCATGATCCAGGGCGGCGGTTTCGACGCGAAGATGCAGCAGAAGCCCACCCGCAGCCCGATCCCGCTGGAGTCGCGCAATGGCCTGAAGAACGACCGCGGCACCATCGCCATGGCCCGCACCAGCGTGCCTGACTCCGCCACCGCCCAGTTCTTCATCAACACCGTCAACAACAACGGCCTGAACTACCCGCAGCCGGACGGCAACGGCTATGCCGTGTTCGGCAAGGTGATCGAGGGCATGGACACCGTGGACAAGATCGCCCAGGTGCAGACCACCCGCGCCGGCATGCACGCCGACGTGCCGCGTGAGCCGGTGATCATCGAATCGGTCGAGCGGGTCAAGTAAGCCGTGTCCGGTGCCGCCCTGCCCAGCCTGCTCGATCCCGACCGGGTGCTGTTCGCCTCGGACATGCACCTGGACGACCGCCATCCGGCGCTGGTCGAGCGTTTCCTGACCGAGCTGGCCGCACGCCTGCAGGCCACGCCGGCATCGGGCAGCACGCTCTTCCTGCTGGGGGATCTCTTCGAGTACTGGATCGGCGACGATGCCGTGGGGCCAGCCGCGCAGCGGCTGGCAGCACTGTTGCACGGCTTCGCCGGCCAGGGCGGCCAGGTCTTCCTGATGCACGGCAACCGGGATTTCCTGATCGATTCACCGCTGCCCGGCCAGCCCGGGCACACCACCTACAGTCAGCGGTGCGGCGCCACGCTGCTGACGGATCCCACCGTGGTGGAGATCGCCGGTCAGCGGGTGCTGCTCTCGCATGGCGACCCGCTGTGCACCGACGACGTGCCCTACCAGCAATGGCGCGCCCAGTGCCGCCAGCCGGCCTGGCAGGCCGCGCTGCTGGCCCGCAGCGTGCCCGAGCGGATTGCGCTGGCGCAATCGCTGCGTCAGCAGAGTGCCCAGCAGCAACAGAGTGCGGCCGTGCTGGCTGACGTGAACCGTGATGCCGTGAATGCGGCCATGGACGCCCACGACTGCCCGGTCCTGGTACATGGCCACACCCATCGCCCCGCCCTGCATCGCTGGTCGCATCCGGGGGGTCAGCGTACCCGCTGGGTATTGAGCGACTGGACCGAAGGCGACACCTCAACCCCGCCGCGCGGTCATGTCATGTCCTTCGCCGAAGGCATGGCGCTGCCCGTCGCCGCAGACTGAGCGCATTTCGTTTGCCGATCGATGTCGCGGCAGATGCCGCGCAGCAGATCCACTTCGGCCGCCGTCAGCGACGTGCGGCCAAACAGATGCCGCAGCCGCGCCATCAGCCGCCGCGGCCGGGCCGGATCCAGCGTGCCCAGCGCGGCCAGGCTGCTTTCGGCATGCCGATACAGCCCTTCCACGGCCCCCAGATCAGCCAGTCTTTCACTGGGTCGGACGCCCCGGCTGCCATCGTGGCGCACGCCAGCCCCCAGACTTGCCTCATCTCCACGGCCGCGCACATCCGTCGGATATCCATCCACGGCACGGGCCAGCTCTCCGCCCGGCGCTCCACCTGATGCGGATTCCCCACGGGTCATGGCACGCGCCGCCTCCCGCTCCAGCACCGCCTGCCGCAGCGAGAACGCCACGATCTGCACGGCCTGCGCCAGGTTCAGCGAACTGTAGTCGGCATCGGCCGGAATGGTGAGCCAGCGCTGGCAGCGCGCCATCTCGGCCGTGCCCAGCCCGGTACGCTCGGTACCAAAGACAAAGGCCACCCGCTGCACCTTCCCGGCCGACAGCATGTCCAGCACCTCGGCACACAGCGGCCCGGGAAAGGCGGCCGGCGGGCCAAATTCCCGCCCCTCGGCGCTGACCGCCACCGCCAGCTGGCAGTCGGCCAGCGCCGCGTCCAGACTGGGACGGCTGCCGACCTGCGCCAGCCGCGCCTCTGCACCAGCGGCCAGAGCCAGTGCTCCTGCATCTTCACGGAACGCAGCGTCACGCGGTGCCGCCACCATCAGATCCGGGATGCCCATGGTGGTGAGCGCCCGCACGGCCGATCCGATATTGGCCGACAAACTGGGCGAAACCAGCACGAACCGACAGGCATCCAGCAAGTGTTGGCTGAATGCATCCAGTTTGCGGTGAGTTTCTGAACGCTCGGTCATTTGTTGATGTAGAATCCCGGAATTGTTCTTCTGAAGAGTCACCATGCATCCGATGCTCAATGTCGCCGTGCGTGCCGCACGGCAGGCTGGCCGACTGATCAACCGCGCCAGTGTCGACATCGAAACGGTGCAGATCACCCGCAAGGACCGCAACGACTTCGTCACCGAGGTGGATCGTGCTTCCGAAGCCGCCATCATCGAGACGCTGCTTGCGGCCTACCCAGACCACGCAATCTTAGCGGAGGAATCCGGCTTCAAGCCCGGCCGGTCCACCCCGGCCGACACCCCGCTGAAGGACGTGGAGCACGTCTGGATCATCGATCCGCTGGACGGCACCACCAACTTCATTCACGGTCTGCCCCATTACTGCATCTCCATCGCCCTGATGGAGCGCGGCGTGATCACCCAGGCACTGATCTTCGATCCCAACCGCAACGAGCTGTTCACGGCCACCCGCGGCCGGGGCGCCTTCCTCAACGACCGCCGCATCCGCGCCAGCAAGCGCTTCCGTCTGGAAGACTCGCTGCTGGGCACGGGCTTCCCCTTCCGTCGTCACCAGGACGAGGACGCCTACCTGACGGTGCTGCGTCCGCTGGTCGACAAGGGCGCCATCATGCGCCGCTCGGGCTCGGCCGCGCTGGATCTGGCCTATGTGGCCACCGGCCGCTTCGACGCCTTCTTCGAACTGGGGCTCAAGCCCTGGGACGTGGCCGCCGGCAGCCTGCTGGTCACCGAGGCCGGCGGTCTGGTGGGCGACTTCGACGGCGAGGCGAACTACATGGACGGCGGCCAGATGCTGGCCGGCAACCCGAAGCTCTTCTCGATCCTGGTGCCCCTGCTGCAGCCGGTGCTGGGCAGTGGCGTGCAGCCTGCGGCCCCGGCCGCGACCGATGCCGCACCCGCTCCGCGTCGCCAGCTGCGTGCCCGCTCCAGGGCCGCTGCCCCTGAGCGCGGTGCCGCCGAGGACGACAGGCACTGAGCCTGTCCGCGAGGCGATTCGTGGCATGCTAGGATCAGATCGGAAGAGCACACGTCTGAACTCCAGTCACTCC
>ERZ1674203.276-NODE-276-length-12272-cov-5.980683_pt1 | contig 12272 bp, 4 predicted proteins | sample MGYA00581297_ERZ1674203 | MGnify/ENA primary metagenome ERZ1674203 (study PRJEB41354, sample SAMEA4873349) | human saliva metagenome | biome: human-associated habitat [ENVO:00009003]; feature: mouth environment [ENVO:08000002]; material: saliva material... | reverse complement strand
GCAGAGACGGTCTTGAAACTTAAAGTGTCCATTCCTTCTGTCTTGTTGTTAATGAATTCGACGAAAAGCGAGCCTTCGTATAGAGACATCGTCTTGGGAGGCCTTACCCTATAAGTATTGGACACAGGCAAAGCGCACACTACTCTCCCAGTACTGGGCGATAAGACTCTGTCAATCCTCTAGACTCGCTGGGGTACTATTTGATAAACAGCGCACAAAGATACAAAAAAACAAGAGACAAGCTACCGGCACCCTCGGCGGGTACATTATTATATAGGTATACGTCCTTCGGAAGGAGCTCTCGGGAATGAGCAGTCGCACCTTCGCCGAAGCGCTCCTGCTTTGACCTCGGAAAAGCGGGCGAAACACGGGGTCTTTTCGCTACCGAATATTGGGGGCTTTTTATGGGAAGAACCTCCCCTTCGATTGGGGGCGAAGGGGAGGGGCAAAAAACGACCTACGGTAGGTCGTCGAAAAAACCTACTGTGGGTCGTCTCACCGACCTACCGTGGGTCGCTAAGACGACCTACCGTAGATCCCATTTGGGGGCCTTCAGAGGGACGAATTTAGAGGGGCTTGGCTGGCCGCTTTCAACCCTCAAATAGTCCGGCCTCGGAAGCCTTACTCCTTGCCCTCAAAAATCCTGGGTAAGGGAAGGGCGCTACACCAGATGCAGAAGGAGGCTACACCTTATATAATAGGAGCCCCCTCACGCTATCCCAGACGAAGGGACAGGGTGAGGGGGCTTGGAGCTTAACTGAAGCGCTACGGGCGAACTACAGGGCTAGGATGTAGCGGAGCACGAGGAGCGTCGAGACGATATAGAGGGTGATGGAGACCTGACGATACTGACCGCTCAGGAGCTTGACCAGCGTGTAGGAGATCAGGCCAAGAGCCATCCCTTCGGCGATGTTGTAGGTGAGGACCATCGTCAGCACCGTGATGAAGCTCGGGAGGGCTTCGGAGATGTCCATGAGGTCGATGTCCTGGATCGAACTAAGCATCAGCACCCCGACGAGCACCAGGGCACCCGTGGTAGCCGCCGAGGGGATCAAGAGGAAGAGCGGAGCGAAGAAGAGGGCTAGAAGGAAGAGCACCGCCGTAGAGAGTGCCGTCAGACCCGTACGCCCACCTTCGGCAATCCCCGCACTGCTCTCGACGAAGGTCGTCACGGTAGACGTCCCACAGACAGCACCAATCGAGGTAGCTAGTGCATCTGCCATCATCGCCTGCTTGATATTCTTGACATTGCCCTCGGAGTCCATCATCTCCGTCTTGGCCGCTGCGCCTATGAGCGTGCCGACAGTATTGAAGATATCCATGAAGACCAGAGCGAAGATCGTCAGCGCCATATCCATGTTCAGGAGCGCCTTGAAGTCGAACTGCAGGAAGGTCGGTCCTAGCGAGCGGGGCAGGGATACAGGCACGAAGCTATCGGGGATCTGAGTCACACCCAAAGGAATACCCACCAGCGTGCAAGCGATGATACTATAGAAGAGGGCTCCACGTACCCTTAGGGTCATCAGCACCCCACTAAGTATGATCCCGATGACGGCGAGGATAGAGACAGGGGTGAAAGCACCGAGGGCAACGAAGGTGGCTTCATTAGCCACGATCACCCCAGCGTTCTTTAGTCCTATGAAGGCGATGAAGAAGCCAATCCCTGCCGAGATAGCGAAGCGGAGGTTCTTCGGGATACAGCGGACGATCTGCTCACGGATATTGAAAGCCGTCAGGAGGATGAAGATGATCCCCTCGACGAAGACCGCAGAGAGTGCGGCCTGCCAGCTGTAGCCCATCCCCATGACGAGCGTGAAGGCGAAGAAGGCGTTGATCCCCATGCTCGGAGCCTGAGCAAAGGGGAGCTTCGCTAGGAAGGCTATAAGGAGCGTCCCGACGGCAGACGCTAGAGCGGTAGCCGTGAAGACGGCTCCCTTGTCCATGCCGGTAGTACTGAGGATGTCGGGGTTGACCGCTAAGATGTAGCTCATCGTCAGGAAGGTCGTGACCCCTGCGAGAAGCTCCGTACGAAGCTTGTGCCGAGAGGGATCAAAGCCCACTAGGCGGTAGAGTGCTTGCATGTGAAGAGTGATACGTGGATGGGATATGAGGTGAAGGATGTAGAGCGAAGCCCCTAGATAGGGTAAGGGGGAAAGGCTAGTTCAGCTAAGGGAAAGACCCTTGGCTCAGGAGAGCATGCTCCTTAGATGCGGTGAGGCAGAACCCTCGGTCTGGATGGGGTGCAGCCCTTAGTCTAGAAGGTCCACTTCAAGGCGAGCGTCGGGTTGACGACCGTTTTGTCGAGGACGGCGAAGTTACTGCTGATCTCCCACTCTGTGCCTATGCTCAGGTTGAACTTAGGGTCGATGCCAGCGAACTTGTTCAAGTTGAGCCACAGCTGAGGCTCCGTGATGAAGATGAGGTTGTTCTTACCGGTGACGAGGTGACGGTCCCCCCAGAGATCGGCAAAGCCTTGGAAGGTAACCTTCCCTCCAGCGAGGTGCAGATACCAGGTCGTCGTCAGCTGGAAGGAGTGGGGACGATCCTGCCTAGCTAGGTACTTGTACATGGGGGTGAAGGTGATACCCGCCGAGTAGTCTGCCTTGCTCCAAGCATAGGTGAGACCAGCCAGGTAGGCATTCTTGTAGGAGAACTGATTGCTTAGTCCCCCGTTGTACTCGACGTGTAGCGATAGGGGCGTCTTCCCGAGGCTAAATTCCCGAGAGATCTCCCAGTAAGCCGAGGTGACACCCTCGCGTCGGTAGTCCATATCTACGAAGAAGAAGGTACTGCCCCAGCTGTCGGGACGGAAGAGCTCTACTGTGGTCGTTAGACGGGGACGCTGAGGCTCGTCGGTGCTATAGAGCGAGCGGCCGAAGTCGTAGTGGAGCTGGACATTCTGTGCACGAAGGCCTACCAGCGCCACCAGAGCGGTAAGGGCAAGGAGATAAAGCTTACGCATGTGAGAGGAGCGAATTTAGTGTACGTGCTCGGAGGTGGAAGTACCCTGCTTATCCTCGGCACGCTCGGGGAGAAGGAGGTTGAGAAGGACGGCTATGAGCGCCGAGAGCCCAATACCCGAGAGGGAGAAGGAGCCGAAGGAAAGGATCGCCCCGCCTATGCCTGTGGTGAGGGTGACGGAGATGATGACGATGTTGCGGGAGGAGGCTAGATTGACCCGACTCTGCAGTAGGCTAGAGATCCCAGCACCAGCGATCGTACCGAAGAGGAGAAGCATGATTCCCCCGAGGATCGCTTGGTCTATGCTTCTAAGGAGTGCACTGACCTTCCCCACGAGGGAGAAGATGATCCCCGTCACCGCCGCTATGCGGAAGACGGCGGGGTCGGTGATTTTCGTCAGAGACATGGCCCCTGTGACCTCGGAGTAGGTCGTCACGGGAGGTCCGCCGACGAGAGAAGCGAAGAGGCAGGCGAGGCCATCCCCCAGCATCGTCCGATGCAGGCCTGGCTCCTTGACGAAGTTCTTACCAGCGACATTATTGACGACATACACGTCCCCGATATGCTCGATCACGGGTGCGATGGCCACGGGGATCATGAAGAGGATGGGTTGCCACGAGAAGGTCTCGGGGAGGATCACCTTCGGTAGGGAGAACCAAGGAGCAGAGGCGATAGGAGCGAGGTCCACCTCGAAGAAGAGGAGGTCAGCGATATAGCCGACGATGATCCCCAGGAAGATAGGGATGAGTCGTGCTATGCCTCGGGCGTAGAGGGTGACGATGATAGCAGTGGAGAGGGAGACCACTGCTAGGAGCCAGTTAGACTGGGCCATCTTGACGGCTGAGCCCGAGAGCGACAGGCCTATGAGCATGATGATCGGCCCGATGACGACAGGGGGGAAGAGGCGGGAGATGAAGCGCAGGCCGAAGAGACGTATCAGTAGCGACATCACGAGGTACACGGCGCTCACCCCGAGGCATCCAAAGAGTGCGCCACTGAGCCCATAGAGCTCAGTGGCACTGATGATCGGTGCTATGAAGGCGAAGCTACTACCGAGGAAGATAGGCACTTTGCCCTTAGTCACCAGATGGAAGATGAGGGTGCCGACACCGGCGGAGAAGAGGGCTGTCGAGGGGTCAAGCCCTACGAGCAGTGGGACGAGGACGGTAGCCCCGAAGGCGACGAAGAGGTACTGGACTCCAGCGATCCCTTTGCGCAACGGGGTGAGAGGAGTAGCGTCTGTGGTCATGCTTTTATTAGATGTATTCAACCGCCATAAAGGTAGCTATTCTCCCCCACTCTCCTAGAGCTCGGGGGATCGGCACTACGTGAAGTACACTCGCCTCAGTGAGCCTCCCTAGCGCTCGGTACGCAGGCCTTCGCTAGCACCTGAGCCGAGGCGCTCGTCGGTGAGGCGGCGCTCTCTCCCCTGGCGGGTCTTAGTGGCCCGACGGCCCCAGCTGTAGGAGATACCGAGGGCTATGCGTGGGCTATACCACTCTCGGGAGAAACTGAACGCATAGGGGTAGCCCCGATAGTCACCCCGAGCCACATTCGTATTGAAGAGGTCGTAGGCAGAGAGGCTCAGACGCCAGGAGCCCAAGCGTCGACTCACCGATGCCTCCGTCCACCACTGGGGGCTCATCTCGAAGAGGCCGTAGTAGAGGGAGCTATAGGCCGTCACTCCTAGCTGTAGGTGCCAGTTCCTGGGGAGATCAAGGTCATGGGTATGCCGGAGATAGCCTGCCGTGAAGGCCTTGCTATAGAGGACTCCGTCGAGGTACCCTCGGTCCCACTGTCGCTGTCCTGCTAGATAAGTCGTAGCATACCACTTAAGCTCCTTCGACTGGATGAGCGGTAGCGGTAGGCTCAGGAGAAGACGTAGATAGCGAGAGTAGTCGAGGTTGACACCCTGTAGCCCCACGACCGTAGGTCCGCCTATGGAGAGCATGATGCGGTCGACGATGGGGCGCTGGGTATCGGAGTAGGAGAGCTCCAGTAGAGCAGCCTCCCGATAGGTGTAGGCTAGACGAAGGAGGTAGGTGTACGAGGTACGTAGATGGAGGTTCGCCTCTCGGGCGATGGACTCGGTCGTCCGATGGCTTCCCCCGACGACATCCCGGAAGGCGGGACGTTGGTAGCTCGAGCTCATCCCAAGGGTCAGATCCTGATAGCGCCCGAGGTGATAGCGGAGCGAAGCATAGGGCAGGAGGTGGGTCTCCCCACGTGAAGCGTCGGGGTGCTTGAGCTTCCACTGCTCTTGCTTTCGGCTCTGCTCGTCCCTCTGGAGCGCAAGGCCGAGGCGAGCGAAGAAGGGTCGTGTCCGGTAGCTCAGCTCTAGATAGCCCCTGAGGCTGGACTCGGAGAGTTCGTAGTGGAGGTCACCTCGGGGCGAGGAGCCTCGATAGCTCAGTCCGTAGCCCAGAGCACCGAGGTCAAGCGTCCAGAGGCTCCCCAGGGGCACCGAAGCATCTAACCCTACCTGCCCCGAGCGCTTGGTATCGGCGTAGCGCACCGATTCGGCTCGCACGAGGCGCTCCTGACTCAGCGATGCGTAGCTCCCCTCGAGCGTAAGCTTGAGGGTGAGGCCTTCGGTGCGCCAGTCATGCCAGAGCGTGCCGTAGAGGCTCTCGGTACGGGTGTCGCTAGTACTCTGCCAGCCGTTCTGGAGGTGCTCCTTCGCTAGTGTCCCGATGAGGCTAGCCCCGAGGGTGCTGGCAGGGGAGAGCTGGATGTTCGTCCCGAGGGTGAAGCGGTGGGTGCGCCGAGGACGAAGTAGGAGGCTATCCTTCACTTTCTCAAAGAGCGTGGTGGTCTCTTCGCTCCGCTTCTCCGAGAGCTGATAGGATAGGTACGTCTGGGTCTTGCCCTCGGTGTAGGTCAGGCGTGAGCCTAGGAGCCAGGAGAGACTGCGCCGTGTGACCAGCTCCCCATAGCTATAGCCCTGCAGACCCGAAGACCCCGAGCGTCTCAGGCGAATATCGAGGATGGGGGAGGTGAGCCCCCCATAGCGCCCGTTGGGCTCACGTATCAGTTTGACCGAAGCTAGTTCGTCGAGCGGGATGGACTGGAGGTAGGTGCTCAGCTCCTCTCGGCTCATGCGCAAGTGGCGACCGTCGACATAGACCAGGAGGTCGGAGAAGCCGTAGAGCACGAGTTGGTCATCCCCTCGTAGCTGGACGCCGGGGATGAAGCGAAGTCCGTCGAGGAGGTTCCCTCCCTTGGCTGGAGCGAGCGAGCTGGGTGTGAAGACTTGGTTAGTGCCCTCATAGTGCACCTGCAGGGCGGGCGCCTTGATCTCGACCCCTGGGAGTTCCTTGGTGAGATCAAAGAGGATCGGTTCGAGCTTCACGTGCTTCCCCTCGAGGGTCAGCACGGAGCGGACGACTCGACGAAGCCCTTGGTAGGAGACCTCGATGCGATAGTTCCCCTCGGGAGCGTAGAGGGAGAAGTAGCCCCCGTCGCTCGTCAAGGCTTGGTAGGGGGAGGACGGATTAGACTGATCCGTCGGAGATAGGGTCACGATGAGGCCAGCGAGGGGCGTGCGATCGGGGCTCATAAGGAGCGTCCCTTCGACGAAGACCGAAGCGAGGCGCTGAGCGTAACTCCCGAGGCTCAAGAGGAGGAAGGCCAGAGTAAGTAGGAGTCGTCTCATAGGGTGGAAGTACTAGATAGTATGCGAGGTGTAGATCTTAGAAGAGAGGTATCTCTGAAGCAAAAGTAGCGATTTTTTGGTCAGAGAAATATCACCTTTTCTCGAGGCTCTAGGAGGCCTCTCTCGGAGCGGTATTTTCACTGCCCGAGAGGCACTAGTAGTCCCTCCCTCGGGGCACCAGTAGTACCTCGGGAGAAGGAGCAGTAGCGCCACTAGTTGGGATCAATTGGTGAGGCTGATCCGGAGCGAGACGCCGAAGGAAGTGGTCGAGATGGGGAAGGAGTAGGTGCTCACCAGAGGCACATTGCGGCTGTACTCGTAGTAAGTGCTTAGCCCGAGCAGGCGACTCAGGTCGTACTCCGCACTGAGTCTCAGGCGCTGGTCTACGAGGCCCGCCGTAGCCTGTGCATAGCCCTCCTGGATCCTGCGGATGAGGGTCAGGGTACGGCGGTAGCTGTATTCACCTCTCAGGGTCAGACCTCGGGCGCTGGTGGTGGCTTCGCTGGGCTTCGTGCTCCGCCGACGACGGCGGGGCTGGGGTCGAAGGAGTTGAGCGAGGTCGGCGATCTTATAGTTCAGCCCGAGGGTGAACTCATTGGAAGAGGATTCGATGAGGCTGGAGGCCGGGAGGTTGAGCACGAGGCCTCGGCTACGGCGCCACTGGGCGGACATCCCGAGACCATTATGCCAGATGAGGTCGAGGCCCGCTAGGGGGAAGAAGCTCTCCTGCAGGGCTACCGAAGGGATATCATAGGCGTAGCTGAGGCGGGAGGAGGCGGGGGAAGAGCCATCCGAAGCAGGTGCCTCCACCAGACCAAGCCCCTCGGGATCGGAGCCCTGCCAGCCGGTGAAGGAGGAGAAGTCGCCCACGGTGTAGGTCGCCCGATAGATATGTCGGAGGGTCACGGAGCGGAAGTACTTCTTGAGGGCAGGCAGGCGGGAGAGCCCCGTGTAGCTGACGGCCCAGTTCGGGAGCATACCCAGTAGCGAGGGCAGGGCTCGGAGACTGACGCTGGAGGCGTCGCCTGCTTGGGTGTAGGCCATACGGAAGGCGGGTATGAGGACGGCGGGAGCATTCTCCTCCAGAGACGTCCCCCCTAGCGAGCCGAAGCTACGACGCTGGCGCTCGGCGATCTCAGAGCGAGCCGAGAGGAAGCGGTCGAACGATGCCGAGGCATAGCCCTCGGTAGCACCCAAGGGAGCGAAGAAACCCCTCAGACCGATAGTCGTCATCGTGAAGTCTCCGCCGTAGAGCCGAGGGCGCCCCGGATACATATATTGGACCTCGGTGCGGTCGGTACGGGTATGGTTAGCCGAGAGGGTGATGGAGAGATCCCTAAGCGGCTGAAGTGTCGCCCGCACATCGATAGTACGGGTCTCAGTGAAGACGCCTGGGGTGAGATGCTCCGTCGTCATCAGGAGATCTCCTCGCTCGGCGAGCCTGTCGATGAAGTCCACATCACTCTGGCCAAAGGCAAAGGCCAGCCCTGGAGAGAGCATCCCACCCGAACGCCCCTGACCTCCCACGGCACGTACCGAGGGGAGGAAGCCTCCGAGGATCGTGCTCCTCGTATCCCGATAGGTCAGCGCCAGATCCTTCACCATCAGGAGGGTATAGACGAGCCTATCAAGAGCCTCTTCGCCCCAAGGCTCGGGGCGAGGGCGGGAGCCCTTCTTCTTCGAGGACGAGAGCGAGGCTGAGGGGGTGCTGGCGAACTTCCTCTCCAGACGGGCCAGATAGGGGATCTTCTGGTAGAGCTGCCTCAGCTGGAGCTGGGAGGTAGACTCGAGGCTCCCCTGGCTGGAGAGGCTGTGCGCCACGGGGAGCGCCACGTCTGGCACCCGAGCGCCACGATCCCAAGTATAGGCACTGCTGTAGGTGAGCTGGGAGGTCACGAACGAGAGCGGGGCGATGAGGGCGGTAGGGAGCTGGTAGGTGAGGCTCGCATTCTGCCCGTAGTGCACGGGCGTGCCTCCCTCACGGATACTACGCCTGACGGAATCCTGCCAGATACGCCAGGCATCGGGGTTGAGCGCTCGGTTTACCTGCCGATGAGGCTCCTCGATACGTGCATCCGTGCCCGAGGCGAAGGTGAGCGTCAGCGAAGTCGTCGGCGACCAGGTGAGGCTGAGCTTGCGATTCCAGAGGAACTGCTGGGCGAAGGTCGCAGGCAGTCGTTCGCCCTCCAATGCCCCCCCGAGGCTACGCATCTGCTCTTCGTCATAGCGTCGGAGCATCGAGGTCTCTAGATGCAGGCGAGCGGGCCACGGGGTGAAGCTCCACCCACGGAGCCAGTTCGCCCACGGACTCTTCCCCCGCAGCTGCCCGAAGGGAGTGAGGGGGCGGAAGGTGGGGGCATAGTCGTAGCGCACTGCAGCCCGCCAGTCCAGATGACGGCTGTACTCGATATCGGGGGTCTCGTCGAGCGAGGTGTTCCGCTCGTAGGAGAAGGATAGGTTCGCAGGGTCGTAGGGCATAGGCACTCGGGAGCGGATCCCTAGGGAAGCGTTGGAGATCGCTAGGCCTTGGCTTCGGCGGTGGGTGATGGTGCGTGCTCGGAGCGAATCTCGCTGCTCCCTTCTCGGGAGCGAGCGGAGGGCATCGGAGAGAAGCACATCTTCGTCCAGCGGGTTGTACTCGGGCGTAAGGACTTCGTCCGAGAGCGAGTAGTAGAGGGGAAGACTAACCTTGGCCTGGGAGGGAAGGAGCTGCCCCAGCTCTGCATTCGAGGTGAAGTGCACCGAGCGACGACTCTCCATCGTCCGCCCCGAGAGAGGTACATCGATCGCCCCGAAGCCCGCCGACATGTACTGAGCTCTGAGGCTAGCCGTGCCTAGCTCCGCCAGCTGCAGGGTCGACTGCACCTGTCCTGCCCAGCCCGACTCTTCGTGGTAGTCACCGACACGGAGCTCGTTGACCCAGACCTCGATACTGCGGGTCACGCCCGAGCTATTACGCACGCCGATGAGGAGGGTACGCACGTTGGAGAGCGAGGGATTCCCCAGCACCGAGAGCTTCCTCTGAGGCTCGTCGGCATCGGGGCGGGAGAAGAGGCGGTAGAGGGAAGCGCCCCCACCACCGAGAGCCAGAGCAGTGTTGCGCTCTCGCTTGAGGGAGACGAGCTTGTCGAGGGCAAGATCAAGGTAATTCTCCGTCGGCCAGACACGGGTGCGATCACTGGGGCTATGGGTGCTATAGCGTCCAGCGGGCGTGAGGACGAGGGGAAGGGAATACTCGTAGTAGTGCTGCGTCGCATCTGATCCCAGGCGAACGAAGAGCGTGAAGTCACCATCCTTCACCCCAGCGAGATCCCCCAAGAGCTCCTCGGCATGGGCGAAGAGCTGAAGCCTGCGGTAGCGACGGAGGTCGTACTGTACTAGGCGATAGACAGCACGGGCGTCTCCCGAGGGGAGCGAGGTGAGCCGGAGGGAGAGCGCCTGTTCATTCTGCTGGAGACTTTGCCCGCCCTCGGCATCAAGGCTACGGGATACCCCCGGGGGGACTACATAGCTTACGGGGGTGCGGTCAGTATGCTCCTCGATATTGACCGACGATACGGAGAGCTCCGTCTCGGGCGAGGGTGCTGGGCTCGTCTCATCGAGGGCTCCCTCGTAGACACGCCAGTCGCCCCGCACCAGACGGAGCGATCCAAAGCGGAGCTGGGTCTCCCTGTCGAAGTCGGTGAGGTAGAGGCGCATGAAGCGGACACTCCTCAGGTCTGCCCCACCCCCGACACGGGCGGAATAGGAGCGGAGAGGTACTTTGAACTGGTACCACGTCACAGGGGAAGTCTTCCCATTCCTTAGGCGTGCCTCCACCCGACGCTCACTGACGATGAAGTTGCGTCCCGCCTTGAGATCCTCGGGACGAAGCGAGATCCGATACTCGAGGTAGCGGTTGAGCTCATTGAGACTATAGTCGCCATTGACATCCTCGACATCAGGGCTGACGGTAGAGGCCAGGCTATAGCCGTCGCCCCCTGTCTGCTCGGATGAATTGCCTTCGGTACCGTTGTACCGCTTGTAGCGCTCCAGTATAGGGAGCTGGGCAGCATCGTAGTCCGCCCCCCGATAGTGGTGGTAGTCGTCCCCTGCTGGATCATTAAGCGGGCTGAAGGGATCAGCCTGCCAGCGTGCTCGTGTCTCCGGTGCTAATCGAGCCGTGAGGGCACTGATGAAGGCCGAATAGCTCGGGTGGCGCTTCTCCTCCTCGGTCGATAGTCCGTTGAGGCCAACATCCTGCTTCTCCCGAGCCCCTGCTGCGTTATCAAAGGAATAGCCTACACTAGGCCTTCGAGGGACTCGCCCCCAGGGCGTCTCCTCTACCGCCCCCGCAGATGGCGTCAGGGGAAGACCGTTCTCGTAGAACTTCTTCCCGTCTCGCAGGATGTCTTCAGATATATCGCCGAGATTGATGAACAAGTCGCCCCCCCGCAAGCCTTCCCTCGATAGTTCGTCAGCGAAAGGATCCATGAGCCAGAACTCGATGTACTCAATGTTCGCTGCTTCGAAGTCTGCTTGGTCGATCCTACGCATGATACCGCCCCAGCTTCGTCTAGGGTCTTGGATGCGCCCAGTCGGCAGTAGCGAAGCGGCATTGAGGTTGTAGGGGCCGAGCTCCTCGGGGTAGTAGCTCAGCGAGAGTGTCGGCAGGTAGCTCGGCTGACTGACATTGATATCCTTGTAGGGGTAGAGCTCCGATGAAGGGATCTCACGCACTAGGTGTCGGCTCACCAGATCAGGACTATTGCGTATGTAGGCGGGGGTATAGGCACTGCGCTCTCGAGTAAAGAGCGGATCGATGGTGAACCAAGCTAGGCGTGCTCTTCGCTCCCCATAGCGAAGGTAGTCCGTCGCAGTAGCGCCTTCGGGGAAGAGCGACTGGGGCGTCGAAGCAAGGTACCAGCCAAAGGGACTCAGGAGATCAATGGAGCTACGAGAGGACTCAAAGTCATCTAGGTAGCTATTACCACGGGTGTAGCGATTCTCGTAGTGCCCCGGGATGAGTTGGGCCACCTCTGCCGAGAGGCTGAAGGAAGCAGGCTGACTGAGGTCGAGGAAGGGGAGCTTGTTCAGGAGACGTGTCAGTGCTGGGGACTTGGTCTGATAGCTGAGGCTGGCCCCCCACATGGTGTTCTTCATGCTCTCTTCTCCTAGGGCTACCTTCGTCGAGAGAGGGAGCTCAGAGAGGTGCATCAGCGTCGCTCCCAGACGGAAGTCCTTAGTGAAGCTGTAGCCGAGGTCCACACCGATCATCGTCTTACGCTGTAGGTGTGCCCCTGCCCCACCCTGCAGGCTGACATCGATGGGGGTACGGGTGGAGAGGAGTTGCTGGTTCAGTATCTTCACCTTCCCAGCGAGGTAGTCGACGCTGTAGTCTGAGCCTTCGGTCAGGAGCGTACCTCCAGCGGTGACCCGTACGGATCCAGGGGTAACATTCACCGTACCGAGCGAGATCTCCCCAGCGGAAGTAGCCCTGTACTGCCCTCGGAGGTAGTACTTGTTCTTCTCGGTATGCTTCGTGGCTTCGATGAGGGTAGAGCTATAGAGCTCGGGGAAGGCGTAGCGAGCCTGCCACGAGCCCGAACCCAGAGCTTCGGCAAGCGTTGCACCGAAGGGCTCGACGGTGGGGAAGAAGAGATCGGAGAGCACACGT
>ERZ1674203.274-NODE-274-length-12298-cov-14.885322_pt1 | contig 12298 bp, 10 predicted proteins | sample MGYA00581297_ERZ1674203 | MGnify/ENA primary metagenome ERZ1674203 (study PRJEB41354, sample SAMEA4873349) | human saliva metagenome | biome: human-associated habitat [ENVO:00009003]; feature: mouth environment [ENVO:08000002]; material: saliva material... | reverse complement strand
AGCTCGGAGCGGACCTTGTCCGCGTCGGGGATCACCGACTTTGCTTGCATACGCTTAGTGATACGGAGGATCTTCCGACGCGTGTCAGTACCGATGGCCGCTATGAGCGGCTATCCACTGATCGCAGTGACTGTCGTCTGAGCTTTGCCTCGCCTGTGGGCTTGCTCCTTTCCTGCAACCATATCTACAATCAGTACCTCTTCATTGAGGATAGTGATGCGACCCTCGAGCGCTTTGAGAAGCAGGCGAGAAACATGCACTCTTTGGCACGCTATAGTCGAAGCAATCAGATCAACGAGGAGTGGATACAGGAGTACCTCAATATAGCCCACTCTCAGGGCTTGACCTCTATTCGTGCCCACTTCAATGTGCTAGCGTGGAGTCGTGAGGCCGATCAGCTCCGCCAGATTAAGAATGATGTTGGCTCAGCTTTGGCTCTGATGGAGTGTAAGCCACGTCACAATACCATCGATACGGCAACGCTCTACTGGGCAGGCATTCCGGGGAATTCTGCAGACTTTCCCTCGGAGGAGAGTTTCTACACCTTCATCGAGCCAGCGCTTTGCTTCTTCACGGCCGAGACGAACTATAAGGATTCGCTCTCTCCCTTTGGCATCAAGATGGCCGACCGTCTGTCGGGAAAACCAATTCATCTGGATATCTCTGATCTGCCGATGAAGAAGGGCATCATTACCAACCGCAATAAATTCATCCTTGGTCCCTCGGGTAGTGGCAAGAGCTTTTTCACGAATCACATGGTGCGGCAGTACTATGAGCAGGGCGCACATGTCTTGCTCGTTGATACGGGTAACTCGTACCAAGGCTTATGCGAACTCATACACCGCAAGACCAAGGGGGATGATGGGGTGTACTTCACTTACTCGGATGAGCGACCCATCTCTTTCAATCCATTCTACACCGATGACTATGTCTTCGATGTAGAGAAGCGCGAGAGCATCTGTACGCTACTGCTTACCCTCTGGAAGTCTTCTGAGGAGCGGATTACTAAGACGGAGGCAGGTGAATTAGGCTCGGCGGTCAATGCCTATATCGAGCTTCTGAAGGCTGATCATCGTGTTGTACCCTGCTTCAATACCTTCTATGAGTACTTGAGAGATGTATATCGAGAGGATATGAAGCAGCGGGAGATCCAGGTCACGCTCTCAGACTTCAATATCAATAACCTGCTTACGACGCTTAAGCAGTACTACCGAGGAGGGCGCTATGACTTCCTGCTGAACTCGGATAAGAATATCGATCTCCTGTCTAAGCGCTTCATCGTCTTTGAGATTGACCAGGTGAAGGACAACAAAGATCTCTTCCCTGTGGTGACCATCATCATTATGGAAGCCTTCATCAATAAGATGCGTCGCTTGAAGGGGATTCGCAAGATGATCCTTATCGAGGAGGCCTGGAAGGCGATTGCCTCGGCCAATATGGCGGACTATATCAAGTACCTCTATAAGACGGTGCGCAAGTTCTTTGGTGAGGCTATTGTCGTGACGCAGGAGGTGGACGACATCATCCAGTCGCCAATCGTCAAGGAGAGTATCATCAACAACTCGGACTGTAAGATCCTCTTGGATCAGCGCAAGTACATAACCAAGTTCGATGGCATACAGGCGATGCTTGGCTTATCGGACAAGGAGAAGAGCCAAATCCTTTCCATCAATCAGAGTAATGATCCCCAGCGCCTCTACAAGGAGGTCTGGATTGGTCTCGGCGGGATGCAGTCGGCAGTCTATGCCACGGAGGTTTCCCTTGAGGAGTACCTCACCTATACAACTGAGGAGACCGAGAAGCTGGAGGTGCTCCAGCGGGCCGAGCGTCTTGGGGGCGATATTGAGGGGGCGATACGGCTCCTCGCTCAAGAAAAACGGCAGAAGAAATAACCAGCTAAAACAACAGAGACAATGAAGAAGTACCTTTTTATGGCTCTCTTCGGATGGAGCCTTTTCACGCTACGAGCCCGTGCTCAGTGGGTGGTGAGTGATCCCATGAACTTTGCAGGCAATATTGCCAATACAGTTAAAGAGATTGCCACGGCGGGTAAGACCGTCAAGAATACGTTGTCTGGCTTCAAAGAGATTGAGAAGCTCTACAATGACACGAAGAAGTACTACGATGCCCTGAAGAAGGTCAATAATCTGATCGGGGATGCCTATAAGGTCAAGGAGTGTGTCTTGATGGTAGGTGAGATCTCAGAGATCTATGTCAAGTCCTACAAGCGCATGCTACAGGATAAGAACTTCAGACCCTCCGAGCTGGCTGCCATCGCCTCCGGCTACACGAAGCTTCTGGAGCAAAGCGGGGAGAGCCTCAAAGAACTCAAGTCTGTCGCAGGGAGCAATGTCTTCTCGATGAATGACAGTGAACGTATGCAGATGATCGATCGCATCTATACGACCCTCCGAGAGTATCGTTCGCTCGTGTCGTACTACACACAGAAGAACATCTCGGTCAGCTATGTGCGTGCCCGAGCTAAGGGGGATCTCTCAGCTGTTCGTAGTCTGTATGGCAGTGACGTAAGTCGTTACTGGTAGGGAAGGGGCTTATGGACTTTACAAGTTTGCACGAGCTGCTCCGTTCGACCTATCAGGAGATGCTACCCCTGGCAGGCGAGATGACGGGGATCGCTAAAGGCGTTGCTGGCCTGGGTGCTCTCTTCTATATGGCTCTTCGAGTATGGTCCTCTCTTGCTCGCGCAGAGCCTGTGGATGTCTATCCTCTCCTTCGTCCCTTTGTCCTTGGCTTCTGCATTATGTTCTTCCCTACGGTGGTTCTTGGGACGATGAATACTGTTCTATCTCCCATCGTGCAAGGGACGGAGTCTATGGTCCATAAGCAGGAGGGGACGCTTGCTGAGCTTACTGCTAAGCGAGATAAACTCAAGGAAGAGGCCTATCTCCGTAATCCCGAGACTGCCTACCTGGTCTCCAATGAGAAGTTTGATCAGAAGATTGAGGAGATGGGGATCATTGGCCCCGAAGATGCTATCACTATTGCAGGGATGTATGCTGAACGGGCTGCGTATCAGACGAAGCAGTGGTTTATGAACCTGATTCATGATCTGATGGAGCTACTCTTTCATGCCGCCGGCTTGATCATCGATACGCTACGCACCTTCATCTTGATCGTCCTCTCCATCCTGGGTCCTGTGGTCTTTGGCATTGCCGTGTGGGATGGCTTGTCGGGCTCCTTGACGGCGTGGTTCTCTCGCTACATCTCGGTTTACCTCTGGCTACCCGTCAGCTCCATCCTTACGGCTCTGCTTACAAAGATCCAGGTCTTGATGATTCAGAAGGACATCTCCGCCCTGAGTGATCCCAACTACCTGCCTGACTCAGGCTCGTGGTATTACATCGTCTTCTTCCTCATTGGCATTGTGGGCTACTTCTGTGTACCTACGGTTGCTGGGTGGATTATTGAAGCTGGAGGAGGTATCGGCTCCTATGGGCGCAATGTCAATCAGGTAGCTCAGCGCGGGATGCAGGGGGCTTATGCTGGAGGTAAGGCAGCGGCTGCAGGAGCAGGTGCCAGCATAGGCAACCTTGGTGGCCGCATCAAGGGTGCTTTAATCAAAGGCTAGTAACACCAGAGAGAAGTATACACTATGGAATTCCAATCATTAAAGAATATCGAGACGGCATTCCGTCAGATCCGCCTCTACATCTTCCTCTTTGCCTTGCTCTGTGCCGGAGTCTGTGGCTATGCCCTCTATAGCTCCTACCGCTTTGCTGAAAGGCAGCGTGAGAAGATCTATGTCTTAGATCAAGGTAAGTCGCTGATGCTGGCGCTCAGCCAAGATGCCTCGCGTAATCGCCCTGTGGAGGCTAGGGAGCATGTCCGTCGTTTTCATGAGCTCTTCTTCAGTATCGCCCCCGATAAGGATGCTATCGAGGAGAATATGTCTCGTGCCTTTGCCCTCTGTGATAAGTCAGCCTTTGATTATTACAAGGATTTGGCGGAGCAGGGCTACTACAACAGGGCGATCTCGGGCAATGTCAATCAGCGTATTGTGATCGACTCGATCCACTGCAACTTTGAGAGCTATCCTTATGAGGTGACGACCTACGCCAGGCAGTTCATCTTAAGGCAGAGTAATGTCACCGAGCGAAGCCTGGTGACGAGCTGTACGCTTCAGAACTCTGTACGCTCAGATGATAACCCGCAGGGCTTTCTGATGGAGCACTTCCTTGTACGTGAGAACCAAGATCTACGGAGCTATAAACGCTAAGGTTATGTCTACTCGCTTTTCCCTCTATCGCTACTATCTCGGGGTGCACTACTGGCTTCGGGCTTACTGTGATCGGCTTAGTCCTAGGACTCGTCGACGCTTGGTCTACGGTATCAGTGTGCTCTATCTAGCCTGCTCCCTTGTTATGATTGCTCAGGTGTTCTTCCCTCGGAAGGTGGCACAGCAACCTCCTATCCCCAGGCATCAGCATCTAGATGTTCCTCTCCGCCCGTCTCGGCTGGATAGCCTCGGGCGTGAACTCTCGAAAATTACTCATCAAACGATAGCACACTATGGATAAGAAACAGCAAGAGCAGCTCCGTAAGGGGCTCGTCTTTGGAGGGCTGGGGCTCATTTGCGCCCTCTCCCTTTGGTTCATCTTTGCTCCCTCGGATAAGGATAAAGCCGCAGAGCAAGAGGGCCTCAATAAGGATATCCCTGAGGCAACAGTGCGCCAGCTCACCGATAACAAGCTCAAGAGCTATGAGCTCAGCGACAAGTCGGCTTCAGAGAGTGAGACGCAAGCTGAGATCGGGCGCCTCTCGGATTACTTTGCAGAGGAACCCACCTCCCTTGATGCACAAGGGCAGCCCTCCTCAATGAAGATTGAGGGCTCCCTTCAGCGCTATGAGGAGAATAAGCGCCTCTTGAGCTCCTTCTATGCCACGGATCCTAATGCCGAAGAGCGTGATGCTTTGCGAGCAGAGAACGAAGATCTCCGTGAAGCTCTCCGTAAGAAAGAGAGCGAAGCGGATGATGAGGAGGAAAAGCAGCTCCGCCTGATGGAGCGAAGCTATCAGATGGCCTCCAAGTATCTACCCAAGGGCGGGGAGCTTCCAGCCAAAGCCTTTCTTCGAGCAGAAGAAAGGCCCATCGTAGAGCCAGACGCGGAGAGCGCTCTTCAAGAACCCAGGATGGAGGTCCTTGCAGAGCCCAAGCACATGGTCTCTAGCCTAGCTCAGCCCATGGCCGATTCGACCCTCATACAGGAGTACGGGAGTAGGGAGCGTCATCTAGGCTTTCACTCGGCGCTTGCTCAGCCCTCTTCCGTCCAGCGTAACACCCTGCCCGTGCTGGTCGATCATACGACGATACTACGAGAGGGAGACTATGCGGCCTTACGCCTCTTAGAGTCTGCCCATATCGGCGAGCTACGTATCCCACGACAGAGCTTGCTGATAGCTCAAGCTAAGCTCGGGGGGAATCGCTTGCATCTCCTCGTCAAGAGTCTTGAGATCGGTGGGCGGATTATCCCCGTCAAGCTCTCGGCCTATGATCTTGATGGGCAGGAGGGGATCTATATCCCGGGGGCAGAGCAGGTCTCTGCCCTGAAGGAGGTGGGGGCGAACATAGGAGGCTCGGTAGGCACTTCCTTCACCTTTGCGAGCTCGGCAAAAGATCAGATCATCTCCGAGGCAGCTCGTGGCGTGATGCAGGGTGCAAGCCAGCTCCTTCAAAAGAAGCTCCGTACTCTTCAAGTTACCCTCAAAGGTGGCTATCGTCTCTTTTTAGTTTCCAGTAAGTAAACAGCAAAAGCACTATAACAATGAAGCAATGGATTCTTTCCGCCCTGCTCTTCGGGGCGAGTATGACTACCTCCCATGCTCAGACTACGACCGATAGTCTGAGAGCTCAGACGGGCTATCGTCCCCTTTCCACGGGCGATCTCTATCAAGGGATGAGCAAGACCATCCCCTCGGGGCGTGTGGTCTTGCCCTATGGTCTTGAGGTCACCTTTGACAAGACTTCGCATCTGATCTTTCCCTCCGCTATCCGCTACGTAGATCTCGGGAGCAACAAGCTCATCGCAGGGAAAGCAGAGGATGCGGAGAACGTCCTGCGTGTCAAGGCCGCCGTGCGTGACTTTGAGACGGAGACGAATATGAGTGTCATCTGTGAGGATGGCTCCTTCTATGCCTTCAATGTGAAGTATGCCGAAGAGCCCGAGAAACTCAGTATCGAGATGGCCGACTTCTTGTCAAGCACGGAGGGTAGGCTACCGAGCAATCGTGCCGACATCTACTTCAAGGAGCTGGGGAGTGAGTCGCCCATCCTCGTGAAACTGATGATGAAGACCATCCATCAGAATGATGAGCGGACGGTCAAACACATCGGGGTACGCCAGTTTGGGATCCGCTTCCTCCTGCGTGGGCTCTATGCACACAACGGCTTACTCTACCTACATACCCGCATCGACAATGAGACGAACCTTCCTTACTCGGTAGACTTCATCAGCTTCAAGGTCGTCGATAAGAAGGTGGCTCGACGTACGGCCATCCAGGAGCAGGTTCTGCAACCGCTACGAGCCTACCACGAGGTGACTCGGGTGCGAGCAGAAGGGTGCGAGCGCACGGTCTTCGTGCTCGAGCAGTTTACCCTCTCGGAGGACAAACAGCTTGAGGTAAGACTTTACGAACGAGGTGGCGGACGCACGCTTGCCTTCTACCTCAATGAGGAAGACCTTCTACTTGCCAGGAAGATTGACAATCTTAAGCTCAAGTGGTAGCCCTATGAAGAAGTTTTGTTTACTCCTCGCTTGTGCTGTCTGTGGATTCATCTCTGCAAATGCACAGCGACTCATCCCGAAGCAACAAGGGATTGAGGTCATCGCGTCCGTGCCACTGATCAAGGGAGAGAAGGTCTTTAGCAAAGAGCACTGGGGGGCTGGTGTGTCGCTTACAAGGTACCTCAAGCGAGCTAGCTATGCCTTCCTCTTGGCTGAATATGAAGAGCAGCGACTCGCGTATCGTGACTATGACGTTCCGATGCGTGATGTGCTCCTACAGGTAGGCTATATGCAGCCTCTTCTCTCGGATAGGGGCAAGAACATCTTTACCTACCTCGGCATCTCCGCCCTTGGGGGCTATGAGGAACTCAATGAAGAGAGATCCTTGCTACCCGATGGATCGACGCTTCTAGACCGCTCACGCCTCGTCTATGGCGGAGCTCTGCATAGCTCCATTGAGTGCTTCCTCTCGGATAGACTACTCCTTGTCCTCAAGGCTCAGGGGCGGGTGCTCCTGGGCTCTGATCTATATCGCTTTCGTCCCGCCCTTGCCTTGGGACTGCGCTTTAATCTATAGAACGAAGACGAACAATGAAAAGGAAACTTGTGAATATGCTGTGGGCTATGGGGCTACTTGCCGTAGTGAGCTTTTGCCTCCCTGCCTGTGACCGCGAGCTGGAGGTACAGCAGGCTTATGACTTTACGCTGGAGACGATGCCCGTCCAGAAGGACCTCCGTAGGGGCGAAACGGCTGAGATACGATGCTACCTCAAGCGGGCGGGTCGCTTTGCTGGGGCCCGCTATTCTCTTCGCTACTTCCAAAGTGAGGGCAAGGGGATGCTGAGGCTAGATAAAGGCGCAGTACTCAAGCCTAATGACCGATATCCCCTGGTGAGGGAGGAGTTTCGCTTGTACTATACCTCGCAGTCAGCAGACCGACAGACGATTGACGTGTACATCGAGGACAACTTCGGTAAGGTGCAACAGCAGACCTTTTCTTTTAGCCGCAAGCAGGCTGAGAGCATTATGTCTATATAGACGTCTATAATCCTTAGCCTAAAGGGCTAGTGGTTCGCTTCAGATGACTCTGAATGAGTGGCTAGGAGTGGATTAGGAATGGGTATAGAACAAAGTTTAAGGGGGGGGGTAATTGGTTTCTTGTGAATTCGTATCTTTGCTAGCAGAAATTCCTTATTGTTAATACGTGCGGAAAGCAATGTTACACGTTTCTAGGAGAATATACAATATGCTGTTTCATAGGAAGAGTATGAATCAAGAAAGCAATTTACAATCAAAAAATCATCCCATAACAGAGGCCGTAATCAACTATCTATCTATGGATACTTCAGGAGCCTTATTAGTGACGGGAGATTGGGGTTGCGGTAAAACTTATTATTTTAAGAATGAGCTTTTTAATGAGGTGTCACTGAAATCCTCACATATCCCTATAATAGTTTCTCTCTTTGGGACAACCGAATTAAAGGAAATCCCAGAGCGAATTCTCTATGCTTACCTAGACGCAACAGGCGGTGAGTCTGCTCCTTTAGGTACAATAGCGAAGTATGCGAAAAACATTGCATCAGCTGTATCTTCCTTGGCTACGTATGTAGACGTCGATAAGATACTTGGTTCGAGGGACTGGATTTATAGGATACTCCCTAATAATATCTTGATATGTTTTGATGATTTGGAACGAGTTGCTGATAAATTTGCAATCAATGATATCTTAGGAATCGTAAATGACTTAGTTGAAAATAGAAAGTACAAAGTTATCCTTATTGCGAATGAGAGTTTCATTGGACCCGATAAATTGGAGTTTAAGGAAAAAGTAATAGAAAAAACCTTCAGATTCTTACCCGATATTGTGGGGATATTCTCAGGTTTAGTGGACTCGCATTGTGATACCGCTTTTAGTAAATTTATGAGTGAAGAGTTCGTGGTGTCTCCGATAACCCGGAATGATACTTCTGTAGAGAACTGCCCCCTTAGGAGTAGCTTATCTAATATTAGAACTTTGAAATTTGCTATTGAGCATTTTTATCCAGTATTCTCCTATTACCGTAAGGAGCAGGGAGAAGATGTAGGAGAGTTGGACTTCCAAACAATTAAAAAACTCAGGAGTTATTGGGTGTTTATTTTGGCTGTCTCGCTTGAATATAGGAGTAACAGAATATCTTTTGAAGATAGTCGGGACATCGAGAACTACTGCACTATTGTTGATTTGGGATTTGATTTGAATGAGAAGCAAAGTATAGGCTGTGCTGGAGAAGAAACTGAGAAAGCAAAAAAAGAGTCCACACTTGCTTATAGCCGACAATTTTATCAAAGATATTTCATCGAGTTATCTGAACCACCTGTTTATCATCATGAATTGTATAAAAATATAACCGGGGGGGTGTCTATAAACTACGAAGAATTAGATGATTATTCGAGTAAAAAGCTAGGTGTAGAAGAAAAAGCATCCTATAGACTACTCTCCCAATTTCAGTATGCTTACTGGACGTTCACTAATGATGAAATTTCCGAGAAACTTCAGGAACTTCTTCGTTTTGTAAGACAGGGAGACTTTGATGACTATATTTCATATGTGAATGCAACGATTTTTCTGCTGAAATATCAAAAGCTGTTTGATCAAGAGGAAGAGGATATTATATCAAGTGCAAGACAAGGAATAAGTCAATATACTCAGAGAATAGAGGTTAGTATCGGTGTTAAGTCTCATATAGAAATGGTCTCACATCACCTATCTGCTAGTGTGCGCCCTGTATGTGACTATATTATTAATCTTATAGATAAAAAGTTAGAAGATAGTCTAACTGCTAAGTCTGATGAAATGAGCTTATTGTTTCAAGAGGACATAGAGAAACTATTACGACAAATTCTCCCCCAAGAGTATGGTGGTACTCCTCAATATTTTGATGTGCCAATCTTGAAAAAAATTAACTCTGGTATTGTGGCGAAAAAAATGGGGGATATTCAGCCCAAAGAGGCAATGTGTTTATGTACCCTGATCAGGAGCAGGTATATTAACAACCCTTCCCCTTGCAAATTGAACGCAGAGTTGCCATTTTTGGAATCTTTGCGTGAGTATATCGCAAAGGCTATAAATTCTGACGATAAAAAGCTGTCTACCATTATCCTTGCGAATGATGTGCAAGGAGAATTAGAAAAAGCTATTAATCTCCTCGGAAACGGCGGATAAATCTCATTGTTTTTGAGGAATCGATGGGTCATTCCTTGGGCTGATCTTGAGGCTTTTCTCTCTTTTCTTTAGGTCTCCAGCTCGGTTCAAAGGTAAAGAATGGACGGCACCAAGCGATTAAATCATCGCTTGGTGCCTTTGGTATCATAGGGATTTAGGCTACACGACTTTGTATTTTCTTGATGTTACGATGCACGAGTTCGATGATGCGCTCATGGTACTCGGTATTTTGATTCATCAAGCCTCGGCACTGAAGAATTTCCATCGTCTCCAAGGATAGCTCGATGGTCTCTATCGGCTTGCCGTCAATAGAGGCAGAGAGAATGAGGCTCTTTTCCTTGAGGTGATACTCATTAGTGAATACGCAATGGTGTAGAGCTTGCCCTTCCTCTATATACTCCTGCACGCTCTCCAGCACTCGTATTTGGATGGTGCCATCAGTGAAGGCAATCCCAAAGAACGGCGCTTTGAGTTTTTTGAATTGTGCTTCATCCTCCAGCGCCTTCTGTTGTTTGTGCTCTTCTTGTTCTCGCTCTTGTCGGGCCCGCAACTTTCGGAGGATCTCATTATGGGCTTGCTGTAAGTCTTCGGGGCAAACGTAGTGGGCGTTGTGTATGTCTCGACCAAGCCTTCTGAGCATATCGATGTAGTCGCACCATAGAGCAACGTCTGTGATGGCATAGCCCCTTCGGAGTGTGATTTTGTAGGCTGGCCAATAGGTATCCCAATTCCTTGGGCGGCTGAGGAAGTAGCGTAGATGCTCGGTGCGTCCAGCTTTCAGTAGGGTCTCGGCTCTGCTGTCCGTGAGGAGGGCTGGGATAAGACTCGTGGGAGCGATGTCATAGCACTTACCTCCAAAACCATTCCTCTTTAGGGTATCGCTTAGCTTAACCTTAGGGCATAAGGGACAACGAGCGACGAAGCGGTAGGCTTCGTTGTCCCGACGAATAGCCATAGGCGAATAGTAGGCAAAGCTATCTATATAATGCCCCATCGTTCGCTGTATAGCAACAATCGCCTGCCTGCCACGCTCATCCCACCAATACTGACCAATCTCCATAACGGAGGAGGTGGCTTGGTCGCCTTTCTCCATACCCGCAATAAGCAAGTACATACGCAAGACTTGATACCTTCCCGAAGTAGTCAGTACTGTGAAATACTGCCGTTGCTTTAACTTCCTCGCCCTTGTCGTTATGACCTCTAAGCCTGCTCCACACTGGGGGCAGGTGCAATGCTCGGTAGACTCAATCATTTGCCACGAATGCCCACAATCCATACAAGTAGTGTTGCCCTTGGGTAGGCGGTAGGCAAAGTGCTCAATGCACTCACGGAATGCCCACTGCGTCTGTGTCTTCGTTATCGGGCGGAGGTACTTACTCTGAGCGAGGACGGCTTGCTCAAACTTGTTTCTCGGTTTCATAGGCTACATATCAAAAAGAGAGGGTTGGGGGGCTTGTTCACTGTTGGTGCTTGCCTTCGTTTTCACTTGCCTCGGCTCTTGCAACCTGCGTAGCTCTTGGGCTTGATACTGCTGTATCGCCTGCTTGCGTGCTTCGGCTTTCTCTTCTTCGGAGAGAACTATGGTATGATTGACGACCACATGGCAGGCGACAGGGCTACCCACTTCTAAATCGTCCTCATCATAGTAGTGTATCGCCATAGAGTAGATTTCATCGTCCTCAAAGCCGTTGCAACCACTCTGTTGTACCTGCCTTAGGATGTAGGTGATGCAGTCCTCAATGTTCTTATGTGGCTTCATAAGTTTGGGAGCAAACAGAGGGTCTGTAGCTGCTCGTAGGTTGAGGTACTCAGATATAGTACGGGTGAAGTGTTCTGTTCCGCTCATTGTCGTTAGTATTTAGAGATTTCTACAATCTGGTTGATACGTCCATAAAGGTGCTTACGTAGGCTGGTGCGGTCAGGGGCATAGTATTCTGCCCATTGTCCGTATTGCTTGACCAAGTACTTTTTCAGCACATCGAAGAAGTCAAAGCGGTAGCCCATCACGGGGACGGCAGTGCGGAAGTAGGTGTTGCTGTTCACGGCTTCGCATAGCCAATCCTTTTCCTCACGGCTCATTGTCCCGCCACGATTGAGCTTCACACGCAGGAGGTAGGCTTTACAGGCACAGAGGGTTTCCAAGGGCTGCACCTCCCACTGCACGAACTTAGTCGCCACGGCACGCTCACCGGCTCCATTCCCTGAGTTTATGCGGTAATGGGAGGAGGAGCTATCTCCTTTTCTTTTCATCGAAGATGTGGTATTTACGTTCTGCTTATCCATAGTGACATTTTTTTTTGCGTCCAACGATCGGAGTATGCTGATTCCTTTTTCGAGCAAGACAGAGGTAGCG
>ERZ1674203.270-NODE-270-length-12475-cov-4.938406_pt1 | contig 12475 bp, 8 predicted proteins | sample MGYA00581297_ERZ1674203 | MGnify/ENA primary metagenome ERZ1674203 (study PRJEB41354, sample SAMEA4873349) | human saliva metagenome | biome: human-associated habitat [ENVO:00009003]; feature: mouth environment [ENVO:08000002]; material: saliva material... | reverse complement strand
CCACTTGCCCCCATCAACGAACAACACCGCATCGCCGACAAGCTTGACCGCATGCTGGCGCGCCTCGACGCGGCCAACGAGCATCTTTCCCGCGTTGCCCCGCTCATCAAGCGCTTCCGGCAGTCCGTTCTTGCCGCCGCCACCTCGGGGCGATTGACGGCCCACTGGAGAACAGGCAAAGAAACTGAACCATGGGATAAGACAGCGATTCATGAAGTAGCTGAGGTAGGAACAGGCTCCACCCCACTCAGGACAAATCGAGCATTTTACGCAGACAAAGGGACGCCATGGATAACCAGTTCAGCCACTCAGAAAGACATCGTTGATTCTTCGGATAACTACGTCACCCAAGAAGCAATTCAAGCGCACCGACTAAAGCTATATCCTCCAGGAACGCTATTGATCGCCATGTATGGCGAGGGAAAAACACGTGGCCAAGTAACAGAACTAGGGATCCACGCAACTATAAATCAGGCATGCGCAGCCATACGCATCACATCAGACAAGACACACCCCAAGTTTGTCAAACTCGCATTAAAGGCACGATACAACGAAATGCGCGACATGGCCGAGGGAGGCAACCAGCCAAACTTAAATCTGCAGAAAGTCAAAAACTTTGCCATTCCACTTCCATCCCTCGAAGAACAATCCGAAATCGTCCGCCGAGTAGAGAAGCTCTTCGCCTTCGCTGATCGACTGGAAGAGCGCCTGTCCCAAGCACAGGCCGCGGTTCAGAAGCTCACCCCTGCCCTGCTGGCCAAGGCATTCCGTGGAGAGCTGGTTCCACAGGATCCGAACGATGAACCGGCCAGCGAGTTGCTGAAAAGACTCCAGGAAAGCCGGACAGAATACGCCAAACCCAGCCGGGCAAAAAAGCCGCGCGCCAAGAAATCGCCGTGATCAAGCCCGATGGCAGTCGCCCGGACGTCAGCCCTGAAATGGCCGAGATCATGTGTCTGTTTTTCTACAAGGAACAAAACGGGATCAACATGCCGCCCTACCTTCGCTGAGTGAAGGCCAGGCCGATTCCCAGTTCGTTCACCCCTCGAACACGCCCCGCACCGTCTCGGCCAGCCTGGCGATTCCCACGTCCGACAGGTCGTCGGCCTGCACGGTATGGCGCTTGTCCCAGTGGCTGAAGTTGCGGCCCAGCGAACGGCTGTATTGCGGGTCGTAGTGGCGGCTCATCAGCTCGGCAAACAGGTCGGGCAGGTTGCCTTCGTGGGCCCAGGCCTGCCAGCGGGTGATGGTCTCGTTGCCCTGCAGCTGCTTGAAGCGGCCCAGCAGGTCGGCGAAGGCGGCGGGGTCGTCGCCCAGGTAGGCGTAGTCGCGCAGCAGGAAATCCAGGCGGGCTTCGGGGCTGGCGTCGATTTCCACCAGGTCGGTGCTGGCGCGCAGATGGGCCACCATGTCCAGCGGCAGGCTGATGCTGCCGATACGGGCGCTCTCGCTTTCGGTGTAGACGGGGCGGGAAGGATCCAGGCGCTTCAGCGCGGTATAGAGCTGGGTCTCGAACTGTTTCTGGGGCGGCTGGGGCTGGCCGGGCCAGGCGCCCAGCATGGAGCCCTTGTGGCGGGCCATGCCTTCGAGGTCGAGCACCTGGGCGCCCTGGGCAGCCATGGCCTGCAGGATGCGGGTCTTGGCGGTTCCGGTCTGGCCGCACAGCACCACCAGGCGCAGGCCCTGGATGAGCGGGGGCAGGCTTTCGACGACGTGGCGGCGGAAGGCCTTGTAGCCGCCCTTGAGCTGCTGGGCGTCCCAGCCGGTCATGCGCATCCAGGTGACCATGGAGCCGCTGCGCAGGCCGCCGCGCCAGCAGTACACCAGGGGGCGCCAGCTTTCGGGCTTGTCGGCGAAGGCTTCTGCCCAGTGGCGGCCCAGGTTGGCGGCCACCAGACCACCGCCGATGCGGCGCGCCTCGAAGGCGCTCTTCTGCTTGTAGATGGTGCCGACCAGGGCGCGTTCCTCGTCATTCAGGACGGGATGGTTGACGGCGCCGGGCAGGTGGTCGAGGGCGTATTCGGAGGGGGAACGGGCGTCGACGAGGGTATCGAAATCACCGATGGCCTCGACGCCCACCGGACCGCGATGGTTTGCCATGTGCTTGCTCGGTGGCGGAGGGAAATGGGAGTCGAACCCACCCGGCGACGCATGGCGCCACCCACCGGGTTTGAAGCCCGGCCGACCCACCGGGATCGTGTTCCCTCCGGTGGTGCAAAGACGGTGATTGTGGCACGAAACTGCTGGGGAGCCTCTGAACAAGTCCCCGCGGCCGTCGCATCCCCGTAACGGATGCAGGACTTATTCAGAGGATCCCTTGAACACCTCACTTTCCAACCGCAGCACGTGCGTGTCGCCCACGCGGCGGCACAGGCCGATGCGGTCGAAGAACTCCAGCATCTGCACGGCACGCTTTCGGCCCAGGCCGCTGGCGTCGCGGAACTTGGCCACAGTCAGGATGGGAAGAGACTTGCTTCCCTGCCCTGTCGGTTTCGGGGTGGCATGTGCGTGGCGGCCAGGTTCCGCACCGGAGGTAGCTTCAGCGGGCTGCTCGCTGGCCCGTTGCACCTCGGCCGAATCCGATGCCGCAGGCTCCTTGTTCTCCAGCGCCAGCCGCCGCACCAGCGCGGCCAGCCGGGCAGCGGTGGCGGCGTCCAGATACAGGTCCTTCACCACCTGATAGAGGTGGCCGCTGCGGGCCAGGCGGGCCATGGCGGGGCGCAGGTTGGCGGCGGGTTCGCCCAGGTGTTCGGCCAGGTCGCGCACCCAGGCGCCCTGGGCGCCAGCTTCCATCAGGTGCGGGGTCAGGCGCTGCAGCAGGACCTCGTCGCGGGCTGCCAGCTGGCTGCCGTGTTCGGGCAGGTGGACGAAGGCGCCGCTCTGGGCCACGCTGCCTTCCTTCACCAGGGCATCCAGCAGCAGACGCCAGTGTGCGTCGTCCATGCGCAGGCGAGCCAGGCGGCGCAGGCGGGCGGCGTCGGGGCCGATCTCGTCGGTGGCGTTCTGGTGGTAGGCGGCCAGGGTGTCCAGCACGGTCCGGCGCAGGTGCTGCCAGGCGGGCTCGCCGATGATGAAGTCACCGGCCAGGCGACGATGCGGCAGGGTCTGCAGGCTGGCATCAAAGGCCGACACGCTGGCCAGGCCAAAGACCTGCTGCCACTGGCGCAGGTCCACGCCATGTTCGCAGGCCTCCAGCAGGCCCGCCATGCGGTCGCGCAGCGCGGGGCGTTGCAGGGCCTGCAGCAGCTGCAGGCGCTGCGGGGTACGGCGGTAGCGTACCGGCGCGTGAGAATCCAGCACACGGCCGCCACCGATAATGCGCTGTCCGGCGGCATCACGCAGGATCAGCCGGTCGCCATGCCAGGCCGCCAGGGGCTGCGGCAGCACCAGCTGCGCCAGCCCCGTGCGGCCCGGGGCCAGGTTGTCGGCGTCCAGCACGGCCACGGCGGCCGGGCTGGCGGTGGTGCCCAGATGGACGTGCACGCGGGTGCCGCTGCGGATCGCCCGGGGCTCGGCATGCCACAGGTGCAGTTCCACATCCAGCCGGTCAGAGACCGAGGCGATGCCGGGCAGGGCCAGCCAGTGGCCCCGCTGCAGCTGGTCACGCTCGATGCCGGCCAGATTGATGGCGCAGCGCTGGCCCGCGTGGGCCGTGTCGGTGCTGCGGTTCTGGGCGTGCAGCGAGCGCACGCGCAGCTCTTTCGGGCCATCGGGCAGCTGCTGCAGCACGTCGCCCACCTGCACGCGACCGGCATGCACGGTGCCGGTGGCCACGGTGCCCACGCCGTCCAGGCTGAACACACGGTCAATGGCCAGGCGGAAACCCATCTGGGCCGGCAGTGCTGCGATGGTTTCGGCAGGTTCTGTCGCGGCTGAGGCCCGAACGGAGCTCTCGGAACCATGGGGATCTACGGTCCCGTCCGGACCATGCGCCGCATCCAGCCGTGCCGCCTCGGCGCGCAGCAGCTGGCGCAATTCGCCTACGCCGTCACCGCGGGTGGCTGAAACGGGGATGATGGGCGCGTGGGCCAGGGGCGTATCGGCCAGCAGCGCTGTCACCTGCTGGGCCACCTCCTGCACACGGGCTTCATCCACCCGGTCGATCTTGGTGATGGCCACCACGCCGCGGTCGATGCCCAGCAGCGACAGGACGGCCAGATGCTCGCGAGTCTGCGGCATCACGCCGTCGTCGGCTGCCACCAGCAGCAGGGCAAAGTCGATGCCGGTGGCGCCGGAGATCATCGTGTGCAGCAGCTTCTCGTGGCCGGGCACGTCGATGAAGGCGATGGGCTCGCGGGGCGCTGTCTGGATGGACGCCATGGCCGAGGGACTGGCTGCTCCCTCAGTGCCGGGCACTTGCTCGGCAGGCTTTATCGCTGCAGCAGGTGCCGTCCTGCCCTCCCCTCCCTTCTCTCCATCATCGCTGGGCGCCAGGAAGGCATAGCCCAGCTCGATGCTCATGCCGCGCTTCTTCTCTTCGGGCAGGCGGTCGGTGTCAGTGCCGGTCAGTGCCCGGACCAGCGAAGTCTTGCCGTGGTCGATGTGCCCGGCGGTCCCGATCATCATGGCGTGTTCTCCAGCTGCTGCCATTGCTGCGCAAACGCACCTTCGTCGGCTTCGTCCAGGCAGCGCAGGTCCAGCCACAGGGCGTCGTCGGCCACGCGGCCGATGACGGGGCGTGGCAGTTCCCGCAGCCGGGCCGCAAGCGCCTTCAGGCGGCGGCCGGCACGCTTGCCGTCAGCGCAGCGGATGACCACGCCGCAGCTGGGCAGTGAATCCACCGGCAGCGCGCCGCTGCCGATCTGGCTGAACATGGGCTCGACGGTGACGGTCCAGGCAGGCGCCAGCGCAGCCTGCATGCCGGGCAGCAGACGTTCGGCCTGACGGCGGATGTCGGCCTGCGGGCGGATGAAGAGCCGCAGCGTGGTCAGCCGTTCGGGCAGGCGCTCGGGCACCATGTACAGGCGCAGCAGCGCCTCAATGGCAGCCAGGGTGATCTTGCCCACGCGCAGCGCACGCTTGAGCGGGTTCTTCTTGAGGCGAGCAATGAGATCCCGGTGGCCGACGATGAAGCCGGCCTGCGGGCCGCCCAGCAGCTTGTCGCCGCTGAAGCTCACCAGATCGGCACCGGCGGCCACGGTCTCCTGCACGGTGATCTCACGCGGCAGCCCCCAGCGGGACAAGTCCACCAGGGTGCCGCTGCCCAGGTCCACAGCCATGGGCAGGCCGGCCTCGTGCGCGATGCGGGCCACCTCGGCCTCGGACACGCTGCGGGTGAAGCCCTGCACCGCATAGTTGCTGGTGTGGACCTTCATGAGCATGGCGGTGCGCGGGGTGATGGCGCCGGCGTAGTCGGCCGGATGGGTGCGGTTGGTGGTGCCCACCTCCACCAGTTTGGCCCCAGCGCGCGACATGATGTCCGGGATGCGGAAGGCGCCGCCGATCTCGACCAGCTCGCCCCGCGAGACCACCACCTGCTTGCCGCGTGCCAGGCTGTTGAGCATCAGCAGCACGCCAGCGGCGTTGTTGTTGACGATGGTGGCGTCTTCGGCGCCGGTCAGTTCACGCAGCCAGCCGCTCACCAGGTCGTCACGGTCGCCGCGTCCGCCGCTGTCCAGGTCGAATTCCAGGTTGGCGGGCGTGGTCATGGCCCGTGCCACGGCCTGGGCCACTTCATCCGGCAGCAGCGCACGGCCCAGGTTGGTGTGCAGCACGGTGCCGGTAAGGTTGAAGACCTCGCGCAGGCGCGGGGCCAGCTGACGGCGCAGGGTCTCTTCCACTCGGGCCGTCCAGGCCTCGTCGGTGGCGGGAAGACTGCGACCGGCCGTGGATGGCTGCGCATGGCCGGCCGATGCGCCCCCGGCTTTTGCTGTGTCCTGCCCACCGGCGTCCTGTCCCCGCCAGGCGTTGCGCGCCTCGGCCAGCAGGTCTCGGATGACGGCCACGGTGCGGGTGTGGCCGTATTCGTCCAGCAGGGGCTGCATGCCCGGCAGGCGCAGCAGCACATCCACCGAAGGCAAGGTCGGCTGCCCGCCCTGACCAAGGCTCTTGCCGGCAGGCGTCTGAGCCGATTCAGGCGCCCCGCCGGATGCCGCGTGGCCAGCCGGAATGTCGCGCCCGGCCATCAGTGGGTGGTCCTGTGGCCGTCCTGATCGGGCCGAGTCGATGGTGCCCCCATCTGCCCCGCCCCGCTTCCGCCGTCGCCGGCATCATCTTCGGGGAAGAGGAAGGGATGGGCCCCGGCACGCGGATGTCCGTCCTGGCCCATCATCATGTCCAGCATCAGGGTCCCCAGGTCGTCGGCCAGCACCTCGATGGTGGGATCCTTTCTCAGGTCGAAGATCTTGCTGTAGCAGCCGCATTTGCCGCAAAGCTCGGCCATGCAGGGCACGGCAGCGCGCTGCGCACCGACCATCGGATTCTTCACCAGTTCCTCGTGGGACATCTGCGGGGTGTCCACGGGCTCCAGCCGGCGGTAGCTGATGCCTTCGGTGGAAGCGCAGTTGCTGCACTTGACGCGCACCATGTGCCACTCCGTCTCGCAGACAGAGCAATGCAGGTAGCGCAGGCCCTCTTCCTGGCCACCGATATGCACGACGCTGGCCAGCGGCGAGCTGCTGCACACGGGGCAGATGGTGGGGGGATCGACGAAAGGCAGGGTTTTCAGGTCCAGCCGTGCGGCCCGGCTCATCATGACCACCTGCACGGCGGCCATCACCACCGGGGCGCGCACGCGCTGGCTGTCGTTCAGGTGCTCGTTGCTCCACAGGCTGGCCAGCAGATGGCTCAGTGCCACGTCGTCCAGGGTCTGAAGCTCGGCCAGCACCTGACGCTCCACGTCATTGGCTTCTTCGGCGCCCGGGCCCTGCTGCAGATGCTGGACGATGGCACGCATGACCGGCTTCCAGGCAGGATCGATGTCAGCCGGCAGCTGCCACAGCGGCATGGCGTGGCGCTGGGCGCGGTCAAGCCGCTCGGCGTCGGGCTGGGGCATGTCGGGCACGGCATCCAGTGCGGCATGCTGGGCGTCGACCAGGCGGGCCAGATAGCGCAGGAAGGGGCCCATGGGGCTGCCTTCGGCCAGGTGGCGCAGGCGTGCTGCGCGCTCACGCAGTCGCGTGGCTGGCTGGGGGAGGATGATGCGAGGAAAGGCGGTGCGATCGAGGGCTTCGATCTCACCCGGCTGGAGAATGCGCTGCGACATGAATTTCCCTGGTTTGAATGCGGGGCGTGCCGTGGACACGCGGGCGCCGGCAAGGGCGGCCCCGGTGTTCACGGCACGCTGCAGGGATCATAGCCGCTTTGGCCGACGCAGAACAATGCTGCGCGGCCAGCCAGCCTCAGCGGTTGTCGCCTGTCATCTTGCGGTACCAGGCGCGGTGGTGCTGCTTGGCCCACGCGCGGGTGACGGTACCGTAGAACATGGCGCGGATGGTGCCGGTGGTCCAGATGGCGGCATAGACATGCATGATGATCAGCATGATCATGCAGAAGGCGGCCGTGGCATGCACCAGCACGCCCACCCGCTCCCAGAAGACGGGCAGATCCAGCCAGGCGCGCCAGATCATCACGCCGCTGACCACCAGCGCCAGCATGCACACCACCAGGCCCCAGAACAGCACCTTCTGGCCCCCGTTGTACTTGCCCTGCTCCGGCATGTCATGGTCGTTGCCGTCGACCATCTTCTTGATGTCCATCAGCCACCGGATGTCACGCTTCTCGATGTAGTTGAGCTTCCAGAAGCGCGCCGCCATGATGATGAAGAAGAAGGCCATGCCGACACCGAAGTACGGATGCAGGATCCGCGTCCACGGGCCGCCTCCGAAGAGCTGGGTGAGCGGGAAGAAGGCCGGATGGAACATCGCCAGCCCCGTGAGCACCAGACCGATGAAGAAAAAACCGACGATCCAGTGGTTGAGCCGCTCGGAAGCGTTGTAGCGAACGATGTCGCGTGGGTTGCGTTGCATGGATCAGACCTCCTTGCCGGGTTGGGCACCGGACGATGCCTGCTGCTGCTTGGCAGCCGCTGCCTGACGGGCCAGCTCGCGGTCCTCGGCATCCATTTCGTCCTCCAGCTCCTTGGACACCGAGTTGGGGCCCTTGGTGATGAAGTGGAACAGGCTGCCGAGCATGGCCGCCCCCATGGCCACCATGGCCAGCGGCTTGGCCACGCCCTTCCAGACCGTCACCATCGGGCTGATCTGGGGCTTCTCAGGCAGGTTGGCGTAGATGGACGGCTTGTCGGCGTGGTGCAGCACGTACATGACGTGCGTGCCGCCCACCCCTTCCGGATCATACAGGCCGGCATTCTCGAAACCGCGCCGCTTCAGATCCGCAATGCGGGTCTCGGCGTGGTCCTTCATGGCCTCCTTGGTCCCGAAGACGATGGCCCCCGTGGGGCAGGTCTTGACGCACGCAGGCTCCAGACCCACCGCCACCCGGTCGGAACACATCGTGCACTTGTAGGCCTTGTTGTCCTTCTTGGAGATGCGCGGGATGTTGAACGGGCAGCCGGTGATGCAGTAGCCGCAACCGATGCACTTCTCCTCGTGGAAGTCCACGATGCCGTTGGTGTACTGCACGATGGCACCCGGCGACGGGCAGGCCTTCAGGCAGCCCGGCTCGGCACAGTGCATGCAGCCGTCCTTGCGGATCAGCCACTCCAGGTTGCCGGTGGCGTCGTTCTCGTACTCGGTGAACCGCATCACCGTCCAGGTGTTGCCGTTCAGGTCGGTGGGGTTGTTGTACGTGCCGTTGGTGGTGCTGACCACCTCCGGCCCGAACGGTGTTTCCACGATGTCGGGCCGGAGATCGTTCCACTCCATGCAGGCCGACTGACACGCCTTGCACCCGATGCACTTGGAGACATCGATGAGCTTGGCGATCTCGCCGGAACGCGGTTCACGCACCTGGGGTGGCGTGGTGGTGGTGGCTGACAGGCGTTTGATATCGAGTGATTGCATCGACATGTTTCAGCTCCTCAGATCTTCTCGACCTTCACGAGGAAGGACTTGAACTCAGGCGTGAAGCTGTTGCCATCACCCACAAACGGCGTCAGCGTGTTGGCCAGGAAGCCCGGCCGGGTCATGCCCTTGAACCCCCAGTGGATGGGAATGCCCACGTGGTGGATCGTCTTGCCGTCGATCTTGAGCGGCCGGATGCGCTTGGTGACCACCGCCACGGCCTTGATGAAGCCGCGCTTGGAGGACACCTTCACCTTGTCACCCGCCTTGATGCCCAGCTCCTGGGCCAGCGCCTCGCCGATCTCAACGAACTGCTCGGGCTGCAGGGAGGCATTGATGAGCGCGTGCTTGGTCCAGTAGTGGAAGTGCTCGGTCAGCCGGTAGGTGGTACCCACGTGCGGGAACTCCTCGGGCTTGCCGAAGGTTTCCCAGATCGGCTTGAACACCCGGGCCGCCGGCGACGAGGTCGCCTTCGGATTGTTCGGGTACATGGGGTTGTAGCCCAGCGGCGTGTCGAACGGCTCGTAGTGGGTGGGGAACGGTCCTTCGGCCATGCTCTGGCGCGAGAAGAAGCGTGCCACCCCTTCCGGGTTCATGATGAACGGCCCTGCCCCCGATTCCGGTGCCAGCGTGGGCGCCATGTCGGGGATGTCGGCACCGACCCACTTGCTGCCGTTCCACTCCACCAGCACGCGGTCCGGGTTGTAGGGCTTGCCGTTCAGGTCGGTGGATGCCGTGTTGTACAGCACCCGCCGGTTGGCCGGCCAGGCCCATGCCCAGTTCAGCGTGTTGCCGATGCCGGTGGGGTCGGAGTTGTCGCGTCGGCCCATCTGGTTGCCGGCCTCGGTCCAGCAGCCTGCCCAGATCCAGCAGCCGCTGGCGGTGGAACCGTCGTCGCGGCATTCACCGAAGCCCGCCAGCTGCTGGCCAGCCTTGCGGATGACCTTGGTGGGGTCCTTCGGATCGGTCACGTCCTTCAGCGCCCGGCCGTTGTACTCCAAGGCCAGTTCTTCAGGCGTGGGCTCTTCCGGACGCGCGTAGCCGCTCCAGTCCAGGTCGCGGATCGGATCGGGGAACACCCCGCCTTCCTTGGCGTACAGTTCCTTGAGTCGGATGTGCAGCGCCGACATGATGGCGATGTCCGGACGTGCCTCACCCGGCTGCTCGGCCGCCTTCCAGTGCCACTGCAGCACTCGCGCCGAACTGACGATGGAACCGTCCTCCTCGGCGAAGCAGGTGGTGGGCAGACGGAAGACCTCGGTCTTGATGCTGGCGGTGTCGACGTCGTTGAACTCGCCGAAGTTGCGCCAGAACTCGGAGGTCTCGGTGGCCAGCGGGTCCATGATGACCAGGAACTTCAGCTTGGACAGGCCACTGCGCACCCGCGCGCTGTTGGACAGCGAGGCAATGGGGTTGAAGCCCTGTGCCAGGTAGCCGTTGACCTTGCCCTCGTTCATCATCTCGAAGATCTGGAGCATGTCGTACTCCTTGTCGAGCTTGGGCAGGTAGTCGAACAGCCAGTTGTTCTCCTTGGTCGCCTTGTCGCCATACCACGACTTCATCAGGCTGACGTGGAACTTCGGATAGTGCTGCCAGTAGCTGACCTGGCCCGGCCGCAGCGGCTTCAAGGTGCGCTTGGCCATGTACTTGCCGTAGTCCTGCTCGGTCTCGCGCGGCAGCGTCAGGTAGCCGGTCAGCGTGGCCGAGAGCAAGCCCAGGTCGGTCAGACCCTGGATGTTGGAGTGGCCGCGCAGCGCGTTCATGCCGCCGCCCGACACACCGATGTTGCCCAGCAGCAGCTGCACCATGGCACCGGTGCGCAGGATCTGCGCCCCGATGGAGTGCTGCGTCCAGCCCAGCGCGTACATGATGGTGGCCGCCCGGCCCGGCACGGCCGTCGAGGCCAGCGTCTCGGCCACGTGCAGGAACTTGTCCTTCGGCGTGCCGCACATACGTTCCACCGCCTCGGGCGTGTAGGACGCGTAGTGCTTCTTCATGAGCTGGTAGACGCAACGCGGGTGCTGCAGCGTGGGATCGGTGCGCACGTAGCCATCCGGCCCGAGCTCATAGTCCCAGGTCGAGCGGTCGTAGGTACGCGTCTCCTCGTTGTAGCCCGAGAAGATGCCATCGACAAAGCGGAAATCGTCGCGGACGATGAAGCTGAAGTCGGTGTAGTTCTTGACGTACTCGTGATGGATGCGGTCGTGCGTGAGCAGGTAGTTGATGATCCCGCCCAGGAACACGATGTCGCTGCCCGACCGGAGAGGGGCGTAATAGTCCGCCACCGCGGCAGAGCGGTTGAAGCGCGGGTCGACCACCATGAAGTACGCATTGTTGTGCGCCTTCGCTTCGGTCACCCACTTGAAGCCACAGGGATGCGCCTCGGCGGCATTGCCACCCATGATCAGCACTACGTCGGCATTCTTGATGTCGACCCAGTGATTCGTCATCGCACCACGGCCAAACGTCGGGGCAAGACCTGCCACCGTCGGGCCGTGTCAGACACGCGCCTGGTTGTCGAACGCCAGAAGACCCCAGCTGCGGGCCACCTTGTGGGTGATGTAGCCGGCTTCGTTGCTGGCGGCCGAAGCGGCCAGCATGCCGGTACTCGTCCATCGGTTGACCACCTTGCCATCATCGGTCTTCTGAACGAAGTTGGCGTCGCGGTCGTCCTTCAGCAGGCGGGCGATGCGATCAAGCGCTTCATCCCAGGAGATGCGCTGCCAGTGATCAGAGCCGGGTGCCCGGTATTCGGGGTACTTCAGCCGGTTGGGACTGTTGACGAAGTCCAGCAGACCCGCCCCTTTCGGACAGAGCGTGCCGCGGTTGACCGGGTGGTCAGCGTCACCCTCGACGTGAATGACCGCACGCTTGGCATTGCGGGCGCCGTCGCCCAACGAATACATCAGAATGCCGCAACCCACCGAACAGTACGTGCAGGTCTGACGGGCCACCGTGGTCTCGGCCAGCTTGAACTGGCGAACTTCGGCCAGCGCCTGAGAGGGCGAGAAGCCCATCAGAGCCATGCTGGAAGAAGCGAGACTGGTCCCCGTCACCTTGAAGAACTGTCGCCGGGAGATCTTCTGCTCCATGGCACCACCTTCCTGGTCTGGACGAGGCCGCACGCCACCCGACGAACGCGCGTCTTGACGCGATATTCGTCCGGAGCGGCACAGGGACTCGTCCGGGGTAAAAAATCAAAACCCGCACCGAGTGCCGCCGGATCGACAACGATCCGGACTGAGAGCAGTCGACACGGGCCGGGAATAAAGATGAACACACCGGCCCACCCCGCAAGCTGCGCGAGCGGAAATCCGGCGATTCATGAAGAGGATTCTAGTAGCCAATGCCTCAAAACCCAAAGCGTCGGGCGCATGAACCGGCCAACGGTCGACGGTATGTACCTGAAAGCACGCTCATTTGTGAGAAATCGTCAGACAATACCCCGGATGCTGCGTAGTGAACGCGACTACATCGCGGTTAGACTGATGTGAGAGGGAAATACCCCTTAC
>ERZ1674203.268-NODE-268-length-12516-cov-7.340262_pt1 | contig 12516 bp, 7 predicted proteins | sample MGYA00581297_ERZ1674203 | MGnify/ENA primary metagenome ERZ1674203 (study PRJEB41354, sample SAMEA4873349) | human saliva metagenome | biome: human-associated habitat [ENVO:00009003]; feature: mouth environment [ENVO:08000002]; material: saliva material... | reverse complement strand
ATCCTGAGCCAGGATCAAACTCTTCATTGTAAATATGATATTTGTTTGTTTTCTGATTCAGAATGTCGTATCCATTGAATCGTAGATTGACGTTAGCAAAAACAATCTCTTAAAGAGACTATTCATTACCCGAGCACCTACTTAAGTAGATGCTTCGTTGTTCTTATATCTTCCTTGATTCGTTTATGTAAGTAAGTCAATTATCGCTGCAATCTTGTTGTTCAGCGTTGCGATTAGCGTTGCTTCCCGATTGCGAGTGCAAAAGTACAGTGTTTCTTTCAAAACTCCAAGCGTTTCGAGGAAAAATCCTCAACTTTTTCTCCAATGTAGTGATTTTGCAAACTCATTACTTTGCAGAAATTCCTATTCGGGCGATTACTCGCAAAAGGAATGTGGGACGTGCTTCTCAGCGATAAGCACGTCCCACAGGCAAAAAATCAATCAAAATCGGCCAAAGCGACGAATTTCCCTCGTTTCCGCCGTTCGGCAACAAGCGCATTGAGCTCTTCTCGGCGTCTTTTTGCAATCCAACGGCGAACAAAGATATTCGGTGTGGCTACTCCTATCGAAAGACAGAGGACAATCAGCCCCGCATTGAGCAAGTTGCTGAAAGCCGCCATGAACTCTGCGACGTCGGTTCCGAGATGCACGAAACCAAAAATGCCACGATACATCAATATTCCCGGTACCATCGGAATCACCCCGGGAATCGTTAGGACGTGATTCGGACTTCTCGCCGCGTGTACAAAGCGCACAGCCAACAAAGAAATGAGTGTCGCACCGGCCAAAGAACCCAAAATGAGCCCTTGACCGAGGTCGAATGCAATGAAATTACGCAGACACATCCCGAGAAAACCTAATAAGGCGACAATCGGCAAAGAGCGGCGCGGCACATTGAAGATCATTCCAAAGCCCGTGGCCGAAATACCGGTCACCACCGCCGCTTCCCAATAGGAAATGATGGGTTGCATGCTCAGGTTACCCAAGAAATTGGTCACCCCGCAGACACTAACGGCCAAAACGATGCCGAAAGTCATCGACGCGATCTGCAAAGCCGCATTACCCAATCGAGCCAAGCCGACCAACAAATAATTGTCGAGCATGTCGTCAAGGAAGTTGATCAGGGCCACCCCGGGCACAAGAAAGAGCGCACAACAGAGGAAGGAGTGGTAAGGACATTGTGTGAAGCCTTCCGGCAAAATGAGGAACATGAGCCAAGCCGTCAGCGTCGCGAGAAAGGCCGTGAGTGCGGTGACCATGTAGAAATTGAAGCGGTTGGACAACAAGAAGTAGCGCACCGAGAAGCCCACGAAACCGGAAATCGCCGCCGGAATGAAAGAAGGCCAATCGCCGCCGAACAATACCGAGAACCCACCACTGCCCATGGCTGCCCCGAGAATGACCATCCATGCCGGGTAGTCCGGTTTCACCAAGGAAGGATCGTCTAATTTACGCTCAAAGGACTTGATGGACTCATCCTCCCGAATCGCTTTCCACGAAAGTTGACTCACATCGGCCAAGACCTTCATGTTAATTGTATTCTTGTCTGAGTGAGCAAAACGACTGAACGAGTGCGACTCGTCACTATAGCTCACCTTGACTGTACCATAAAGAATATCGATGTGTAAGTTGTCATTGTCTAAGCCCAGAAAAGCCGCCACTCGACGCATGTTGCGAACGATGCGGTTACTGTCTCCGGCACTTTCCATCAACAGCATGCCGACTTTTACTATGATATTGAGTTTTCGGTGTAAATGTCGGGGATGATTTTTTATTGTACTATCTGCCATAAACTAAACTGGTTGTCGTGCATTGGCAAAGTTACGAATTCGGTTTTGAACCTCCGCACGTTAGGCCATAAAAGACCATTTGCTCCAATCTGCCATGGCAAATTGGAGCAAATCAAAGTCTGTATCCGGAAGTTATTTCTTGGCTTCCTTCGCTGCATCGCTTTCGCGATACACTTCTTTCAGCGAATCGCGGCGTTCGTAGAGTTCCTTTGACTCCGTCTGACCGTCTTGCGTCACCGTCGTTTCACCGTGACGACTGTCAGTGAGAATCAAATGCCACTTTCCATTGCGAAAAACGGGAGTGAAGAACATCTTAGTTGTCGCATCGGGAGCACCGTTCTGCCCCTTCATGAGTACAACATTACAAGCCACTTCGTTGTTTTCGGCTGAAAAAAACTTGACATAGTCGATGCTGTAGGAATCGAAATCGAAATTCTTCCAGAAGCCGACGTAGTCATCCATTTCTTTATTCGACAGCAGTTGCATTTCACTACCCTCCCCCGTGGGGCGAATGTAGAGCATTTGCGCTGCATCGTAGTACTTCTTGTTTTTCAAGAAACCAAAGAACTGCGCGACAGTCTTCTGCACGTCGGCAGTATCCTTTTTGGTCATGCTCTGTTCAAATTCCGTCGGTTGCGGTCCTTGTTGTTTATCAGACTTGCAACCGGTGCATGCTGCAAAGAGCATTCCCACGGCCAAGAGGGCCAAAGAAAGGAATTGTTTCATATTCATGTCCTTCAATAAAAAAGCAAAGAGCAGGCAGGCAAGCCTGCACTGCTCTTCGCATTATTCATTACGTCTTGTAATCGAGAGATTACTTGCGACGCGTGTTGTTCGTGTCGTTGTTGAGCGTACCCTTGATGGTCACAGTGATGTGATCATTGAAAGTACCCCAAGAGTAACCTACCTTAACCGGTACGCGTACTTGGTAATCCTTGAACGCCTTCTGCTGCGTGGTGTAAGTGAACGAGGGCAGATGATTTACATCATAAGCCGTGAAGCCGGGCACGAGAGCCGAGGGAGGCAGAACAAGTGCCGTACCGCCGGTCATGTGGAGACCGCGGTCGCCATAGTTCATAACGAGCTTCGTCGTAGCGATGTTGTCACCATTGAGGTTCGTCGTCCACTCAGCTTCGTTAGCCACATAGATCGTGGTCACACCGTAGAGGGCTTCCATCGTTACATGGTCGTTAGCGAGAACTTGAGCAGCGTTACGATCACGCCAGTCAGTGAACTTCACGATGTTAGTGAAGTCGAGCGTCTTGGTCGTAGTACCGATGTTAGCGTCAGTGAATTCAACAGCACCGTCGAAGCTGAGGTCGAGCGGACGGAGGAACTTCACGTCGAACTCGTTTTCACCCTTCGTGGTGAGCGTCTTCACGTTGCCATCAGCACATACCGTGGTAACGTAACCTACGCGAGCCGTGAGGGTCTCAAGCGCCTTGAGTTGCTTGTGACCGGCGTTGTTCAAGAGCACTTGCGTGGTGGGGTTGTTGAGCAGTTCGATCGTACCTTCCTGATCGTTCGTGATCTTAGCGATCACCACCTTGTTAGCAAGCAGTTCGAGACCATTCTGGCTCACCGTGAGGGTGTACTGCTTACCATCGTTTCCGGGAACCACAGTTTCCTTCGGCGTTACGAAGCGCCAGCCGGAGTGTACCGAAGTCAAGACAGCCTGAGAGTAGCCTGTGAGAGGAGCAATCTTCACCGTACCGTTCTTGTAGCTCTCATTGATCGAGTACATGAACTTGTCGAAGCGGTTGAACTTAGCGTTCGTAGGATCGATGTTGAAGTGCATACGCAATTCCTGCTCGTTCGTACGGATGTTGTTCTTGAACCAGTCATTGCTGATACGAGCACCCTGGAATTCAGCCACAGGAGCAGCTTGTTCGCTTGCGGGGTTGTAAGTCAACTTCACATAGAAGCGAACGTTAGGATCGTTCTTCTTCTGTACCTTAACGTAAGTAGCCACGCTTTCACCGGCCTTAAGGCTGGCAACCTGAGACTTCTTGATGTTGTCCCAAACGAGGTTCTTGCCATCGGCGCTAAGTTTCACCTGACCGAGCACCTTGTTGGCAGGTGCAGCAGCAGCAACTTGGTTGTTGAAGGTGAATTGGGTCAATTCGCCAGCAGCATTCGTCACGAATGCCCATTCATTAGCTTCGAGCGAAGCCTTGTCCTTGATGACCTTAGCGAGGTCATCTACCTTAGCTTCGTACTTAGCAGCCGCATTTTCGTTGTTGCTGCAGGTGAACTTGAGTTCGTTCTTGTTGGTGAAGTCCGTGATGATAGCGTCCTTCTGCGAGATGTGTACAGTGAAGAAACCAAGGGTTGCGACTTCGTCCTTACCTTGAACGAGGGTTACACGAACAGTAGCCGTCTTACCAACGTTAACGAAAGGCTTATTCTTGTCGTAGTTAGCCTTGATGAGACCCGTCTTGCTGTCGAGCGTGAAGGCTTCGAAAGACTTGTCCTTAGCATCCGTCTTCACGAGGTGATATTCGTAGTGGAAACCATTCTTCGTGAGGCGGCTCACAGCTTCAGCGGCGTTCTTATCCATAGCGATGGTCGTACCATCCTTCTGAACACCGTTGGTACGTACCTGCTCAGCGATAGCCAAAGAATCGCCTTCGTTGTTGATATCCCAACCGGAAGTCGTGCTGTTCTTGTTTACACCGGCAACACGCTGCTTACCGAGGTCGAAGAGTTGGAGCTTCGAGAACTCGTTCGTGTAGATCGCGTCGTAAGCCGAAGTGATGATACGGGGAGTTTTACCGGGAGCCTTGTACTGGAGAGCAGCGGTGGTAACCATCTCATCATCGTCGATATCCTTGGTAGCCCCCTTGATATCCAAGACGAGCTTAAGGAGACCGTTTTCAACCGTAGCCTTCTTCACCGTGATCACAGCAGCGCTATTCGTAGCGCGGTAAGCGCGATCGATGGGGAGGTAAGTGAAGTTAGCAGCAGCCGTATCGATCTTAGCATCTGCGGGGTTGAGGTGGTAAACCGCCTCAGCGTAACGGCTGGTGGACTTGGAAGTAGTAGCCTGCGTGGGGTTCACCTGGTAGTCTACAACACCGTTCACGAGCTTGTTCACCGTCCAAGTGTTGTAGGCGAACTGGTTGCTTTCGATGGCTTCGATACCGCGATAGTAGCTATCGGGGATGAGTTCGAGACCAACGAGGAGGTTGTATTCGAGGAAGTTCAGACGCCCATTAATCTCGTTGATTTGCCTCTGGAGGGGACTCACCTTAGCCTCGATGAGAGCCTCAACTTCTTTCGTCGTGGGACGTTCAGCGAGTTTTTTATTTACGTCTTCAAGATCGATCTTTGCCTGAGCAAGCGCTTCCTTCAGATCTTTAGCGACCTTTTCGGTAGCGGTTTTGTTTTCAGAAACACCTTGTTCGAGCGTAGTGATCTTATTCAAGGCGTCGATTTGCGCTTGGCTGAGGAAGTTCTTCGTCTCAACAGCCTGAAGGCGTTTTTCAAAGTTGTCAAGGACATCTTTCTGCGCATCGATACGTTTGCCAAGCAACTCATCAGCCTTAACGAGTTCGCCCACCTTCGTATTGAGCGTAGTCTCGAGCTTAGTTACGTCACCTTGAGCAATCTTAATCTTGCTGAGGATGTCAGCAACCGTGTCGTTGAAATCCTTCTTATCGACCTTATTGTCGATAAGCTTCTGCAACTCAACTTTCGCATCTTCGAGCAACTTCACTCTCTTTTCGAGCGCTACGATGTCGGCGAGAGCGTTCTTAAGCTGAGTAGCCTGACCCTGAACCGTTGTGTTGGTTGCATCGAGGTCCGTCTTCTTAGCGTAGTCACCGAGTTTGCCTTCGATCTCACCAACCTTCTTATTAGTTGCATCGAGATCCGACTTCTTGGCGTAGTCAGCGAGTTTGCCTTCGATCTCAGCCGCCTTCTTGTTGGCCGCTTCGAGTTGTCCATTCAAGGTGGTGATTTGTCCATTCAGGTCGTTCTTGACCGCCACGAGATCAGCCTTGTCAGCATTGATCTCCTTGCGAATGGAAGCAAAATCATCATCGTAGTCCTTGCAGGACACGAAAGAGCATGCGGGGGCTGCCACAACGAGCAGACCGAGCAATGCGCCGTTAATGATTTTCTTGTTCATTAGAATATGAATTGAATTTATGAATTTGCTGTTTCCGTATCTTATCGTTTGATTTTCATCAAGTTACAAAACCCGATGCAACAACCGATCGAGAATGGGAACGGGCACTGAGAGTTCTTTTCCGGCGACTGACGTGTCGCAGTAACGGTTCGCGAGGAGATACTTCACTCCTACACTCACGCTGCAAATTTAGGAATAAAATGCGACGTGCCAAACGTTTTGCGTAGGAACTTGCAATTTTTTCAAGCAGCGGGCGGTTTGATCGTTCTCTCGCTTGGACTGTTCTTCACTCCACAACCGCCGCTTTTGCAGCGCGCTTCTCACCACGAAACATGGGCAAGCGACTGAAGTTGAATCCCACATAGAGATTGATATAATGAATGGAGTTGCGTAGTTTGAAGTTGGTGTATCCGTAGTCATACAAATAGCTCACGGTCGAAACACCGGCGTAATAGCGCCCATTGGTGCGCACGATGCCGAAACGAAAGATGCAATCGAAGTTGAAATTCTCGATGTTTCGCCAGAGGGTTTGCGTGGAGAAGGTTTCACCGCGCTGATATTTATATCCCAAGGCCGGGGCGGCACTGCCCGAAAAGAGCCAACCGCGCCACGGCACCCAGTTATAAGCATAACCGAGCGAGACGCCCAACTGCCGATAGCTGATTTTGTCGACGCGCAAGGCCTCGTTGAGTTCGGCCTTGGGCGAAAGGCTCTTGATGAAAGACTCGGTGCGCTGCGCATCGAAGTGCAGTGCCTGATCGTCATAGCGTGCGCCCAAGAGCCACGAACCGGCGCTGCGCAACTGCACCGTGCTGAGCGAGAAAGCCGCGGGATAGGAGAAATGCCGATAGTTGAACACATAATAGGCATTGACGGCGAGCGTGTGGGTGCGCATGGCAGGGAAGCGCACCTCTTTGATTTGCGCATTGTCCACCCCTTCGATGCCTGAAGCCCGCAAGAGGTTGAAGTTACCCCGACTGGCCACGTAACTGAAATCGAAACCCACCTTCGAATTGTAGGCCGCCACCGTCCATTCCGTAACTCTGCTACCGTAACGATCGGGCACCACACCGAAGCCATAGCCCAACGACACGCCGTGCCAAGTGATATAGGGCTCAATTTTGACCGTGTGCGCCGGCGAGAACACCAACGACTGGGAGTGCCCCTCGGCGTCGCTTCCGGTCAAGCGAATGAGTTGGAGGAAATGGGTATTATATAATTGTACCTGTGCGGCATACCGATCGCGCTGCACATAAGTGGTGTCGAAGGTATTGAAGAAGGTGGCCACATCCATCAGGAAATCCCAGACGGGGCGTTCGCGTTTTCGCCGCCAATCGATGCGACAATCCTCGGGAATGTTGCGCCATCGATCCTCCACCTTCTGTCGTCGCGGAAACAGTCCGTAGGCCGAAAAATCGACCTTCCACAATCCGTCGAGTGCCTTGGGCTTTTTGCAAGAAGAGAGGGTGTCGACAGGAAGTAGCACCCGAATTTCGTTTGCTCGCGGCAAACGCCCTTCCGGAGTCGGCTGCGAATCGCTCCCCATCGGCAAAGCACAGCGCAGCGTATCTTCCCGCTCTCCCAAGCACCACTCGCCCACCCCACGCGCAAGCAGCGTAGGACAGGCGAGCAGAAAAAGAATGAGGGCTCCGAAGAGTTGACGCATCAAAGACTTTGTGATAAAATGCGATGAGATCACTTCACCGAACTCGGTCAACCGATCTTCTTCAGCGTGCGAAGATAGGCGATGAACGAATCGGTGGAAGTCGGCATGTTGTGGGGCAATTCGTCTTGCTTGGGGAAGAGGCGAACGGGATAACCGTCGCCGCCCGTCGTCATGTAATCATCGGCCACAAGCACGAGTTTCGTATTCGGACGAATGGGTACGATGCGGCCGGTGGGGAGTTGCAGGGAGATCGACGTCACGCGGCCGCGCTTGTCGAGCACCGGAATCACGCCGGAAGTTTGGACAAAGCCCAGCTTGCACTCCGTGTAGCCGAAGTTCATCAAATCGAGCAACTGGCGTCCGGTGTAGTTATAGGCATTGAGTTTGTTGGCAAAGGGCAGTACCTCGCCCACATTGAGCACGGTGATGTCGCCTTTCGGGAATCCCGAACGAATGCTACCCAAATGGCTCACGCCCACCACCAGTGCATCGTCGGGCAACTTCCGGTCGCGGCGATAGGCGGCGGCGTAACTCTCGCACACCAAGCGCCCGATGGGGCTTTGCTGACGTGCCACACGACGATCGTGCTCAATGGCCTTTTCGGCTTCGGTGAGTTTCTGACTGAGCGGAATGCCACGGAAGAGCGTGGTGTGATATTGCTCCTCGATCTGCGCTTGGAGTCGCGCCGCCGTGGGGTTGAGTCGCGCTTTGGGGTTGACGCGCACCAATTCGGGGGTGACCTTCACGACCTGATTGGTCACGGTGTCGACTTCGCATTTGAGCATCGACACGTAGATGCCGTGCCACAGCCCCTGCACCACGGGAATGGGTCGTTTGCTGTCGGTCTCACCGATCACGGCCAAATGGGTATGTCCGGAAAGCACTCCGCAGAAGTCGGGATTGTCCATGGCTTGGAGGTTCTTCTCGTCGCGATCCTCCCACAGGGCGCGTCCGTTTTTCATCTCCGTGCCGATGTGGCAAAGAATCAAGCGCACAGGAGCCTCTTCCACCTCCTTGTAGTTGGGCAAACGGCGCAGGGAGTCGAGCACCCCGGTGTAGTTGCCGTCGAACGACAAGCCCACCACGCGACGCGCCGAGGTTTGCCACGGTGTGTTGCTGGTGCTGAGCCCCACAAAAGCCACATTGATCGTGCGCCGGTCGTTGATGCGCACGGGCACCACCGCCCAAGGCTGCACATAGTCGGGCTGTCGGCCGGTCGCGGTCTCACGCACGTTAGCCCCCACGTAGGTGATTTCCCACGAGCGGGGTTTGTTCTCCACGTCATTCCATTTGCGTGCCAGCACCTCCTGTCCTTCGTCGAACTCGTGGTTGCCGAGCACGCTCACGCGGATGCCCATGTCTTTGAACAGCTGCGGCATGAGGCTCGTTTTGCGCGTGGCATTGTAGAAGAAGCTGCCGCCGAAATTGTCGCCCGCCGAAACGGTGACGTTATAGGGGTAGACGCTTTTGAGCGAATCGAGGGTTTGCACCACCCACGCCGCCCCAGGCACTTGCTGGGCAGGATTGGGGAGGAGTCCGGCGTGGAAATCGTTGAGCGAGATGACCGCCACCGTGACGGTGTTGCGGTCGGCTGCACGGAGCGCACCGCCGGTCGAAGCGAAGCCGGACAAGAGGAGCGCAGTGGCCAAAAGGGAGTGTTTCATGTTTATCGATGAGTTAGTGCAACACCGGCGGCGGATGCGCAGCCGTGGCGTTGCATGGGCAAAGTTACGCATTTTTGGTAGGTTGCCCCCTTGATGGGACGAAAAAAGCAAGATGGGCGCTCATCGGGAGGCAAACAGCCCCCCAAAACGAAGGAGGGATCCGAAAGGCCGCCGCCGTCGATCGCAGGTTCGGACGAGCCGGAAGAAGTCTTTCATCCGACTCCTTTTTAGGCAGATGGACTTCTCCACCTCACAAAACCCGACTTCGCGGCACTTCATTGTTTCAGCAAATCAAAGAGCATTTGCGCTGACGCATCGGCCGAAAGCCGGGCGATTCACGCTATATGGACACCGCAGAACGGCGGAAAAAGAGGAGGTTGTGTTTTATCGAGGGCAAAACTACTGATTTTATTTCGAACAGACGCAATTTCACGAAAGAAAAGTTTCAAGACAATCGAAAAAAGAAAACATTGAAGCAAAACAAGTGGACTTTCTTTCGAACTCTCCCTATTTTTCGCCCAAACCACGCTCCTTTTCGGGAAAAGCCGATATTCGGCGGCTTCCTTTCCTCTTCTCTCGCTTTCCCACGTGCACAGACAGGCCCGAACGGACACGCGCCCACGCACATCGCGCACTCAGCGAGTTTGCATTTCTTGCCTTCACCCTTCACCTTCACCCGCAACACACTGATTATCAAAAGAAATAAGGGTGAAGACAAGCACCGATTTAACACTTCACCGGTGAAGGCAATGCAGGCTTTGCCTTCACCCTTAACTCTTTCAGCACCAAAATTTTACGCCCGTGAGGTGAAGAGGTGAAGGCAAAAAACGAAAAACGCCGGACGCGCGTACGCGTGCGCGCGTTGGGACAAAAAAACTCCCTCACGACCGAAAACTTTCGGGCAGGAGGGAGCAAAGTGATTTTCTTCGCGCTGCGAAGACTGAAAAAAGGGAATCAGTGGTGCAAACGATCGGCTTTCTCAAATTGTCGACGCGCATAGTCCACCGTCACCGTGAATTCCTTGCGATTGTCGGAGGGCGCTTCGAACATGGCTTCGGTCATGATCGATTCGACAATCGAACGGAGTCCGCGCGCACCGAGTTTGTATTCCACCGCGCGATCGACCACGTAGTCGAGCACCTCGGGCTCGAAGGTGAGTTTGATCCCATCGAGCGCGAAGAGTTTGGTGTACTGCTTCGTGATGGAGTTTTTCGGCTCGGTGAGGATGTTGCGCAGGGCTTCGCGATCGAGGGGATTCAGGTAGGTGAGCACCGGCAGACGGCCAATGATTTCGGGAATCAAGCCGAAGGATTTGAGATCCTGCGGTTCGACGTACTGCATGAGGTCAGCTGTGTCGATCTTCTTTTTGTTTTGCACCGAATTGTAGCCCACGGTGTGGGTATTGAGTCGCTGCGCAATCTTCTTCTCGATGCCGTCGAAGGCACCGCCGCAGATGAAGAGGATGTTGTGGGTATCGACCTGAATGTAGTCCTGATCGGGGTGCTTGCGTCCGCCCTTGGGGGGCACATTGACGATGGAGCCTTCGAGCAATTTGAGCATGCTCTGTTGCACTCCTTCGCCGCTGACGTCGCGCGTGATGGAGGGGTTGTCGCCTTTGCGGGCGATCTTGTCAATTTCGTCGATGAAGACGATACCGCGCTCTGCGCGAGCCACATCGTAGTCGGCCACTTGCAGCAGACGGCTGAGGATGCTTTCCACGTCTTCGCCGACATAACCGGCCTGCGTGAACACCGTGGCGTCGACAATGGTGAAGGGCACTTTGAGCAACTTGGCGATGGTGCGCGCCAAGAGGGTTTTGCCGGTACCGGTCGAACCAACCATGACGATGTTGCTCTTTTCGATCTCCACATTGTCATCGTCGCCTTTGGCGTTGTGGCTGAGCAGACGCTTGTAGTGGTTGTAGACCGCTACGGCGAGGTATTTTTTGGCATCGTCCTGCCCGATGATGTACTGGTCGAGATAGGCTTTGATCTCCTTGGGTTTGGGCAGTTCGCCGAAATCGGCTTCGATACTCTCGGTCTGCGCGGTGCGCATGCTGTTGTCGACGATTTCTTTGGCGCGCTCGGCGCAGTCGCTGCAGATGCAGGCATCTGTGCCGTGGATGAGCATATCGACTTGCGTGGCCGGACGACCGCAAAAGGCGCAATGCTCTTCGTGTGAATTATGTTTGGACATAAAATGATTTTGTCAGGGTGATGGGGACGAACGACTTAGGCTTTACGTGCCAACACCTTGTCGATCATGCCGTATTCTTTGGCCTCTTCCGCGGTCATCCAGTAGTCGCGATCGCTGTCTGCCCAAACCTTGTCGAAATCGGTGTGGCTGTGCTCGGAAATGATGGTGTAGAGTTCCTTTTTGAGCTTCATGATTTCGCGTGCGGTGATCTCGATGTCCGAGGCCTGACCTTGCGCACCGCCGAGGGGCTGGTGGATCATGACGCGGCTGTGGGGCAAAGCCGAACGCTTGCCTTCGGCACCGGCCACGAGGAGCACGGCGGCCATGGAAGCGGCCATGCCGGTGCAGATGGTGGCGACGGGGCTCTGGATGAACTGCATCGTGTCGTAGATGCCGAGACCGGCATAGACGCTACCGCCGGGCGAATTGACGTAGATGGAGATGTCTTTGCCCGAATCGGTGGAGTCGAGATAGAGCAACTGGGCCTGAAGCACGTTGGCGGTGGTGTCATCGATAGGGGTGCCGAGGAAGATGATGCGGTCCATCATCAAGCGGCTGAACACGTCCATTTGGGTGACGTTAAGTTGACGTTCTTCGAGGATGTAGGGGTTGAGATATTGGTTTTGCACGGCGACCACGTCGTCGAACACCATCGAGTTGATGCCGACCTTTTGGGTGGCAAACTTACGGAAATCGGGATTCATGCGATGCTTCTGGATAAGGATGAATAAATTCGAGCTTCCGGCGACGGAAGGCACGATAGAAAAAGGCGAATGAGGGCAACGGATGATTATCACCCGTTCACCCTCATCCGATTATGTTGCAAATAGTGTGCCTAAGCCACTATCTGTCGGTGTGCGATGTGCTTTTATTCAGCGTTTTCGGCTTCGAAGAACTTGGCGAAGTCTTCGAACGAGATGCTCTTGTGCTCGAGTTTCACCACTTCCTTGAGTGCTGCGGCGAGCTTGGTGTTCACGCTGCGATCAACGAAAGCGTTCATTTGGTTGCGATCCTTGAGCATTTCGTTGGCGTAGTTTTCGAGGTATTCCTCGGGCACGTTGGTCAAAC
>ERZ1674203.254-NODE-254-length-12789-cov-5.880949_pt1 | contig 12789 bp, 10 predicted proteins | sample MGYA00581297_ERZ1674203 | MGnify/ENA primary metagenome ERZ1674203 (study PRJEB41354, sample SAMEA4873349) | human saliva metagenome | biome: human-associated habitat [ENVO:00009003]; feature: mouth environment [ENVO:08000002]; material: saliva material... | reverse complement strand
CGGAGTGACTGGAGTTCAGACGTGTGCTCTTCCGATCTTGTCGCCAATCACGTCCAGACCCACCAGGAACAGCCCCTTGGCCGCCAGGCGCGGGCCCAGGTAGCGGGCGATCTCTTCATCACGCGCCGACAGCGGCTGCGCCACCGGCTTGCCGCCGGCCGCCATGTTGCCCCGCGCCTCGCCGGCCTGCGGGATGCGCGCCAGCGCGTGCGGCACCACCTCACCGTCGATGAGCAGGATGCGCTTGTCGCCCTGCGCGATGGCCGGCAGGTAGCGCTGCGCCATCACGGTGCGGGTGCCGAAGCGGTTCATCGTCTCCAGAATGACCGACAGGTTGGGGTCATCCTGACGCGCCCGGAAGATGGACGCCCCACCCATGCCGTCCAGCAGCTTCAGCACCGCCTCGCCATGGCGGGCGACAAACTCGCGCAGCCGGGCCGGATCGCGCGTGACCATCACATCGGTGGTCAGCTGCGGGTAGGCCGTAATGGAGAATTTCTCATTATGGTCGCGAATGGCGGCCGGATTGTTGTAGACCCGCGCCCCCTGCTCGACCGCCCGCTCCAGCATGTAGGTGGAATAGACATATTCCATGTCGAAGGGCGGATCCTTGCGCATCAGCACGGCGTCGAAAGCCGACAGCGGCTCGGTGCGCACCTCGCCGGCCTTGTACCAGGGGGAGAGTTCGCCGGTCAGCTCCAGCGGCGTCACCCGAGCCGTGACCTTGCCCTGATCCAGACTGATGTCACCCTGCAGGCAGCCGAAGACCCGGTGGCCACGCGCCACGGCAGCCCGCATCATGGCGATGCTGGTCTCTTTCTTGGGCTTGAGGGAATCGAAGGGATCGAGGATGAAAAGAATGTCCATGCGCCACCCGAAAAGGGACAGGCCGGCCGGATGCCGGTCAATCGGCCCATTCTAGAGCGTGTCCGCCGTTTTGGCATCCTGCCCGGCCTGCCCGTCCATCCTTAAATGAATTCTGCATCATGAATTCTTGATGATGCTCTATCGACCTAAGCCTTTCGGACAGGAATCGTGATGATCGGACGCGGATTGCGTACCATCGGAAGCCTTGAACCCTCCTCACATTCTTTCCTACCAACAGGAGTTCCCATCTCATGGAAAAACAGGCTTTCTTCCAGGACTTTCAGCAGAAGGTCATGGACCTGATCAAGGCCAGCCCCGCCGCCGACATCGAGCGCAACATCAAGGCGCTGATGGGCCAGACCTTCAACAAGCTGGAACTGGTCAGCCGCGAGGAATTCGACATCCAGGCCGCCCTTCTGCAGTCGCTGCAGGCCCGGGTGGATGCCCTGGAAGCCCGCCTGGCCCAGCAGGCCGACCAACGGGACGGCGGCCAGCCGAAAGCCTGATGAACACCCTGGCGGTGGTCCATGCGCGGGCCCTGCTGGGCCTGTCGGCACCTCCGGTTTCCGTCGAGGTGCATCTGGCCAACGGCCTGCCCGCCTTCAGCATCGTGGGCTTGCCCGAGACCTCGGTGCGCGAAAGCCGTGAACGGGTGCGCGCCGCCCTGCTGCAAAGCGGTATCGAGTTTCCCAACCGCCGCATCACCGTCAACCTGGCGCCGGCCGACCTGCCCAAGGAATCCGGCCGCTTCGACCTGCCCATCGCCATCGGCATCGCCGCTGCAGCGGGCCTTGTGCCACTTCCGGCGCTGCAGGACCTGGAACTGGTGGGCGAACTGTCCCTGTCGGGCGAACTGCGACCGATCCGCGCCGCCTTGGCGGTGGCGGCCGGCGTGAAAGCCGACGCCCCGGGTCGCACGCTCATCCTGCCCCGTGACAACCTGGCCGAGGCCCGACAGAGCGGCCTGCAGACCCTGCATGGCGCCCCCGACCTGGCGTCGGTCATTGCCCACCTGCGCGGCCAGACGCTGCTGCCGCGCCCCACGGACAACAACACGGTGCCGGACGAGCCCGACACCGAGGCATCGCCTGATCTGGCCGATGTACGCGGCCAGCCCCTGGCACGCCGGGCGCTGGAAATCTCGGCAGCCGGCCTGCACCCGCTTCTGCTGTGCGGCTCGCCCGGCACCGGCAAGAGCATGCTGGCGCAGCGCCTGCCCGGCATCCTGCCGCCCCTCACGTCGGCCGAGGCGCTGGAGATCGCCGCCATCCGCTCGGCCAGCGGTCAGCCGGCCACCCGTTCGCGGCGCGCGCCCTTTCTGCCCTGCCATGCCAGCACCAGCCCGGCAGGCTTGCTGGGCGGTGGTCAGCCACCACGGCCCGGCAACATCAGCCTGGCCCACCATGGCGTGCTGATGATGGACGAGCTGACCGAATTCCGGCGCACCGTCATCGAATCGCTGCGCGAGCCGCTGGAAACCGGGCGCATCACGCTCAGCCGCGGCCCCTACAGCGAGACCTTCCCGGCGCGCTTCCTGCTGGTGGCCACCATGAATCCCTGCCCCTGCGGCAATCTGGGCGATCCGGCACGGGCCTGCCGCTGCACGCCCGCGCAGATCCGCCGCTATCAGGCCCGACTCTCCGGCCCCTTGCTGGAACGCTTCGACCTGGGCATCGAGATGATGCGCGAACCAGCCAACGACGTGTCCAACAAGGCCCTGGCCCCGGAAGACAGCGCCACCGTGGCCCGGCGCGTGCAGTCCGCCCGCCAGCGGCAACTGGCCCGACAGGCCTGCACCAATGGCCATCTGCCCGTCGGGCGTTTCGATGACTGCCTGGCACTGCAACCCGATGCCCGCGCCCTGCTGACCCAGGCGGCCGACCGATTCGGCTGGTCATGGCGCAGCCAGCACCGCGTGCTGCGGGTGGCACGTACCGTGGCCGATCTGGCCGACAGCGCCACCGTCACACCAGCTCACCTGGCCGAGGCCATGGCCCTGCGCCGGCCACTGGACCATTTGGTCAGCGCCGAGGCAAACCCGGCATAATCGACGTGAGCCCTGCTCGCCCAACGCCCCTCCCGGCATGGGCGACGGTGCATCCCGAGAGGAGAGACGACATGCTGTACGAATTCCGCAGCCGTGCCACCGGCAGTGTCACCATGATCGGCAAGGCCGCCAAACAGGTGCTGAAAATCATCGGCAAGAGCCCGGACGCCACCGGCATCATCACCGTGGCCCAGATCCCGGCAGCCATTGCCGCCCTGGAACAGGCAGCCGAACGCGAGCAACCGCCCGCCGATCAGCCACAGGACGCCGATGACCAGAACCTTCAGGAAGACGCCCGCGAGCGCTTCGTCAGCCTGCGTCAGCGCGTCTATCCGCTGATCGAGCTGATGCGAGAGGCGAAGGCTGCGGACGTGGACGTGACCTGGGGCGTCTGAGCGCCGTGCCCTTGGCCACGGCAGGCGGGGGCACCACGTCGATGCCCTGCGCGCACAACGCCTCGTAAATCCGGAAGGCACCCCAGGCATCGTGGGCGGCATAGCGGCACTGGGCGGCCGACAGCGGCTGCCGCGACCAGTCCGAGGTACCGATGGACTTGGATTTCTCGAAATACCGCCCGAAAGTAACGGCCATGGCCATGCGGATGCCCAGCGAGGACCGATAGCCCAGCGCCCGATAGGTCTGGTCCAGATCCACCAGCCCCTGCGGGGCCACGCCAAAGCGCGCCAGCAGCTGGGCACGGTCACCGGCCAGGCCAAACCCCACCTTCAGCAGCTCAGGCCGCGCCAGCAGCCCGGCCACCGCCTGGGCACAGGCCGGATCCTGCAGCGGGAACAGCCACGCGCGCTCTGCCGAGGCAAACTGCACCAGATGTGGGCCATCCTGCGTCTGCCCCCGCACGAACACCGGTTTCGACTCCGTATCGAAGCCCACCACCGAAAGCACCCCGATCTCGTCGGCCGCCTGCTGCGCCAGCTCGGGCCCCACCATCACGATGGCCTCGTCGGGCAACCGCTCGAAGGGAGGCAGCGCCCGCACGGCCTCGGGCGAGGGCAGCGGATGCGGCCCGACACCCCGCCGGGCCCGGGGAAGGCGCTCCGGGGCATGCGCCGTCGCCGGTGTGCTCCCGGGCACCGGGGCGTTCTTCTGAGCGGGCCCGCGCTTGGGCGCAGGAACAGACGCCTGCGCCGGCGTCGTCCGGGGTGTCTCCCGCTCCGGCAACACGTCCTGCAGCGGTGCTCGTCCGGCCGGAACACGCTCCGGCAGCCCCTGTTCGGGTGACGCACCCGCCGGTTCGGTCACCGGCGGCGGCCTGAGAAGCCATGCAATCTGCCGGGTCATTGGTCGGCAAGCCTCATCTGTTACTCGCGGGGTCCGTCGCCCGGCGGGGATATCAGCCACACATTCACCCGCCAGGGCGCGCCAGCATTGGCTTCACGGCCGTGCTCCGCGCAAAAACGGGCATTCTAACCAAGGCCCACATGGCGCATTGCAGCATTGCGGCTTATCCACATCCCGTTCTCCACCCCTGCCCCGCAGCCGGCACCAAACGAGTAACATCAGAGTTCAAGATGGTTAACATCCGTGTCACGGCCCCTGCCGGGGTCCGGGGAACATGTGTGCTGCCCAATCCCACAAGAGGCGACCAACCATGGCCAGAATACTCATCCCGATCGACGGCTCAGAGACCGCATTGCGTGCGGTGCGATGGGTCATCGAACAGGTCCGTGCCGGTGTCAACCACCAGGTCTCGCTCCTCAACGTGCAGCCGGAAATCCTCTCCGGCCACGCCCGCGCCTACTTCACCAAGACCGACCTCGATGCCTTCATGTCAGAGCAGGCCCAGGAGCAGCTGGCGCCCGCCCATAAGCTGCTGACCGAGGCCAACATCCCCTACGAATCCTCCTTCGAACGGGGTCATGCCCCCATGGTCATCGCCGACCACGCGAAGAAGCAGGGATTCGACCAGATCGTGATGGGCACCCGGGGCCTGAATCGTGTCAGCGGCCTGCTGCTCGGTTCCGTGGCCACCGGCGTGCTGCACCTGGTGGACATCCCGGTCACCCTGATCAAATGAAATCCTGCCCAGACCACAGGCAGCCCCTGTTGCCCGGCCTCCGTTCGCGGTGCTGGCCGGACGTGACAGGAGCGTGGCGAGGACAGTATCGCTGACCACACCGACATTGCTGCCGGGTCGTTCGGGCCGGCTGGACCCTTCTCAGGCTGGAAGAACCTTCATGAACACGACAACGCAATCCCCGGAAAACACCCCTGTCGAAGTCCAGCTGGCGGCTGCGCCCCAGAACCGCGACGACGCCGTGCGGGCTGCAGGCAGCCTGCTGATCCAGGCCGGCTTTGCCGCTGACGGCTTCACCGACAGCCTGCTCAAGCGTGAGCAGACCGCCACCACATTCCTGGGACAGGGCGTCGCCATTCCACACGGCATGATCGACGACAAACACCTCGTCAAGCGCACCGGCCTGGCCGTGCTGCAGGTGCCCAATGGGGTCGTGTGGGGCAAGGACGCCGAAGGCAAGCCCCAGATCGTCAACCTGGTCGTGGGCATCGCAGCGGCCTCGGACGAGCACATCAAGGTGCTGCGTCGCCTCACCCGCCTGATGCGTGACGACGCCCGGCTGAAGAAACTCTTCACCACCACCAACGCCGCCGAACTCGTCGAGGCCCTGACCGGCGAGGCCCCCGCCTCCACCCCCAGCGCCCCGGCCATGAACGACTTCCCTGTCGGCAAGGAAATCACCCTGGGCTACCCCAACGGCCTGCACGCCCGCCCGGCCGGTCAGTGGGTCGAGAGCATCCGCCGCTTCAAGTCGCAGGTGCGCGTGCGCTGCGGCGACATCGTGGCCGATGCCCGCAGCGTGGCCTCGCTGCTGAGCCTGGGTGCCGGCAACAACGCGCGCCTGCGCATCTCGGCCCAGGGCGAGGACGCCCAGGACGCCATCAGCGCCCTGCTGGGCACCATCAAGCTGCTGGGTGACGAAGAGACCCGCCAGGCCCGGCTGGCCGCCGACAAGCAGGCCCAGGCCCAGGGCCTGGGCCGCGAGCTGGGCAACTGGGAACCCGAAGCCCGCAACACCTTCAGCGGCATCGCCGCCGCTCCCGGCCTGGTCATCGGCACCCTGGTGCTGGCCGAATCGCAGGAACTGGAAGTCGAAGACAACGCGGACGGCGTGGCCAAGGCGGCTGCCGACCTGGACCATGCCCTGGCCAATGCCCAGCGCCAGCTGGCCACGCTCATCTCCAACGCTGAGCGCCAGGGCCATGCCGAGCAGGCCAACATCTTCAAGGCCCACCTGGAGCTGCTGCGCGACCCGAGCTGGCTGGGTGACGTCACCCGCTGCATCGTCAACGGTCACGGCGCAGCCTGGGCCTGGAAGAACTGCCTGACCGACCGCATCGAAGCCCAGCGCAAGCTGCAGGACGCCACCCTGGCCGCCCGTTCGGCCGACTTGGAAGACGTGGGCCTGCGCGTGCTGCGCCACCTGCTGGGCAAGGGCAACGAGGGCGGCAACTTCGCCCAGGGCCTGCCCGATGACGCCATCCTGCTGGCCGACGACCTGGCACCGTCCGTCACGGCCCAGATCGACACCTCCCGCGTGAAGGGTTTCTGCACCGCCAAGGGCGGCCCCACCGCGCACACCGCCATCCTGGCCCGCGCGCTGGGCATGCCTGCCGTCGTGGCGGCCGGTCCCGGCGTCCTGGCGCCGGCCCTCTCCCAGGGCGGCACCAAGGCCATCCTGGACGGCTACCGGGGCAAGCTGTACGTGGCCCCCACCGAAGCCGCCCTGGCCGAGGCCCAGCAGCGCATCGCGCGCCTGGGTCAGCTTCAGGCCGAAGAAACCAAGACCCGGATGCAGCCGGCCACCACCACCGACGGCCACCGCGTCGAGATCGGCGCCAACGCCAACCGGGCCGACCAGGCACGCCGTGCGCTGGAATCGGGTGCCGAGGGCGTGGGCCTGATGCGGACCGAGTTCCTCTTCCTGGAGCGTGACCACGTGCCGGACGAGGACGAGCAGTACGAGGTCTATCGTTCCATGGTGAACGTGCTGGCCGGCCGGCCGCTGATCGTGCGCACGCTCGACATCGGCGGTGACAAGCAGGTGCCGCACCTGGCACTTCCGCACGAGGACAACCCCTTCCTGGGCGTGCGCGGTGCCCGCCTGCAGCTGCGCCGCGAGGAACTGCTGGTGCCCCAGCTGCGCGCCCTCTACCGTGCTGCCAAGCACGGCCCGCTGTCTATCATGTTCCCCATGATCAGCAGCATCGAGGAAGTGAAGCTGCTGCGCGAGCGGCTGGAGGCCATTCGCGCCGAACTGGATGCCCCGAACGTGCCGCTGGGCATCATGATCGAGGTGCCGTCCGCCGCCGTCATGGCCGACCAGTTCGCCAAGTACGTCGACTTCTTCTCGATCGGCACCAATGACCTCACCCAGTACGCGCTGGCCATCGACCGCCAGCACCCCGAACTGGCCAGCCTGGCCGACGCGCTGCACCCCGCCGTGCTGCGCCTGATCGCCCAGACCGTGGCTGGCGCCCGCCCGTACAAGCGCCACGTGGGCGTCTGCGGCGGCCTGGCCGGCGACCCGCTGGGCGCCGCGCTGCTGGTCGGCCTGGGTATCGATGAACTCAGCATGAGCGCCAGCGACCTGGGCACCATCAAGGCCCTGCTGCGTCGCCAGTCGCTCAGCGATCTGCAGGCACTGGCCCGCAAGGCCCTGGAGGCCGAGACCGTCCAGGAAGTCCGCGCGCTGGGCGCCGCCCTCAAATCCGCTTCTTCCCCCACTGCAGGAGATGCAGCATGACCCAAGTCCTGACCATTACTCTGAACCCGGCCATCGATCAGACCATTCCCGTCCAGAAACTGATCCCGGGCGAAGTGCATCGCGCCACCGGCCACAGCAGCACGCCAGGCGGCAAGGGCATCGGCGTCTCCATCATCCTGGCCTCGCTGGGTGTGCGCACCACCGCCACCGGCTGGCTTGGCGCCGACAACGACAGCCTGTTCGTCCAGGCCTTCGAGCGCAACGGCATCAAGGATGCCATGGTGCGACTACCCGGCAATACCCGAACAAACGTGAAGATCGTCGACAACGAAGCCGGTGAATCCACGGACGTGAACCTGCCCGGCATCAAGCTGGACGCCGGCGAGCAGGCCAAGGACGAGCTGATCCTGGCCGAGCGCATCGAAGCCTTGGCCCGGCCCGGCGACTGGTGCGAGTTCGGCGGCAGCCTGCCACCCGGCATCACCGTCGACATCTGGCTGCGTCTGGCCAAGCTGCTGGTGAACAAGGGCGTCAACATCGTCATCGACGTGGCCGGTTCCCAGCTGGGCCAGATCCTGAAGCGCTGGCCCAAGGAGGTGTCCTCCACCATCGGACCGGTCATGATCAAGCCCAACCGGCCCGAACTGGAAGAACTGGTTGGCCGCCCGCTCAAGCATGACCCCAACGAAGTGCTCAAGGCTGCCGAAGAACTGCGCGACGGTGGCGTGCAGCGCGTGGTTGTCTCCATGGGCGCCGAAGGCGCGCTGATCATCGGCCCCGAGGGCCGCTGGCTGGCCACCCCGCCCAAGGTCCAGGTCGCAACCACCGTCGGCGCAGGTGACACCCTGGTGGCCGGCACCATTGCCCGGTTGCTGCAGGGCAGTCCCTTCCCCGATGCAGCCGTCTTCGGCATGGCCTGCGCCGCCGCCCGCATTCAGCAGATCGAGTTCGGGCTTCCGTCGGTGCAGCAGGTCGAGACATTGGTCAAGCAGATCAAAGTCTCCCCGCGCTGATCATCCCAAGAACCCCCTAGAGGAGAGTCCCCGTGGCAAGCATCTTGGCGATTTCCGCCAGCCAATCCGGGCCCGCCCACAGCTTCATCGTCGGCGAAGCCCTGAAGTCTGCCGCCGCCCGGGCCGGACATAAGCTCGGCCTGAAGGTCATCAGCCATCTGGGTGAGCAAGGCAGTTTCTCGGACGACGACCTGGCCAAGGCCGATGTGGCCGTCGTGGTGGCCGATGGTCCCGTCGACCTGTCCGACCTTCCCAAGACACTGCGCATCTTCGAGACCACGCCGCAGGCCGTCTTCGATGACGCCGATGGCGTGGTCGCCCAGGCCGTGGCCGGCAGCGGCGGAGCCGCCAAGGCTGCCCCTGCCACCAGCGCCGTCGCCCCGGGGGGCAAGCCCCCCACCGGCATGAAGGTCGTGGCCATCACCTCGTGCCCCACCGGCGTGGCCCACACCTTCATGGCCGCCGAGGCCCTGGAGGAGGGTGCCGAGGCCGCGGGCTACACCATCAAGGTCGAGACCCGTGGCTCGGTCGGCGCGCAGAACACCCTCACTCCCGAGGAGATTGCCGCCGCCGACCTGGTGGTGATCGCCGCCGATACCCAGGTCGACAAGTCCCGCTTCGTGGGCAAGCGGCTCTACAGCACCAGCACCAAGGCCGCCATTCATGATGCCGGCAAGGTGTTCGATGCCGCCTGGGCCGAAGCCACCCCCTGGGGCGACGGCAAGGCAGCCGCCGCAGGCGCCAAGGAAGAGACCAAGGCCAGCAGCGGCGGCCGCAGCGGTCCCTACAAGCACCTGATGACGGGCGTCTCGTTCATGCTGCCCTTCGTGGTCGCAGGCGGTCTGCTCATCGCACTGGCCTTCGCCATCGGCGGTCTGGACGTTCCGTCCGATCCCAAGCTGGAAGGTACGCTGGGCTGGTACCTGTTCCAGGTCGGCGCCAAGTACGCCTTCACCCTGATGGTGCCCATCCTGGCCGGCTACATCTCGTTCTCCATCGCCGACCGTCCGGGTCTGGCGCCCGGCATGGTGGGCGGCATGATCTCCTCGGCCATCGGTGCAGGCTTCCTCGGCGGCATCCTGGCCGGCTTCCTGGCCGGCTACCTCACGCAGTTCCTGGCCAAGGCCATCAAGCTGCCGCGCACCCTGGAAAGCCTCAAGCCCGTGCTGATCCTGCCGCTGCTGTCCACCGGCGTCATCGGCGTGCTGATGCTGAGTGTGCTCGGCAAGCCCATGGTCGCCGCCATGGAAGGACTGACCCACTGGCTGCAGGGCATGCAGGGTCAGGATATCGCGCTGCTCGGTGCCATCCTCGGGGCCATGATGGCCTTCGACCTGGGCGGCCCGGTCAACAAGGCGGCCTATGTCTTCGGCACCACGCTGCTGGCCAGCAACATCAAGATCCCGATGGCCGCCGTCATGGCAGCCGGCATGGTGCCTCCGCTGGGCATCGCCGTGGCCTGCTGGATCTTCCGCAACCGCTTCAGCAACGAAGAGCGTGATGCCTCCAAGGCGGCCGCGGTGCTGGGTCTGGCCTTCATCACCGAAGGTGCCATTCCCTTCGTCGCCCGCGACCCGCTGCGCGTCATCCCGGCCTGCATGATCGGGTCAGCCATCACCGGTGCCCTGGTGGGCCTGATGCACATCGAACTGGCCGCCCCCCACGGTGGCGTGTTCGTGATGCTGATCCCCGGCGCCATCAGCAACGTGCCGATGTACTGCGCAGCCATCGCTGCCGGTGCCGTCGTCACCGCGCTGGGTCTGGGCTTCTTCAAGAAGCCCATGTCCACCCAGGCACAGGCCGCAACGGCATAAACCGCCCAAGCCGAATCGGGAACAAGACCTCACCCGTCCCGTTCCCCCCAGGGCCAACCCTTTGCGGGTTGGCCTTTTTTGTGGGCAGGAGATAATAAGGAAGCGCAGCAACGGGCCCGGCAGCAGAGGCTCCGTCGCGCCCCGGCAGGCACGGGTCTGCACCCCAGGCAAGACACCTCTGCACCCGGGTTGCAGGCCCGGCCCGCTGAAGAAACCGCCTGCGGCCCGGCCCACAATGGCCGCCACACTCCACCCGAGGGACAACAGCATGGAAACCGAGTACAAGACACCGCCAGAGAAGTTCGCGGCCTTTCTGAAACGGCAACGGATGGTCTTCATCGTCGCCTTCCTGGGCTATGTCTGCGCCTATCTGGTGCGCAACAACTTCAAGCTCATGTCCAAGTCCATCATGGTGGCCAATGACTGGAACAAGGACGACATCGCCATGCTGCTGTCATGCCTGACCGTCTCCTACGGCCTGGCCAAGTTCTACATGGGCGCCCTGGGGGACAAGATGAGCCTGCGCACGCCACCTGCCTGGGCGCCAGCGCCGTCATCTGCATCATCATCGGCTTCTATCACACCTCCATCGCGGCCCTGGCCGTGCTGCTGGTTCTGTGCGGCGTCGTTCAGGGCGCACTGGCCCCCGCCTCACAGAACATGATCGCCAACTACTTCCCCAACCGCACGCGCGGGGCGGCCATCGCGGGCTGGAACATCTCGCAGAACCTGGGCTCGGCCATGCTGCCCATGATGATCGCCTTCATGACCACGCTGGGCTGGATCATGCCCAAGACGGGCGACGTGCTGTACGCCTTCGTCGTGCCCGCCGTGGTGGTGCTGGCCGTGGCCGTCTTCTGCTGGAGGCATGGTGGCGACAAGCCCGAAGCCGAAGGCCTGGACTCGCTGCGCACCATGTACGGCGAAGCCGGTGAATCCAACGTCGCCAGCGAAGAAGAGAAGACCAACCTCACCTACTGGCAGCTCATCTGGAAATACGTGTTCTGCAACCCGGCGCTGCTGCTGGTGGCCTCCGTCAACGTGGCGCTCTACTTCATCCGCTTCGGCGTCGAGGACTGGATGCCCATCTACCTGCACGAAGTGGCCAAGATGGAAGACGCCCATGCCCAGATGGCCATCTCCACGCTGGAATGGGTCGCCATCCCCGGTTCGCTGCTGTTTGCCTGGCTGGCTGCCAAGTACCCCAACAAGATGGCCCGCATCGGTGCCATCGGCCTGTTCATCATGGCTGGCGTCGTCTTCGCCTATGAAGCCATCACGGCATCGGGTGCGCCCAACTACGCACTCATGCTGGTGGTCTGCGGCATTCTCGGCGCCCTCATCTACGGGCCGCAGCTCATCGTCAACATCCTGACCATCAACTTCGTGCCGCTCAACGTCGCCGGCACCGCCATCGGCTTCGTGGGCGTCACCGCCTACCTCATCGGCAACATGGGTGCCAACTGGGTCATGCCCATCCTGGCTGACAACTTCGGCTGGTTCTGGTCCTATGTCGTGGTGGCTGGCCTGTCGGTCTTTGCCGCCATCGGCTACCTGATCCTGGCCAAGCGCGAAGAACAGGTCATCAAGGCCTGATGCAGTACCGGTGCAACGGCTCAAGGCTTGCAGAACGTGATGCAATAGAAGCGATCATCCCAGATCAGTTCGGTCTGTCGATCCTTCACAGCATCTGGAATGCAGGCCTCAATCGCCCCCAGATCGACAGTTGCACCTTCGAAATACTTCTTCGACATCGCACTCTTCTTGTACTGCTCGTCGACATAATCCGCCGTTTCGTCGGCAATCATCAACTTCGTGCCGGGCTTGGCCACCCGAAGCATCTCGCGCACCGCAAGCGCCTTGTCGTTGAAGAAGTTGATCCCGCCCACGTGGAACACCACATCAAACGAATCGTCGGCAAAGGGTAGATCCTCCGCCGCGCAGTTCACCAGCCCCAGATTCGCCTTTTCGGCCCAATGGGCATGACAGCGTTTGAGCATGCCCAGCGAAATGTCCACGCCAGCCAGATCGATAGTCTGCAGATCCACCCCGTCGGGCACATAGGCCAGATCGGCACCCGTACCGATCGAGACATACAGCATCGCACTGCCCGGCCTCCATGACAGCCTGCTCATCAGATGACGGCGCATCTCCGCAATGGAGTCGCCGTACTTGATTCGCCCCACCCATTTCTCGGCAAAATCATAGCCCACCGACATCCAGTCATACATCTTCATGTATTTCTCGTTGTCGCCCTTCAGGTAGGCCGGATTCTGATACAGGTAGATGCCGTTCTCACGCTTCAG
>ERZ1674203.249-NODE-249-length-12964-cov-11.141684_pt1 | contig 12964 bp, 10 predicted proteins | sample MGYA00581297_ERZ1674203 | MGnify/ENA primary metagenome ERZ1674203 (study PRJEB41354, sample SAMEA4873349) | human saliva metagenome | biome: human-associated habitat [ENVO:00009003]; feature: mouth environment [ENVO:08000002]; material: saliva material... | reverse complement strand
CCCCATAATCATCCTCTTTTCAGTAAATCATTCGGCAAAATATATAATTCACAGAATGACAAAAATAGACCATACCGACATCGAAATCCTCCGCGTGCTGCAACGTAACGGCAAACTCACGGTCAAAGAATTGGCCGACCGCGTGCACCTCTCGCCCTCGCCCACTTTCGAACGACAGCGCCGATTGGAGCGCGAAGGCTACATCGAGCGCTATGTGGCGAAGGTCAACCCCAAGAAGGTGGGCAACACGATTGTGGTGTTTTGCAACATCAAACTCAAACAACACAGCGGCCGCCTGAGCGAAGAGTTCATGGAAGCGGTGCGCGGCATCGACGAAATCACCGAATGCTACAACACCTCGGGCGATTTCGACTTCATGATCAAAATTTTTGTCCGTGACATGGAGCACTACCAGGATTTTGTGCTCCACAAACTGGGACGCATCGACAGTATCGGTAGTTTGCACAGCGTTTTTGTCATCGGCGAGGTGAAAGCCCGCAGCGAAGTGCCGATTGCGGTGGATCCTCTGCGCTGACGAGGGCGAAAGGCGTTGCACGGAGCGACATTTCGGTGCGCTGTCGCCGAACGGACAAGTGTTTGTCTACGACTGAAAAGCAAAAACGGCGCGACCCTTTGTGGGTCGCGCCGTTCGTTTGTCGGTCAAATTTCGGAAATTGGGATATCTTCGGTGAACAAATGTCCCCAATCTCTGCGGAGGGTGAGCACAGTGCTCCAAACTTCGCGGCTTTCGGGCGTGCGCCCAAACTGAGCGGCCGAAAGTCCGGTGCCGAGGACGTCGAATCGCTGCAAAACCGCGCCGACCGTGAGGCGGTGCACATCGACATCGACCTTATACACCGCGCGGTGGCGGTAGGCGTCGCCTGAGTTTTCTTCTGCTGCGGGCACTCGATAGAGATAGCCCGCAACGCGCAGACGTTCGAGCGCATCGAAGATGGTGCGGACGGGAAGGCGCAGTTCGCGCGCCAGGCGATGTACCGGCCAAGAGGGCTGACCTGCCAAAAAGCGGCGGGCGAGCAATCCCATCAGGCGAAGGGCGACGACATCGCTCATTTGGCGGTTGAGCAACACGTCCTTTTCGTCCGCAAACGGCTGGGCTTGCTGCTCGAGGGTGTGGCAAAGCGCGACACCGCCGAGACAGATGCTCCAAGTGACGTAGAGCCACATCATCAACAGCGGCAGAATGGCAAACGAACCGTAGACGGCGTTGTAACTGCTGATGAACAACTGGCTGTTGACATAGAGATCTTGCACCGCGCAAAAGAGGGTGCCGGTGAGTAGCGCGGGGAAATAGATGCTGCGCCAGCGAACGGGTACGAGGGGGATGTACTTGAACATCAAAGCAAACACACCGCTCACCACCAAGGCTTTGATGATCCACGAAATCAGGGGCGCACTGTTGTCGATCAACGAGACGTGGGGCAGATAGTTGAGGAGTTTCAGCGCCACCACCCACACTCCGCTGAGGAAGAAGATGGCGAAAATGAGAAACACGATGAGTCCCAGGTAAGAGAGGGAAAAACTGAAGATGCTGCGCGAAGTATTGATGCCCCACATGGCGTTAAATCGGCGCTCGATGTTGTTGACCAGCGAAATGAGAGTGAAAGCCAGCACCAAGAAGCTGACTCCGACCACAATGTCGTCTTGTGTGCGCGAAATGTAGGAGTTGGCGAAGTCCATCAGCTGGGTGACGATGTGATCGGGCAGGCTCACGTGATCCCGGAGCTGGGCTTCGAGATAGCGGTCGAGACCAAAGCCGCGCCCCACCGCGAGGAGCAACGCCAAGAGGGGAACGACGGAGAGCACAGTGGTGTAAGTCAGCGCGGCGACGTGCGTGAAGAGGTCATTGCGGTCGATTTGCTGCCAAAGGCTGCAAACCACTTGCGCAGGACGGCTGCGCAGCATGCGAATATAGAGCAATCGGGGCTTCATAGGAGGGAGATATTTCGTTGACAATGAGGCGTTCTCGATCATTCGCCCCAAGAGGCGCGATCGAGGTTGCGATAAGAGATGGCTTCGGCGATGTGTGTGCGCGTGATCTGGTCGACGCCGTCGAGATCGGCGAGGGTGAGCGACACTTTCAACACACGTTCGTAGGCACGTGCCGAAAGACCGAGGCGCTCGAGGGCTTGTTCGAGGGCGGCGTGCGCCGATTCGTCGAGATGCACGAACGCTTTGATGTGGCGCGCGGCCATTTGGGCATTGCAGTGCACGCCGGGACAATCGGCAAATCGCGCGGCCTGACGACGACGCGCCGCAACGACACGCGCACGGATGGCGGCCGAACTCTCGCCGGCGGGGGCGGAGGAGAGTTCGCGCACCGAAACCGGCACGACTTCGACTTGCAGGTCGATGCGGTCGAGCAAGGGGCCGCTGATGCGACTCATGTAGCGCTGCACTTGTCCCGGACGACAGGTGCAAGGGTGGTGCGGATCGTTGTAATACCCACAGGGACAGGGGTTCATGGCGGCAACGAGCATGAAAGAGCAGGGGAGCGTGACGTTGTAACGGGCACGCGAAATACTGATTTGGCGGTCTTCGAGCGGCTGCCGGAGGGTTTCGAGCGCGTTTTTGGAGTATTCCGGAAATTCGTCGAGGAAGAGCACGCCGTTGTGCGCCAAACTGACCTCGCCGGGCTGAAGATGTGCACCGCCGCCGATGAGGGCGACGTCGGAAATGGTGTGGTGGGGCGAACGAAACGGGCGTGTGGAGATGAGGGTGTCGCCGCGTCCGAGTTTACCGGCCACGGAATGGATTTGCGTGGTCTCCAAACTTTCGGCCAAACTGAGGGGTGGCAAAATGGAGGGGAGGCGTTTCGCCATCATGCTCTTGCCACAGCCGGGACTGCCCACAAGTAACAAGTTGTGCCCGCCGGCCGCCGCGACTTCAAAGGCTCGTTTCACCAAAGGTTGGCCTTTGACTTCGCTGAAATCGTAGGGAAAAGTTTCTTGCGCGGCATAAAATTCGGCGCGCGTGTCGACTATCGTGGACAAGAGGGGAGCGCGTCCCTCAAGATGGCCGATCACTTCCGTAAGGTGGCGCACGCCGAACACTTGCACGCGGTCTACCACAGCGGCCTCGCGGGCATTCTCCTCAGGCACGAAGAGCGTGGTGTAACCCATGCTGCGAGCGAGAATCGCCGCGGGGAGTACGCCACGAACGGGGCGTAGATCGCCGTTCAAACCCAGTTCGCCGAGAAACATGCAGCGCTCTATTTGCACGTCGACGGGGTGAATGCGTTCGTGCGATAGCAATAAACCGACGGCAAGCGGAAGATCGTAGCTGCTACCTTCCTTCTTGACGTCGGCGGGGGCGAAGTTGATGGCTATGTCTGTCCCGCTCGCCAACGGATAACCACTGTTTTCGAGGGCGGAACGGACGCGCGTTTTGCTTTCTTTCACTGCACTGTCGGGAAGTCCGACCATAACAAAGAGGGCATCGCGGGGTTGATCGAAACGGGTGACGTTTATTTCGATCAATACGCGCGAAGCGGTGAGGCCGTTGATGGCTACGGTGTGAATGGTGGAGAGCATGGCGGAGATCAAGGCGGGTTTTGCGAAAGACTCCTCAATGTGCGGCAAGAATGCGCCGACAAGCGGAGAAAACGCATTTATCTTCACACGCAAATCTACATATTTTTAAGGAAATGCCCAAGCGATCGGGCATTTCACGGCGGTTTTCTCTTCGAGGGTGCCGACAAATCGCTTCTTCTCCACGGCTGTTCCGCGTTCGACTGCTTGTTTTCAACTCTGCGAGTGATGTTTTCGGCGAACAGGAGTTGCACTTTCGCCAAAAAAAGAAAGCCGCCCTACGAAAGTGGTGGGCGGCGATTCAAAAGCTCTCTACCAAACATAATCTCTTTCGCGCAAAATCAGACGAACGATAACTTGTTCGGTTTTACGCGCCGTATGAATTTTAGAAACTTCGGGGCAGTTTTGGGCGCATCGTGGGGAAAAAATCAACGAAGGCGCGTCCAAAGTGCTGCAAATCGCCAAGCACCGCGTCCACCGCGTGAAGTATAGGCCATAAGTAGGCGAGCCACCGCACAATCGAGCCACGAAACACGGCGAAGTGGTGCACCGACAGCGGAAAGTAGCGCATCGGCAGTCGAACTTGCGCCTTCTGCGCGAAATTGTCCTGCGACAATGTGCACGCGCAGCCACAAAGCCAAACGACATTGAGCTTGTTCAGCCGCGGCATGCTCTGCAATCGACGTTCTGTCTGCGACTGCCGGCGAAGCGTCCACGATTAGTGCGGGAGCTTCGGCATCTTTCGGAAAACCTCCCGCAGCTATCGGAGAAAAATCCACAGAAGGTGTCGAAAAATGTCCTCCATTCAATTGAATATCAAGCGTGTGCGGCGGAAAATGGGGGGCTTTCTCTACTTGGTCGGCCAGTTTGCGCAGCACATGCACAATTCCTTCCGCATTCTCCGAAAGCGATGTGCCGGTGATGCTGTGTGGCGTGCGATAGATGCGGTGAAACACCGAAGAGCACCAAGCAGGATGCGGCGCCGCGCGAAGAAGTCGGAAGCCCAGCTCATAGTCTTGCCAACAAGTGAGCGTTTCGTCCCAACCGCCGACCGCTCGCAACAAATTTGCCTCGGATACGAAAGATTGGGTGGAAACTTGTGCGCTCAACAAGTGGTGTGCCGCCGAAGGGTGGGGCACACCGTGGCGCACTTGCGTCGACCCGTCGGGGAAAATCATGCATGTTCGCGCCAAAACCCACTGTGCGGCGGCGTCCTTGCGCAAGGTGGCAAGCATTTGCGTGAGAAAATCGGGCGACATCTCGTCGTCTGAGTCGAAAAAGGCCACATAACCGTCGGTCACGGCGCGCAATCCGCAGTTGCGTGCCGCGTTCGCGCCGGAACGTGGCTCGTCGAGCAAGCAAGTTTCGACAAAACGCCCGGCATTCGCCGACATCCAGTCGGCCACTCGCGAACGCGTGTCGTCGGTCGAGCCATTGTCCACCACAATCAGCCGCACGCGCTCATACGTTTGCGCCGCCACCGATTGCAGACAGCGAACAATCATCTCCGAACGATTGCGAACGGGAATAATTACGCTCACCGTCGGGACAAAAGCAGAGCGCGAATCGGCGAAAGTGGGGCATTTCCCCTCCGCCGTTGGGACGTTTGAAGCAAAAACGGGGTAGGACATGACAAGATGGGGCGACAATGTGCCACAACGACACAAAAAAAGCGGGAGCCGCGTGGGCTTCCGCCGATGAAAGGGGGATTAGTATTCGTCTTCGTTGAAGAGGAAATCTTCTTTCGTGGGATAGTCGGGCCAGACGTCTTCGATCGTCTCGTAAATTTCGCCTTCGTCTTCCAGTTCTTCGAGGTTTTCCACCACTTCCAACGGAGCGCCCGAGCGCATGGCGTAGTCAATCAATTCTTCCTTGGTAGCGGGCCAAGGTGCGTCTTCGAGTTTCGAAGCCAATTCCAATGTCCAATACATAGTTACGTGGATAGGTTTTACGGTTTGAGCGTGCAAAAGTAACATTTCCTCGCGGATAACCAAATTTTTCGTCCATTTTTTCACCACAACGGCTAACTTTTGTGATTTTCGTGCGGAGAAACCCTTACAAATAGGCCACAACGTAATGTTGCTTGTGGAGTTTCGGGGCGAAAAAAGCCAAGCCAAAACGGCCGAGATCGAAACTTACGCACACTTCCGGACGCTCCACGAAATGCTGCCAGGCTGCTTTTGCCGACGCGCTGTGCGCTATGCCCCGCACCACCACAAGTCGGCAGTGCGCAGTGTCCGTGTTGTCGAAAAAAGTCAACGGAAAATTGCCGGAAGGCAACAATTCAGCCGCGGCGAAATAAAGAAAATCGTGCTGCCCCGTCCACTTTTCCGCAGCGGCCGGGAGCGCTGCGTAAGTTGTGAGCCGTGCCTGTGTGCGCGCCGCCGAGAGATAAGCGATTTCGCGTGCGCCGACTGCCCCGACCACGGCGATGTCGTTGGCTTCCGCAGCGTTGGCCATCCGAAAGAGGAGACGATCGTCTTTCTCGCTGAGCGTTCCGGCGAGAGCCTCGGGATCGGCAGCGGGCAAACGGCGGCGGCGCTGCAAATCGGCATAGGCATAGTAAGCCATGTCGTTGTAAATCACCTGTGTGATCCACGAAAATGCCCACGGAGAGTGAACTCCGTAGCCACGGCGGTGGCGCCAGCGAGAGATCCACCGCGTGAAGCGGCGCAAAGGAGAGTAGTCGGGGTGCATTGGGGAGGAAAGTTGACGTTGAAGTTGCGCACTTGGCGATGGCGCGCGCCCATTTCAAACGCAATGCGCGCATCTGCTCGCCGCAAAGCGGAACAGATGCGCACACTGAGGGGAGGTTTGCCGATTCACCGCGGGTACTGATCGCACCGCAGGACTTGTTTTCGGCAAACGGCAGTCGGGAATGGCAAATATGCTCCCGTTATTAGATGCCGAGCTTCGTGCGGATGGCCGCGGGGATGGCGTTTTTGTTGATCACGATGTTCATCGTCTTGTAAGCGGCATAGGGTTTCGACACATACCAGAAGCCCTTGTAAGGACCGTAGTCACCCCAAGAGTTTTTCATCATGAAATACTCCTTGCCGTTCTGATCTTTGGCCAAACCGTAGATCTGCATACCGTGGTCGTCGGTCGTTTCCCAGTTGTCGTAGGCGAGTTGGCGCATCTCCTGCGTGATGGTCTTTTCGCCCTTGCTGTCGGTGGCGTTGATTTTGGCACCTGCCTTTTCGCCCGTCCAGCGCGACTGGTCAGAACCCACACCGGCCGTGCTCTTCGTGTCGGGTACGGTGGCCACGCAGCGGTGTTTGCCCGTGCGGCGCGAGAAACCGTCCTCGCTCACGTCGGCACCCCATGCAAAGGTGTAGCCGTTGCGCACAGCGCTCTCCATCACTTCCATAAGATCGTTAAGGGGGAGATTATAGCTGGGCGCCCAACGCCAGTTGTCCTGCACTTCGATAACGAAAGGCTTGTAGAAAGGCTCGTGCGTGTAGGAGGTGAGGCTCACATAGTCGTTGGGATCGAGACGGAGGTAGTCCTTCACGTAGGTGTGGGGCGTGTATTCTTTGCCCTTCACCTTGAAGGTCTTGGGCGCTTCGCCGAAGTAACCGTCTACCATTTGTGCCACCGTCTTCTTCCAGATGGGGTTGATGGTCTTGTGGTCGCCCTTCGCCACGCTACCCACGAAGGCTTCGAGGCCGGGGAAGAAGTGTTTGAAGTTGAAAAGCGAATCGCCGTAGAGCGTTTTGGGGTAGGGCATGGTGCCTTCGGGCACGAGGCCGTAGCGATCCATGCAGTAGATCACGTCATAGAACGAACCACCCTGCGAGAAGCTCACATCGCCGTGCGTACGAACGGCACGGTCGGCGCGGTCGTTGTAGGTTTTGGCCACAACAAACGATTCGCAGAGATCCACATCGGCAGGTTTCAACGAAGGGTTCTTCTTGAGGGCTTCGCTTTCGAGGAAAGCCAAAGAAGAATAAGCCCAGCAAGTACCCGAGTTGTTCTGGTTTTTGATACTCGTCACAGGGGCCGACACGATAGTCGTGAACACGAGCGTGTCTTTGGGGGCTGCCTTCTTTGTGTTGTTGGCGGCAGTGGCCGCACCGAAGAAGCTCAGCGCCGCGAGGGCGAGGGTAAGAAATTTCTTCATGTTAGAATGATAGTTATAGGAGTTTACGATAGAAAAAGGGGCGCCGCGCCTTGGGGCGAAACCTGTGGAGCGGGGCGCTGAAGCAGCGCACGGGACGCCGCCGGTCGATCAACGTGCCAAGAAGGCTTCGACGTCGTCGGAGTGATAGGGCACGAGTTCCGTGCCGAGGAAACGACAACCGTCGGCCGTGATGAGCAGATCGTCTTCGATGCGGATGCCGCCGAAATCCTTATAACTCTCGATGGCATCGAAATTCAAGAAGTCGCTGTTCGTACCTTCGGCGCGCCAGAGATCGATGAGGTCGGGGATGAAATAGATACCCGGCTCGTCCGTCACGACGTGTCCCACTTCCAAGCGGCGACCGAAGCGCAGACTGGCCAAACCGAACTGGTCGGAGGGGCGCGTCTCGTCGTCGTAGCCCACATTCACCTGGCCGAGGGCTTCCATGTCGTGGACATCCATGCCCATGGCGTGGCCGAGTCCGTGCGGCAGGAAGAGGGCGTGGGCACCGGCGGCCACCGAAGCGTCGACATCACCCTTCATCAGGCCGAGAGCCTGCAAGCGTTCGGTCATCAGGCGGCACACCGCGAGGTGCACGTCCATGTATTTCACCCCGGGGCGCGCCACTTTGAGCGCCAAGTCGTGGCAGTCCACCACAATGTCGTAGACATCGCGCTGGCGCTGGCTGAAGCGGCCCGAGATGGGCGTGGTGCGCGTGTGGTCGGAGCAGTAGTGCTCGCGCGATTCGGCACCGGCATCGACCAAGAGCAGGCGCGTGGGATCGAGCGTGGCCGTCGAGGGGAAACCGTGCAGCACTTCGCCGTGCATCGATACGATGGAGGGGAAGGAAACCATGCTACCGCGCGACGAGGCAATGCCGTCGAGTGCACCGGCGATGGCGGCTTCGGTCATGCCGGGCTGTACGGCCATGCGCATGGCGGTGGTGTGCATCTCATAGCCGATGGCGGCGGCGCGGTCGAGTTCGGCGATTTCCTCCTCGCTCTTGATGTTGCGCAGTGCCACCACGGCACGAATGAGTTCGATGCTCGCCGCCTCGCGCACCTTCAGGGGGTGCAGGCCGGTGAGATCGGCCATTTCGATCATGATGTCGTGGCGATAGGGGGGCAAGAAGTGCACGCGACGTCCCAAGCGGCGCGCTTCGGCGAAGAGCGTCGCCAGTTCGCTTTTCGGGGCGGTGCGTTCGATGCCGCTCTCGGCCGCCATGTCTGCCATCGAGGGAACGGGGCCCGTCCAGATGACGTCGTCGATGTCGATGTCGTTGCCCACGAGCGTTTCGACGCCGCTTTCGCAGTCGATCACCAGCGCCAGCCCGTCGCGGTGCTGACCGGTGAAATAGAGAAACGAACTATCCTGACGGAACTTGTAGGGGTTGTTCGGGAAGTTGCAAGGGCTGTCGTTGTTGCCGGGGATGAAAATGATGCCGCTACCGACGAGTTGGCGCAGGCGGCTGCGGCGCTCTGCATAAGTGGAACGAGAAAAGAGCATAGAACGCAGTTTTTAGTAATTATTCTTCCCGCAAAGTTACTACATTCCGCGCGGAATAGTATACCTTTGCACAACTTTTATAGACTGATATGCAGCATTTGTTCGCCAATGGGGCCAAAAGCTGCCACAAATGTTTGTGCTTATGAATGCAACGACTGGACTGGTTTTGGAAGGCGGGGGGATGCGCGTGGTGTTCACCATCGGGGTGCTCGACTACTTGATGGATGCCGACATCACCTTCCCCTATGGCATCGGCGTGTCGGCCGGTGCCGGCCACGGCATGTCTTTTCTGAGTCGGCAAAGAGGTCGCGCCAAGAAGACGGCCATCGATATGCTCGAAAAATATCAATACATCGGGCTCAAACATTTGTGGCAAAACCAAGCCATTTTCGACCAAGATTTTCTCTACGACCGTGTTCCCAACGAGATTCTGCCCTTCGACTACGACACGGCCTTCAACAATCCCATGCGCTTTGAGATTGTCACCACGAACTGCCGCACGGGGTACGCCGAATACCACACCGAGTGCCGAGATCACAATCGCTTGCTCACACTCTGCAAGGCCTCGGCCGCGCTGCCTTTCGTGGCGCCGATCTGCCCCCTCGACGGCGTGCCGATGCTCGACGGCGGCATCACCGACCCCATCCCCGTGGAGCGCGCCATCAGCCAAGGTTTCGCCCGCAACGTCGTGGTGCTCACCCACAACCGCGGCTATCGCGATGCCGGCAGCGACGTGCGCATACCCAAATTCGTTTATAAGAATTACCCCCGCCTGCGGGTGGCACTCTCCCACTTGAAGCGCGTCTACAATGCGCACATCGAACTGGTCGAACAGCTCGAAGCCGCCGGGAAAGTGCTTGTTATCTGCCCGGAAAATCCCCTCGAGGTGGATCGTTTCGGCACGCGCATCGACCAACTCGAAGCCCTCTATGAGGAGGGATATGCCTGCGCCGAACGCATTTTCTCACAACCGCAAACTCAGCGTTTTCTCGCCGGAGAATAAAGTGGTGGTGTTTCACGGGAAACACCACAACTTTCTCGCGAAACCCGACTTGTTTTTTTTCGATTTCGCCCCGCTTTTCGTCAAGACCTACGGCGAGGGCGGGGCGAAGTTCTTTTGCCTTGACTGATGGTTCTCCACATTTTCAATCCCTCGCACGACGAAGCCCTCGCCGCTCACACGGCGCACTACTGTCCCTCACGGCCTGCACGCCGATTGGCTCACGCGCTGGCCGAACTGCCCCGACTGTGGGCGGCGGCCGGTGATGTGTGCCTGCGTTTGCCCGAATCGGGCGGCACGGAAGGGGTGGAAATTCCCGATTGGGCCGCGGTAGAGCGCATCGAACCATGGGGATGGGATCGGCATTTGGTCGGATTGTTGCGCCGACTCGGCGCGCCCGAACGTCTCCTGCCCGACGACGAGCGACTCTGTGCGCTGCGCCGCATGAGTAGTCGCGAGATGGGGGTGCGATGGGCGGAGGGTTTGCCCACCGACGACCTGCCGGGAGTGATCAAGCCCCGTGCGGTGTTCTGCACCTCGACGACAGCGGTCGAAACGGCCGCGGCGACGATGAACAGGCGCGCCATGATCAAACAACCGTGGAGCTGCAGCGGGCGCGGGGTGTGGGCTTTTGCCGACGATGAGCCCTGCCGCCGGCGAATCGAAAAAGCCATTCGCCAACAGGGTGGGGTGGAAGTGCAGGCGCGCTGCGAAGGCCTGCTCGATGCAGCGCTTGAATTTAGCATCGACGCGGCGGGGCACGTGCATTTCGAGGGCGTTTCGCTCTTCACCACGGCGGCCGGCGGCGCCTACGGGGGCAATCTGGCGGCGCACCCCACACAGTTGCGCCGCACCTTGCTCAAACGTGCCGCCGCGGTGGGCAGTCCGCTTGCCGACGAGGTCTTCGACACACTCATTGCCCGCATGACGGCGCGCATTGAGGAGGTGTACGGCGCAGGATGTCCCGACGCGGCGGCGCGCTACGTCGGCCCCTTGGGCGTGGATGTGCTGGTGGCGCGCGAAGGGTGGTTGCCCTATGTGGAAATCAACCTGCGGCGCACCATGGGACACGTGGCTTTGGCGGCCGGCCGCACCTGCTCGCCCGACGAAGCGCCGCGCCTACTGCGACTCGGTGCGCAGGGTTGGGATTTGGCCGACGTGGCTGCAACGGATGTGTGAGGATTTTCGACTCGACCGAACGAAGGCGCACACGAAGGCCGCGACGGGCGGAACAGCAGCCCTCGTCCTGCCCCTCTCACCGGCGCAAAATCGAAGTGAAAACGCGCAAGCGGACACAAAAAACGGCTCCCCGACAGTGCAAAAATGCTGTCGGGGAGCCGTCTGTTGGGAGGGTTCGCGAACGAACGCGGCATCAACGCTCGCGCTCGCGGAAGAGTTTCAACGTTTCTTCGCCGGCCACAATGTAGTCGTGGCGCGTGTTGGGATAAGTGCGCACGCTGTCGGTGGTGAACGAGGAGTAGAAAGTGGGCGTTTTGGCTTCACGATCGACCGATGTGCCGGCTTTGAATCCGGAACCGGCGGCGGCTTTCACGAAGGCGGCTTTGTCTTCGGGATACTTGAACCAGAGTTCGTTGTACACACGGCCATTGTTGATCACAAAGCGGCAGAGCACAGCGCCTTTCGTGGTGGTGAGTTCGTAAACGTCGGCACGTTCGCTCACTTCGTCGCCTGCTGTCGAAGCCGTGGCGGTGGTATCGGTCATATTCACGAAGCCTTTTGCCTCGAGCATCTTGCGCAACTGTGCATTGGTGTACTGAAGAATCAGACCGCTCGAGCGTTTGGCATAGACATCCCAGTAGTTGACCACTTTTTCGCGCAGTTCGGCCTCGTTGTCGGCCACCGCTGCGGGTGCAGCAGGCGTAGTGTCGGGCTTCGCAATGGGAGTTTGCACCGTGGGTTCGGGCGCCGCGAGGTAACGATCGTAATAATAATATCCTCCTGCGGCACAACCGCCGACCACCAAGGCAAGTAGGCCGAGCGCCCACTTCATTCCGCCACCGGAACGGCGGGGCTCGTCGTCGTCCTCGTCGGTCGAGGGCTCGAAAGCGGGGGGCGGAGCGACGGGAGGTGTCGGGGTGGGGGGCACAGGCGGCACTTCGGGCGCAACGGTCGGCGCAACCGGTTCAACAGCGGCGGACGTTGTCGACGAAGCGGGCGCGGAGCTTTGGGCCGCCGCGGCATGGGCAGTGGAAGTGGCGGTTTCGGCCGTCGCTACTCCCAATTCTTCACTCAAACGCTCCACGGCCTGCAATTCGGGGCTGGGCGTGGCGGCTGCGGTGGGAGCGGGAGTGGGTGACGGCGTTGCGGGTGGGGGCGGCGCAACGGGGCGGGAAACCGGTGCGGAGGGGGCAGGGGTGCTACCGCCGCCGAGGGGTTTCGACGTAGAGGCGGGTACGAACGGACGACGATCGACCACGCAACCGCAATAGGGGCAGTATTCGGCGTGCACCGAGACGGGACGACCGCATTTCTTACAGGGATTCACTTCCATAGGTGGGGAGTAGGTTGCAGAGATGGAGAAGAGGGGGCTTTGGGCGGTGGTGATGTGCAGCTCACACGCTGAAGAAGGGGGCAAGACATCGGGCAACGACCAAGAGCAAACGCGAATTTTTCGCGCCGTAAAGTTAGCCATTTTTTTGTAGACTTGCGGCGTTTGAGCCACATGGTGAGCAAAAAAACGAGTTTTTTTAGGACAAACGCCACCTTCTTCCCTTTGAATGGGAACAAATTCACCGGGGGGCGGGGACTTTGGACACAACCTCACGG
>ERZ1674203.241-NODE-241-length-13255-cov-8.055606_pt1 | contig 13255 bp, 9 predicted proteins | sample MGYA00581297_ERZ1674203 | MGnify/ENA primary metagenome ERZ1674203 (study PRJEB41354, sample SAMEA4873349) | human saliva metagenome | biome: human-associated habitat [ENVO:00009003]; feature: mouth environment [ENVO:08000002]; material: saliva material... | reverse complement strand
CCCAAAAGGTGAAGAGGTGAAGGCAAAAATAGAAAAACACTGGACGCGCGCGCGTGTATACGCGTACATTATTACATAAGAATCACTCCGCCACTACGAAGCATCGCGTTCGTACGGCCGACCGAGCACTCGCGTTCGGCGATGAGCCGCTTCGGCGGACAAAATGGTTTCCTCGACGGCGTGCACTTTCGCACGCCCACCTTCAACAACAACGGCACGCCCTATGCAAAGTAGACTTAGGCAAAGGCAAAAAGACACAGCGTCAAGCCGTTTCGATGAGTTTTCGTCCTCGAAAGCATGTCAGCTCAAAATAAAACGCTAAATTTGCGGCGCAATAGAAATATACTACACAACGATAATCTCATGATCAAATCTCAGGACATCAAGAAGGGCGTTTGCATCCGCATGGACGGCAAGCTCTACTTCTGCATCGACTTCCTCCACGTGAAGCCCGGTAAGGGTAACACCATCATGCGCACCACCCTCAAGGACGTGGTGAGCGGTCGCGTGCTCGAAAAGCGCTTCAACATCGGCGAAGCCCTCGAAGACGTGCGCGTGGAACGTCGCCCCTATCAATACCTCTATCAGGAGGGTGAAGACTACCTCTTCATGAACCAAGAAACTTTCGACCAAGTGCCCATTTCTCGCGACCTGATTACGGGTGTGGACTACATGAAGGAAGGCGACGTGGTGACAGTGGTGAGCGACGCTTCGACGGAGACGATTCTCTATGCAGAAATGCCCATCAAGGTGGTGCTTCGCATCGACTACACGGAACCCGGTTTGCGCGGTGACACGGCAACGAACACGCTGAAGGACGCCACCCTCGAAACGGGTGCGAAGATCCGCGTTCCCCTCTTCATCGAAACCGGTGAACTCGTGGAAGTAGACACGCGCGACGGCTCTTATCAGAACCGCGTGAAGGCTTAATGCCTTGCTGCTTCGCAGTATTTCCCCCATCGGCCTCGGCATACACTTTCGGGTATGTCGAGGCTTTTTTTGAGCAAAGACCGACAAAGTGAAGTTTTCGCAAGCACTGTTTGGTAAGCCGCTGCGAAAGTTGTACTTTTACGTCGTGTAACCCCAAAAACGCGCCCAATGACGCCCATTCAACTCATCGCTCAGCGGTTGAACCTCCGCGAAAAACAAGTAGAACAAACCATCGCCCTCCTCGACGAGGGCGCCACGATACCGTTTATTTCCCGTTACCGCAAAGAGGCGACGGGCGGTCTGGACGAAGTGGCTGTGGCCGCTGTGGCCGAACAGCATCGTCAGCTCGACGAACTGGAGCATCGCAAGGCTTTTGTGCTCGAAACCATCGAGGCACAGGGTGCGCTGACCGACGAACTGCGAGCGCGCATCACGGCTTGTTGGGATGCGACGGAAATAGAAGATATCTATTTACCCTTCAAACCCAAACGCCGCACTCGCGCACAGATGGCACGCGAGAAAGGGCTCGAACCGCTCGCGCAACGCTTGTTGCTGCGCCCGAACAACGATCCGGAGCAGGAAGCCGAAGGTTTTCTGACGGACGAAGTAGGCACGGTAGACGAAGCACTGCAAGGGGCGCGCGACATCATCGCCGAACAGATCAGCGAAGATGAACATTCGCGCCAAACGCTACGCCGCATCTACAGCCGCGAAGCGGTGATCACGTCGAAGGCGGTGAAAGGCAAATCGGAAACACCGGAAGCGGCCAAATATCGCGATTATTTCGAATGGAGCGAACCGCTGAAACGCTGCACCTCCCACCGCTTGTTGGCGATGCGCCGCGGCGAGAGTGAGGGGGTGCTGCGCGTGACGATCACGCCGGCCGACGATGAGCGCGCCACGGAACAGGTGGCACGACGCTATGTGAAGAGCGGTACGCGAGCGGCCGAACAAGTGGAAATGGCAGCCGGCGATGCCTACAAACGTTTGTTGCGCCCGAGCATCGAGACGGAGTTTGCGGCCTCGAGCAAGGAACAGGCGGACGAAGAAGCGATCCGCGTTTTCGCCACCAACTTGAAGCAGTTGCTGTTGGCGGCACCGCTCGGACAACGCCGCATCATGGGCATCGACCCCGGTTTCCGCACGGGCTGTAAGGTGGTGTGTCTCGATGCACAGGGCGCACTGCTCCACAACGAGACCATCTATCCGCACCCACCCAAGAACGAAACCGTGCGTTCGGAACAGACTTTGCGCCGTTTACTCAAGGACTATGCGGTGGAAGCCGTGGCGATCGGCAACGGAACGGCCGGCCGCGAGACGGAAGAATTTGTGCGCGGTTTGCACGTCGAGGGCGTGGAGATTTTCTTGGTGAGCGAAGACGGTGCTTCGGTCTATTCGGCCTCGGCCACCGCACGCGAAGAGTTTCCGGACTATGACGTGACGGTGCGCGGCGCCGTTTCGATCGGTCGCCGACTCGCCGATCCCTTGGCAGAACTCGTGAAGATCGATCCGAAAGCCATCGGGGTGGGACAATATCAGCACGATGTGGACGCCGGCGCGCTGAAACGCTCCTTGGATCAGACGGTGGAGAGTTGCGTGAACGCCGTGGGTGTGAATCTCAACACGGCTTCGGCCCACTTGCTTACCTATGTGAGCGGTCTCGGTGCGTCGCTGGCGAAGAAAATTGTGGAGTATCGCACGGCACACGGTCCCTTCGGCTCGCGCCGCGAACTCCTCAAAGTGCCGCGGCTCGGCGCAAAGGCTTTTGAACAGTGCGCCGGTTTTCTGCGCATCGTCGACGGAAAGAACCCACTGGACAACACGGCGGTTCACCCCGAGCGTTACGACATCGTGCAACACATGGCGGCCGATGCCGGACTGGACGTGCCTGCACTCATCGCCGATGCCGAAGCGCGCAAACGCTTGGATTTGAAACGCTACTGCACCGCCGACGTAGGTCTGCCCACCCTCACCGACATTCTCGCGGAACTGGACAAACCGGGACGCGACCCACGTGGAAAAGCGGAGGTATTCTCGTTTGAAGAAGGTATTCACTCCATCGACGATTTGGAAATCGGCATGATTCTGCCGGGCGTTGTGACGAACGTCACCAACTTCGGCGCGTTTGTCGACCTCGGCATTAAGGTGAAAGGTTTGGTGCACGTCTCACAACTCGCCGACCGCTTTGTGCGCGACCCGAATGAGGTGGTGCACGTGCAACAACAGGTGCGCGTTCGTGTGCTCGAAATCGACGAAGCCCGCGGCCGCATTGCACTTTCCATGAAAAGCGTGGAATGACGCGCACACCAACAATCCACAACGCTAATCTTTCAAAGAAACACAACATGACCGACGAACACTACATGCGTCGCGCCTTGGAAGAAGCCCACGCCGCCGCCGACCGCGGAGAAGTCCCGGTCGGTGCCGTGGTGGTTTGCCGCGACACGATCATCGCCCGCGGCCACAACCTCACCGAAACGCTGCACGATGTCACCGCCCATGCCGAAATGCAAGCGGTGACAGCCGCCGCCGGACAACTCGGGGGAAAGTATCTCAACGACTGCACCCTCTACGTCACCGTCGAACCCTGCGTGATGTGTGCCGGCGCGCTCGGCTGGTCGCAGATCAGCCGTGTCGTTTACGGTGCCGCCGACCCGAAACGCGGTTTCAGTGTCTACGCTCCCCAAGCCTTGCACCCCAAGACGCAAGTCACTTCGGGCGTTCTGGCCGAAGAATGCGGCGCACTGATGAGCGATTTCTTCAAACGCAGAAGATAAGTTACGCACTTTCCACGCCAAAGCGTCTGCCTTTCGTCCCCACTCACACCCTCTCTCATGGCTCTACACAACGAATTGGGAAAAGCCGGTGAAACCGCCGCCTGCCAATACCTGCTCGAGCGCGACTACCACATATTGGAACGCAACTGGCGCTGCCATCCGTTGGAAGTTGACCTCATCGCCGACGATTGGGGCGAACTCGTGTTCGTGGAGGTGAAAACACGCAGCGACGACCGTTGGGAAGATCCCGCAGCCGCCGTAGATCGCTACAAACAAGAGAGTCTTTCTCTCGCTGCCATCGCCTACATCCGTCGAAATCAACTCGGCAACATCCCCTTTCGCTTCGACATCATCACCCTCGTCGGCAGCGAGCCGCCCTTCCGCATCCGTCACTACATCAACGCCTTCCCCCTCCGTCCGCCCCGCACTTTCCGCCCCGACCATGAGCAAGACCGCTTTTTCTGAACTCCCCCCCCACTGGCAGCGCCACCACTTCGCCGAAGTCCCCACCACGATGGAACTCCTTCGCGAGGATGCCCTCGAAGAACGTGCCCTCATTGAAGAAGAAAGGGAAAGAAGAAAGGAAAACAGCGAGAGTTCAAAAAGAGAACATGCCCAAGGTGTAAACATCCCCGGCAAGGAATCACAAAATGAGCATGCCCTCTGTAAAGAAGAAAAGGAAAAAAAAGAGGACAAGGGAGAAATAATCGAAGAAAAACTCCCCGAACAAACGCCACTGCACCAAAAAGCGCAAAGTAAGCATGCCCTCTACAAGAAAAACAAGAAAGCAGGAAAGAACGGAGCAAACGCGCCGGACGAGAACACCTCGAACAAAAAAATAGTCCTCAACGACAAGCGCGCCAAGAAAATCCAGCTCGTCACAACCGACTACCAGACCCACGGACACGGACAAGTGAATACCGTGTGGGAAAGTGCACGCGGCGAAAACCTCCTCTTCAGTTTCCTCTTTCGGCCACAGCACATCACCGCCGGCGAGCAGTTTTTTCTCTCCGAAATCGCCTGTCTCGCCGTCGCGCACACCCTCGATGCCTACACCGAAGGCATCAGCGTGAAATGGCCCAACGACATTTATCATCACGACCGCAAAATCTCCGGCATGCTCCTGCGCCACACCCTCAGCGGCGCGCAGATCTCCGCCACCCTCGTCGGCATCGGTCTCAACCTCAACCAAAAGCAATTCCTCGGCGACGCGCCGAATCCCGTTTCGCTCCGGCAAATCATCGGTCGCCCCGTCGATCGCGAAGAAGTGCTCTGCCGCTTCGCGCATCATTTCGACCGACTCCTCCGCGCCGTCACCCATCCCCATCCCGATGAGCGTCTTGCGCAGCGGCAACGCCTCCACCGCGAATACCTCCGCCGACTCTATCACCGCGACGGTGCGCACGACTATGTCGACACGGCGAGCGGCGAAACCTTCTCCGCCCACATCGTCGACGTCGCCCCCACCGGCCAACTCACCCTCCGAACCACCGACGACCGCCTGCGCCACTACCATTTCAAAGAAGTGCGCTTCGTCGTCCCCCTCCCCACCACTACCCCCACCCATGTCTGAGCACCGCGCCATCCTCCGCATCGCCGTCCCCTCCATCCTGTCGAACATCACCGTCCCCCTCCTCGGTTGGGTCGACACCGCCATCGCCGGCCACCTCGGCACATCCGACTATCTCGCGGCCATCGCCATCGGCAGCGCTCTCTTCTCCGTCACCTACACCCTCTTCAACTTTCTGCGCATGGGCACCGGCGGCCTCACCGCCCAAGCCTACGGCAGTCAGCGTCACGACGAAACCGCCCTGCTCCTCCTCCGCGGTCTGCTCATTGCCCTCGGCATCGGCGCCCTCCTCATCGCGCTGCAAACGCCCCTGCTGCATTTCGGTCTCTCGTTCATGACCACCTCCGCCCCCGTGGCCGCGCAGGCCGTCGCTTACTACCGCGTACTCATTTGGGGCGCCCCCGCCACGCTGAGTCTCTACGTCCTCAACGGCTGGTTGCTCGGTAGGCAAGATGCGCGCACGCCCCTCCTCATTGCCGTGGTGCAAAACCTCCTCAACATCGGCGCCAGCCTGCTCCTCGTTCACGGCTTCGGCCTCCGGCTCATCGGCGTCGCCGGCGGCACCCTCCTCGCCCAATGGATCGGCGCCGCCCTCGCCCTCTTTTTCGCCCTCTGCACCCTGCGGCGGCACGGCAGCACACCGCGGCTCTCCGCCGCCTTCCGCAATGCCGGCGCGTGGCGTTCGTTCTTCACGGTCAACGTCTTCATCTTTCTCCGCACCCTCTGTCTCGTCGCCGTCATGTTCTCGTTCACGGCCTTCGGCAGTCGGCGAGGCCCCACCCTCCTTTCGGCCAACGCCGTACTGCTCCAACTCTTCACCCTCGTGAGCTACGTCATGGACGGTTTCGCCTACGCCGGCGAAGCCGTGGGCGGTCACCTCGTCGGTGCCGGCAGCGCAGCGCGTTTCCGCCGTCTCGTCCGCTCGCTCTTCGCTTGGGGTGTGGGACTTTCGCTCCTGTTCTCCGCCGTCTTTGCCCTCGGCGGCAGCGCACTCATCGCCCTCTTCACCGACGCCGTCGCCGTGCGCCAAGCCGCCGAAAGCTATCTCCTCTACGCCGTCTTGCTCCCCCCGGTCGCCATGTCCGGTTTTCTGCTCGACGGCCTTTTCGTAGGCACCACCGCCACCTCGGGCATGCTTCTCGGCGTAGCCGTGGCCGCCGTTGGCTTCTTCGCCCTCCACAGCCTACTCGCCCCCACCCTCGGCAACCACGGGCTGTGGATCGCCTTTCTCGCCTACCTCGCCCTGCGCGGACTGGTGCAAGGCGCGCAACTTCCCGCCATCGTGCGCCGCAGTTTCGCCCCCTCCGCAGCGCAGACGGCACACTGATTTCCCATTTCGCAACAATACTATTCATTTTCAGATATGAAATTCAAACGCATTCTCCTCAAACTCAGCGGCGAAAGCCTCATGGGTGCCCAAGGTCACGGCATCGACACCCAGCGTCTCAACGAATATGCCGACCAAATTCGCGAAATCCGCGAGATGGGCGTGCAAGTGGGCATCGTCATCGGTGGCGGCAACATCTTCCGCGGTCTCAGCGGCGCCGGCAAAGGTTTTGACCGCGTGAAAGGCGACCAAATGGGCATGTGCGCCACGGTCATCAACAGCCTCGCCCTCTCCTCCGCCCTCGGTGCGCAAGGCGTGCCCAACCGCGTGCTCACCGCCATCCGCATGGAACCCATCGGCGAGTTCTATTCGAAGTGGAAAGCCCTCGAAGCCCTCGAACGCGGCGAAGTGGTGATCATGAGCGCCGGCACCGGCAACCCCTACTTCACCACCGACACCGGTTCTTCGCTCCGCGGCATCGAGATTGAAGCCGACGTCATGCTCAAAGGTACGCGCGTGGACGGCGTCTACACCGCCGATCCCGAGAAAGACCCCACCGCCACGAAGTTCGACGAGATCACCTACGACGAAGTGCTGCGCCGCGGTCTGAAAGTGATGGACGTGACGGCCACCGCCATGTGTCGCGAAAACCACTTCCCCATCTACGTCTTCAACATGGACGTGCCCGGCAACCTGCGCCGCGTGCTCGAGGGCGAACCCATCGGCACCTACGTGCACGACTGACCCTTTTCGTCGCCCTCCCCACCCTCTCGGCGGACGAAGAGTCCCACCGCGGCCCCCCACCGCGCGGCGCTCTTCGTCCGCCATTTTTTGATGCACAAATGCGCCCTTTCCTCGCGCGTGCGCGCGTCCGGCGTTTTTCGTATTTTGCCTTCACCTCTTCACCCAACGCCAATAAACCACTCGTTCACTGCGAGTTACGCGTGAAGGCTTCACACTTTCCAGTTCACCCCCTTCGGAGCAAAAAACACCACTCAACCGACTGCAAACCAACAGCTTACACGGTGGGTGAAGGTGAACACAGCCTTTATGTTCACCCACACCCCCCTCAGGCACAAGCGCTTAACAGGGAAAGTGAAGGGGTGAAGGCAAAAATCGAAAATCGGTTGTGTACACGTACGCGCGCGTAGGGCGTTGCGAATCGCCTTTCGCTTCTTCTTCACCTTCACAACTCCTCGCGAAAAGTGCTCCACTTTTTCAACATTCTCCCCTGCTTTTCCGAGAAAGTCCCCTGCTTTCCGTCGATCCACTCGAAGAAACACGCAAAACACAAAAACATCTAACGAAAGTTTCGATACAAAAAAAACAATTTTCCCTTGTCTTTTCCGAGAAAAAGCGTACATTTGCAGCAAACCTACTTAATTTCACACTTCGCCCATGAAAACCCTATTGAGAATTGCCCTCCTTGTCGGCTTCATTGCACTCGGGCTCACGGCTCGCGCCGGCTCGCTCACAGCGTACTCTACCGACTCCGTGTGCACCGACAGCACGAAGACGCACGCGCTGCGCGAAGCCACGGTGAAAACCACGCGCCTACTCTTCATCACCCGCAAAGACACCGTCATCTACGACCTCGACGCCGTGAAACTCAAAGACGGCGCCAACCTCGGCGATGCACTCAAGAAACTGCCCGGCATGGAGATTCGGAAGAAGAAGCTCTACTACATGGGCAAGCCCGTGGATCGGCTGCTGGTGAACGGTTTCGACTTTTCGCGCAACGACCCCTCGATGGCGCTCGAAGCCCTGCCGGCCTACATCGTCAAGAGCGTAAAAGCCTATGAGCAACGCGGCGAACTGGCGCGCGTGACGGGACTCGACGACGGTACGCGCGAGCAGGTGGTCAATGTGGTGCTCCGCAAAAAATACATGGGCACGTGGACGGGGCAAGCCGACCTCTCTGGCGGCACGCCCGACCTCTATAGCGCCCGAGGCTATGCCAATACCTTCACCGACCACTACCGCGTGTCGCTCTTCGGCAATGCCAACAACACGAACCAAGAACTCTGGTACAACGGCGACGGATCGATCAGTTCCTTCAACGTCTATCGCTCCGGTAAGAATGCCTTCCACTCACCGGGCGGCACCCTGTTTTGGCGCAACAAGAGCGACGAGAACGCCGCGGGCTATCTGAAGATCGAGGCCACGGGCGACTATAACAACAACACGCGGCGCAACACCCGCTACACGGAGTTGGAAACGAGGCTCAGCAGCGGCAGCAGTTACAACGCGACCGAAGAGCACCCCCACTCACACGAGACGCGCGTGGCGGGTCACCTCTTTGTGACCTGGCGACCGACGGCGACGACCTACGTGTTCTATCAAAATAACGCATGGCGCTCGCGCACCACTTCGGACAACAACGGGCGCGGCGCGACGTGGAACGCCAACCCCTTCAACGCGGGATATGCCCCGCTCGATTCGGTTTTCGCCCCGAACCTGCTGCGTGCCGCGATGTTCGGTGCCGTGACCCGCACGCGGTCGGTCGAACAAGGCGAAAACACGCTCGGCCACGTCGACCAACTGCTCAGGGTCAACCAGAAACTCAACTCCCAAGGGGCGAACCTCACTTGGCAAACGGATCTGACGCGCGAAGAAACAGCGTCCGACAACTTCTCGCTCGACGGCTACCACTATTTCCGTCCCGAAGCGAACAACCTGCCCCACCTGCTTCACCGCTACCGAGACAATGCGACCGGCAGCACCCAACTGAGTTCGACGCTGGAACTGCAATGGCCCGTGGGCAAACATTTTGTGCCGGGTGCGCGCTACGCCTTTTCGCATCTCCACAACCGGATGGACACCGACGGCTTCCTGCTCAACCGCCTGAGCGGCGCGCCCACCACCTTCGACGCCGCCTTCCCCCTCCTCGCCCGGCTGCCCGAGGGCATCGCCGATTGGCGCCGCCTCGCTCGCGAAAATGAGATCACGCGCCACACCCTGCAAAACACCACCTCGCACAGCGGAACGCTCTTTCTCCGCTACACCGCCGATCGGTGGTTCTCGTCGGTGAACCTAACGCTCAAACACGAGAGCGAAACCTACGATTTCGAGAAAGGCGGTTTTCCGGCACAACACCTCACGCGCCGACAAACGCTGCCCTCCTTCTCGACCAAAACAGAATGGAAGCCCGGCTCAAGCAAGTTCACTTTCGACTATGATCTCAGCACGAGTGCGCCTTTCATCACGGAACAGATCACGCTGCCCGACCTCGCCGATCCGCGGAATGTGCGCCTCAGCAACCCGGATTTGAAGAACAAGGTCACGCACGGCTTCTCGCTGAGGAGCGAAAACCTATTTGAACAGCACCGCGGCGAAGAGACGAAACGCCACCAACTCTATGCGGGTATCTTTTTTACCACCACGGCCAACGAAACGACGCAACTCACTGCGTTCGACCGCACCACGGGCGTGACCACGACGAAGCCGGTCAACATCTCGGGTGCCTGGAACACGAGTACCTATCTCTACTTTCTCCAATCGCTTGACTATGCGAACCGTTTCATCTTCCGTTATTACGCCGGACAGGGTACCACTCACCGGCAGAACTTCAATGTGGCGGGGTCGCTCGCCGATGCACGCCCCGAAGAACTGTTCATGCACACGATAGCCTTTGGTTTTGGACCTCAATACCGCGGCGATAAACTTTCTGTGGAAACGTCATTCGCCCTCGATTACAGTTTCAACCACAGTCCCAACCCCATCTACGACCGTCAGCGCTCATTCGAGCCCTCGGCTAGAGTAGAACTTGAATACGAGCTGCCCTTCGGGCTCCATCTCGACCTGCGTTATCGATTGATTCACCTCGACTACCGGAGCACGCAGCACTATCGCCGCACCGAGCAGGAGCTGAATTTCGACCTCTCGCGGGCTTTCCTCAAGGGCAAGAACTTGACGGTCTCACTCAGGGGACACGACCTCTTCAACAACAACCGCGGCATCACCCACAACTTCGACGAAACGGGGATTCAACGCATTTACAACACGGCCTACGGCCGCTACTTCCTAATCGGCTTCACCTATCGTTTCACAACGAAAAAACAAGAGGCCGAGGAAAATGAGACTCCGGACTAAAAAAGATCCGCAAGACGACTGTTTGACAACAGCTCGTCTTGCGGATCGGGCTTCGTAGAAGGGGTTGCAGTTCTTACAGAGAGCGACTTATAAATGACTCAAAAAAGAACTTTCGTTTTGCTCCATTCGCACAATGAAGTTAGAAAAACTATCACACCCGGAAGGGATTCTCAATCCCAATTTCGTAATCGTCCCTCCGTTAACTCCATCTACTTCTGATAAGAGATCCAACACTTCGGGCTTTGCTTCCTCGTCGGGATGAGGAAAGAACAAGTACCCCTTATCAGTACAAAACCGATACATATAAGCGATGGTTTTGTAATAAATGGCGGTAGCCTTTTCTTCAACGTAGGTACGCTGCTCTTTAAGGGGAATGTACTTTGCATCTGCCACCGAAGACTTATCTACAGCAACGTAGTCCGGGATGATCCTTTGCCCTTGTTTGAACAGGCGAATGGGACTTCCGTCACCTAAGAAATAATGAGTGTATTTTCCCTCAAGTAGCAAGGCTAAGTATTCTTCCCACAACCAAGCAGCATCAATAAGTACTCCATAAATTTCATCCTCGCACTGCCCATATTTCAATTCTTCGTGTCGAAGGATTTGCAAACAGAGCTTTTGCAAAGGGGTATATTCACTATAATAAGGATGTTCCGGTGGGCGCAAATTCTTATTGATAACCGCTTGCCGCTGATTCGGACTATAAGAAGGAGTGGCGCTGATCATCTGTTCCACAGCTTGTATGGTATCGAAATCGATCCTGAGCAAATCACCTCCTTTATATTTTTCAATAAACGCAATGGTGTGTCTAATCAGCTGGGTTACTTCATTGTCGTAACTGAATTCTCGCGTCCGGTAGGCCACCCTTCCATTGAAGGGTTCATTGCTCCTTATATGCCGACTCACATCGACAACTCCTCTTGCATTGGCATCATTGTATTTCTTGGTTACGTATTTCTTGTATACCCCTTGGTTAATCGCTTTTTTCAGATACAATGGAAACAAGTAGACGAGAAAATCAAATACGCTGTCTTCGTTTATCGTGTGCTGCAGATTGAACAAATTGATTTTGGCCACCTTTTGAAGCATGTAGTGCAAAAAGTAGTCTTCGCCCTTCCTCTCTGCAAACCTTGAATGGATGGACAGACGGGTACTATTCCGCCCCACAAAGCCAACGATACTATTTGTAAATAGTTTATCTCCATCGATACGGCATATCTGTTTCTTTCCAAAATCTCTGTCATAATGCGCAAAGGAATCCGGAAACACCAGCAAACTGGGACACTCATCGAGCGTAAGATCCGATAAAGCCACATTGGCTATCGCCATCAAATCCTTTTTTTCTTCAGGTTCGATAGTTTCACCGGGCCAGTTATAATCGTAGGTAATCAATGTTCCTTAGTATCGTTATAAGCTTCGTGCAATCGAGTTATCTTTGTCTCAATATCGGTTGTTCCTCTGAGATATTCGTATAACAAACCTTTCAGATGGTTCTCCCACAAATCGTCAAAGTTGCCATACAATCCATACTTAAGAAAATAGGAAGCTCCTATTTGATAAGCTTTGGTTAGGCCGATTCGATCCCGGGAAGTATTTGTAGAACTCTGATACTGATCAATGATGCAAGCATTGAGGTTGTTCATTCGATTCTTCATGTCTTGAATCTCCTCACTCGTTGGCTTTTTGCCATTCCAAGCCTCGACCTCATCAAGCATTGACTGTCGGGAGGAGGCTGTGATCTCCTTCCATGCAAATCGTCTCCGCATCGCAAAATCCATACTTTCAACGCTTCTGTCAATATCATTCATCGTACCAATGATATACACGTTTTCGGGAATATAGAAGCCATTGAAGAAGGTGTCGTCCTGAGGTACGAGATTTTGGTATTGGGTCATGACTTTGCCCTTTTCTCCTCGGTAACCGGGATCGACTGAATAGAACAACTCACCGAAAATCTTAGAGATTTCACCGCGGTTGATCTCATCGATGATGAATACATAAGGCTTGGGAGAGGCAACGGCATTTACCAAGTATTTTTCCCTGATATACTCTCCGACTGAGGGCGGGTAAGTATCGTGTTTTTCATTATACTCCCCGGTAGTAAGATAAGTCAACACAGACTTTTCAGGACAAGGATAACCATCTTTCTTCTCTGAGTTGATGGGGTAGACTTTAATTGTGCCTTTATCTAATTGTACATGAATCTTCCTTGCACTATTTCTAAAACAAGAAATCTCTATCGGCTGCGATACGGACAAATCTTTTTTGAACTGTTCGAGGGCTTGGTCTGCTTGCAATCCTCGGCTGTTGATCGCTTCTTTGCAAAATGCTTTGAAGACACCATCTTTTCTTTCAAAACCAAGTTGGTCCTCCTTCTTCATCGGACGCAATCCTTCTACAAAATCAGTATAATCATAAGAAGGATGGAATTGAACCAGTTTCCATTCTGCCCCCATGTCTTCAGCAATTTTCTTTGCCATGTAGGTTTTACCCGTTCCCGGTGCGCCGGTAAGAATAAGATTATGATTTCCGACCAGCAACTTTTTGATTTTGTCAAGT
>ERZ1674203.236-NODE-236-length-13368-cov-10.322166_pt1 | contig 13368 bp, 8 predicted proteins | sample MGYA00581297_ERZ1674203 | MGnify/ENA primary metagenome ERZ1674203 (study PRJEB41354, sample SAMEA4873349) | human saliva metagenome | biome: human-associated habitat [ENVO:00009003]; feature: mouth environment [ENVO:08000002]; material: saliva material... | reverse complement strand
GAATACAAAAAGAGGAAAACCGCCGAGGGTTCTCGCCGCTAAGATATACATTCTCTCCGTGATGGCCAAACCTGCGTCGGCTTTTGTCGTACTCGTCGCGGCGGTGGCGAAAAAAAGTGCCGCCCGCTCCGGTTCATTGCGAACCGAAACGGGCGGACAACCCAATAAAAATGACATCCTACGCCGTTCGCGCGAGCGAATCGGCACGAGGAGTTTTTACTTGCTGCACTCTTGCTTGAGCGTAGCCACGAGCATCCAAACGAGCTTCTCTTGCTCGCGGAGCCAGTCGCTCACCATGGCGCAGGTAGCCTCGTCGCCGGCTTCTTGTGCGGCAGCCAACACCACGCGCTCCTGGGCGATGAGTTGCTTTTCGGTTTCGAGCACCTGCTGCAAGGCGCTTTGACCGCAATGGGTCACTTCGGCTTCCTTCACCTGCGAAACTTTGAGGTATTCGCTGTAGCGGTGTTCGGGCGTTTCGCCGAGTTGGAGGAGGCGTTCTGCGATGTCGTCGGCCTTCGTGGCGGTGCCGTCATAGAGACGTTCGAACTCTACGTGGAGGTTGTAGAAGTTCGTGCCTTGTACGTTCCAGTGGAAGTCGCGGAGGTTGGTATAATACACCTGCACGTCGGCGAGGAGCTGACGAAGTGCGGAAACGACGGGTTGCACCTTTTGTGCATCGAGGAGGGTGTAGTTGAGTGTGCTCATTGTTTTGCTATGTTTATATGGTTCTGTTATGTACTTTGTTCTGATTACGGGTGGAAAACGTCATTCACCGCGATCGGCGGTCGAGGTGTTCTCCCGTTTTTGATATTGCAAAGTTAAGGGCTTTCGTCGCGAAGTGCAACAGATAGGCTCTACTTTAACATAGGCAGAATCTATAACTCCACCTATCGAAAAGAGAATCAGCGTTTTGCGCAGAATATTTTTTTCCGACAAAACGCTGATTTAACGGGATCTGCAGCGCAAAGTCGCGGCAGTGACTACGATTTAGCGGCGCTTGGCACCACGGGCACCACGGGGACGTGCGGCGGCACCGGCCTTGGCGGCGCGCACGGCACGGGGACGTGCCTCCACCTCTGCGGCATGGCGTGCGGGACGCAAGCGAGCCGCACCGGCAGCGTGCGCACGATGGGGCGCAACAGGCTGGGCTCCTCCGCGCAACGGACGGCGGGCTGCGGGACGCGTTGCGGCAGCAGCGGCATGCGTTGCGCCCTTGGCGGGACGCACGGCGGCACGACGCGGCGCACGAGCCGCGTTGGTTTCCTCGTAGTAGCCGTCTTTGTCGTCATACGATTCGACCGGCTCGGCCTTGGCGGCCATGTTGGCGGCCGGCGCGGCGGTGTGGAGGATTTCCACGCCGCAACCGCGAACGATGCGATCCACCAGGAGGGGCGAATAAGCGTGAACGATGCCGTCGGCTTGGATGATGCGCACGGGTTGTCCCGCGGTCACTTCGAGCACAATGCCTTTTTCGGCGCGACCGTTGGTGAAGAGCACCACATCGGTGAGTTCCGTTTCGGTGAGCACGGCCGTTTCGCCGGCAGCACCGTATTGATTGACTTGCTGCGCGCGAGCCCCCCCGGCGAAGAGGGCGAGGCCGAGCGCAAGGCCGAGTATCTTTTTCATTGTCGTTGAGCGATAAAGGGATGAAGCGTCGGGCGCATTAGAATTGATAGCCGAGACGCACGGTAAATTCGGGTTGGTTGAGCCAGCCGACACCGGGAATCACACGTTTGCCGTACGATCCGTCGGGTGCCACTTTGCCGGCATTGGGAACGATCGACTTGTTGACTTGATGATAGACACCACCCACGCCAAACGTCCACTTGCGATAGCGCACACCGAGTTGTGCACCGGCGTAGACGGCCATTTCGGGATAGTTCTTCTTGTTGCTCATCGTGTTCACCGTGTAGCCGGCGCGCAGGTCGAGGAAGGGCGTAAATTTGCCCTGGAGCGGATAGTCGAAGCGCGCCAAGAGCATGGGTGTGATGGGGAGAATCTCCGTGCGGTCGTAGCGTTGCACGGTGGCACCCACACCCACATAGAGCAAACGGCTCACGCGCGTGCCGACGGTGAGGGAAAATTCAGGATTCATCTCCCCCACGAGGTGGTGCTTCTGTTCCAATCCGTAGCCCATGCCCAGTTCAGCGGTGAAACCGAGGCGCATTTTGCGCGACTTGGTGTTTTCGACGGGGGCATCGGCCTTTTTGTTTTTGTCGATGAGGATGCGTTCCACCTCATCCCACTTGTAAGTGAAGACCTGCCCGTGCACATTGCGGAGTTTCACGGGGGTTTCGAGGCTGCGTTCGAGCACCGTGCCCTGCACCTTCTGTCCGTTTTTGAGCACGATCACGTCGCGTGCGGCAGCGATGGCCTTTGCGCTCGGACGGCGCTCCACGCGCTCCACGTCCACGGCGCGATAGTAGAAGATGGTGCCGTCGGGCATTTCGATCTGCACGCCGTTGTCGTTCGATTCGAGCACCTTGCACTTGAGCGTGCGGCCGCTTTTGAGCACCACATAGTCGTAGGCATACTGATTGGCGGCGGCATCGGGCAGGATTTCGCTCTCACCGGTAGCGGGCTTCGCCACCGCGGGGGCTTCGGTCTTGGGAGTTGCGTGCACTTCGGTCTTTGTCTCGACGGGCGCTGCGGTTTGGCTTTCGGCGGCTCCGCGCACGGGGGTCACAGCGGGCTTGCCGCGCTCCACACGCGTCACCTCTTCGGGGCGATACACGCGCACTTTGGCGTCGGCCAAAAGCACTTTGACGGGATGTCCGGGCACATAAGTGATGATGCGGCACTTGGCGCTCATACCGTCGCGCAAGACGATGAGATCGGGCAAGTCGCGATCGGTGACGATGCTACCCATCGGGCTACCGTAGGCGCTTTGGGCGGTGGTTTGCGCCGATAGGCCGGCGAAACTCAGGCTGGCCGCCAGCGCGAGGAGATAAATACGTTTCATATCGTGATGAAATGGGGAAGTTTTTTTGACACTTTTGTGCAGCGACCACGGGTCGCCGCACGGCAAAGTTAGCGTTATTTTCAATATCGGTCAAGCCGATGGGCGAAATATCGCTATTCGGCGGGCGAAAAAACGCTTTTTCCCGCTTTCGGCAGCCTACGGAGGCGAAAAAGTCCCCGTGTTTTTCGAAAAACACGGGGATATTTTTTGGGAAAAGGTGTGAAGCTTAAATCAAATAGCAAAAGGATTGCGGCGGAACTTTCCCGGGAAAGGCCTCTGTTAACTTCGTGGGGTTCTCATAAGGCAAAAAGCTCTTGATACGAATGGCGTATGCTTTTTCTCGTTTGTCAAAGTAGCGGTCAAAGAATTCGCGTGTGATGCCTGCACTGTCGTGTGTGTGCTGCCAAAGAGTCTCGGGGTTCTCGCAAAGAATTCCGTCGACTTTGAATTCTCCGACGACTCTACACACCGGGCTTGAGGCGTATACCACGATGGTATCAATATCGGTTCGCTTGTATATGGCCTTTCTGAATTCGTATCTCTTCGTCCCTTTGATGATTTGCTCCACGAATTGGGGCTTAATCGACAATAAAACCTTCATGAGCTTGTGATTGTTGGATGATGAATTTGAATTGTTCGTCGGTAATTGGGAGCAATCCCCAATAACTTCCGGAGTCGAAATGCGCTTCTTCGATGAGTCGGCCGCGTGTAATGCGCTGCGGCAAAGCAAAGTTGTAAGTCATCTTGATAACCACGGCGTTTCTGTGATCCTCGTAGAGTGCTTTTAGCTCTGTGGGGGTGAAAATGCTGCGTTGGCCGACATAGTCTTCAAACTCTCGGACGTCCGCGAATGTGCTCCTGCTTCTCACTTCCTCAATTTGACACACAGATGAAACCACTGCTCGGTAATGCGCCGGCCCCATGTGGTCGCTTGTGCGATAAATCACGACGATGTCTCCTCTTTGCAGCTCGTCGGCTCCTCGCATAAAACAGATGTAGATCTTGTGAATGCCGTTGGTCGTCGAGTTGTCTTTGATCAGTGTGGCGGCGTTGTTGCGCTCGTTGTTGAGAATCGAATCAGGAAAGAGGCGTGTGTGGTATTCCGGTTTGACGGACAAAAGGAATTTTCGGCGTCCCTGCGTCTTGAGGATGGGATAAGTGTGCAGTAACTCTTCGCTTTGCTCGTCGAGGTTTTTCATCAGCACGTCTTCTTCTCCTTTCTTGGCCACTTTCACGAAGCCGTATCGTGTGAGCAACGCGACGAGCGATGTGTGTTTGGGAAAGACCGTCACGTAAATTTCTCTGCAGCTTCTGAGCACAGCCGCGTCTGTAATCTTCTTTATGAATCTCTCTCCGAGTTTCGTTCCGTGTGCATTGATTTTCAGTGTTCCGACTTTGAGACGTCGTTTCGATTGCATGGGCGGTTCTACGTCGTCGACCACTCCTTCTTCAACTTTGAGGAACAAGAAAGCCTGAAGCGTTCCGTCCTCGCCATGCATGACAAAGGCGTTCGCTCCTTCTTGCGCTTTCCTTTCGAACCAGTCTTCAAAACCTTGGTAGTCTTTTCGCAGTGTGTCGAAAAAAGGGTCTTTGACGTCGATCTGCGCGAAAGGTTTCCAACCGTCAAGCGGGTCTGATGTCTTCATATCGTCGTTCCTTTTTGACAAAGTTAGTGATTTCAGCCGTTGTATCCGTTACCTTGTGTCTGCTTTGTTGTTATTTCTCTCTGTTTTGACGGTGAATGTCACAAAAAAAGTCCCCTGCTTCTTCGAGAAACAGGGGATGTTTTCGAGAAAAGTGGGGGACTTTTTGGGAAAAGCGCACCACTTTTGCGCAAAAGTGGCGCCGTTGGGTGCGACGGCCGTGCACGGCGGCTCGTCGCTGCCCGCTTTGCGCTTAGCGGATGGAGAGGGCGAATCCGCCGCCCGCACCGGCCACCAGCTCCTTGAGCACGGTGTTGCGATCCACGGTCAGGGTCTTGATCACATAGGCCTCGGGGCGCTTGTTCCACGCGGTGCCGGGCGCATCGGCGTAGAGCGTGGCGGTATAGGTGCGGCCGGGCGTGAGGAAGTCGAGGCGGAGGTCGGTTTTGTAGCCGTTGTCGCCCGCGGTGCAGCCCACAAACCACTCGTCTTTGCCCTTGGCCTTGCGCGCCGTGAGAACGTATTCACCGGGCTCGGCGGCCAGGTAGAGACTCTTGTCCCAATCGAGCGCCACGTCTTTGATGAACTGGAACGCATCGGGGCGTGCCTCGTAGTGCTCGATGACATCGGCGGCCATTTGCAGGGGGCTGTAGAGCGTGACGTAGAGCGCCAACTGGCGAGCCAAGGTGGAACGCACGCGACTCTTGTTCTTCGGGTTCATCTGCTTCATGTCCATGACAAAGATGCCCGGGGTATAGTCCATCGGTCCGCCGATGCAACGGGTGAAGGGGAGGATGGTGGTGTGATTGACGGGGTTGCCCTCAAAGGCTTCGTACTCCGTGCCACGCGCACTCTCGTTGCCGATGAGGTTGGGATAGGTTCTGCACAAGCCGGTGGGGCGGGTGGCCTCGTGGGCGTTGACCATGATGCGATAGTCGGCGGCCTTCTTCAAGGCATAGAGGTAGTGGTTGTTCATCCACTGGCCGTAGTGGTGCTCACCGCGGGGCACGATGTCGCCCACATAGCCGCTCTTGACGGCATCGTAGCCGTTGTCGACCATGAAGCGGTAGGCGGCATCGAGATGTCGCTCATAGTTGCGCACCGACGAGGAGGTTTCGTGGTGCATGATGAGCTTCACGCCGCGCGCCTTGGCATAATCGTGGAGTGCCTTGACGTCGAAATCGGGATAGGGGCTGACAAAGTCGAAAACATAGTCCTTTTGGTTGCCGAACCAGTCTTCCCAACCTTCGTTCCATCCCTCGACGAGCACGGCGTCGAGTCCGTTTTTGGCGGCAAAGTCGATATATCGCTTCACGTTGGCGGTATTGGCCGAGTGTTTGGGCGAAGCAGGAAGTTTGGAGTAGTCGGTTTCGCCGAGTTTCACGGTGCTCACGGCGTCGGTGTAGGCCCATTGTCCGCGTCCGGTGATCATGTCCCACCACACGCCGACGTATTTCACGGGATGAATCCACGAGGTGTCGTCGATTTTCGAGGGCTCGTTGAGGTTGAGGGTGATGCGGCTGGCGAGGATGTCGGTGGCTTTGCGGCCGACGATGACGGTGCGCCACGGCGAATTGGAGGGGGCTTGCAGATAGCCTTTGTCGCCGCGCGCATCGGGGGTGAGGTGGCTCACGAAGGTGTTGTTCTGCTCGTTGTAGGTGAGGTGCATGGTGGGATAGTCCATGCAGGCGGCCTCGTGGAGGTTGACATACAGGCCGTCGTCGGTGCGCATTTGCAGCGCGGTCTGCACGGTGGTGGGGCCGGCCGGCGTGCTGGAGGAGTTGGCCTTAATGGCCTTTTTCATCTGTCCGCGAATGCCGGAGAGTTTCGTCTGCTGGTATTCGAACTCCTGCGTGTCGTAGTCGCCGGCCACCCACCAGGCGGTGTGGTCGCCCGTGAGGGCAAACTCGGTCAACTCGTCGGCCACGACGAAGTAAGTGAGTTTTTTCTGCTCGGGGAACTCATAGCGGAAGCCGAGTCCGTCGTCGAAAAGACGGAAGCGGACGTTCATGAACCGATCGTTCTTCGACTGTTTGAGACACACGAGCAGTTCGTTATAGTGGTTGCGAATACTGCTCTCCTCGCCCAGCACGGGCTGCCAAGTCTCGTCGAAGCTGTTGTTTTCGTAGCGCACCAGTTGGAAGCCGCTGAAGCAGTCTGCGCGACGTTGGGCTTTCTTGTCGTCGGTGGTCGAGGACTTGACTTCCGAAAAGTCGTTTTTCTCGCCGTTGTCGGCCTTGAATTTGTAGCCGAGATGGGAGGGGGCGATGACGGTTCGGCCGTCTACGGTGAGGGTGTAGGTGGGTCGTCCGCCGTCGATGCGGAAGTCGAGTTTCAACTTGCCGTCGGGCGAGGTGACCTGCTGCGCTGCGGCCGCAAGGGCGAGGAGCGCGAAAGCGGAGGTGAGGAAAATTTTCTTCATGGAGTGGGGCTATATAAGTTGTGTCGATGCGCACCTATATAATAAGGCGTGCTGTCGGTCGCGAGGGGCGTGTTTTCGCCGAACGCGCGGCGGTGGACGATCGATCGGGCGCGCGGTCGTTTTTTTCACGCGCCTTTCGGGCCGTCTACCCAAAAGTTGAGGACTTTTTCGCACACAAAGATAATCATTCGGTCTACTTGTGCGCATTGCGCACGAAAAAAGCGCGCCGTAGTTTGCATATTTCAGCCATTCGAGGGCGTTTTTTTCTTTTTATTGTACGCATTGTGCGCAAATCGGCCACGAGTTTTCTGTTCTCTTCGAGCAACCGCCGCATTACAGAGCCTACATCCTCGGACTTCATGTGTTGACGATCCTCGCTTTCGTGGGCATCGCGCGCTTTTTCTACACGGTGAGCAAGCAGCAGCACTGAGTTTTGCCCCTCGATGGGACGAACCGATGCACAAAAACGGCCAAACCGCCGACGGACACACAGGGTGTCGGTCGGCGGTTTGGCCATTGTTGGATAGGGATCGGCGCGCTGTTGCGGTGCATTGCGGTGGGCGGCACCGCCATCGAGCAACGACGCGCGGCGAGGCTTAGGCTTTCAGGCCGTTGTGGGCAATGAGCCACTCGGCAATCTGCACGGCGTTGAGCGCAGCGCCCTTTTTGATTTGGTCGCTCACCAACCAGAAGGTCATTCCGTTGGGGTTGGCGAGGTCTTTACGGATGCGGCCGACGTAAACGTCGTCGCAACCGGCCAAGAAAAGGGGCATGGGATAGCGGCGCTCAGCGGGATTGTCGTCGAGGGTGAGGCCTTCGCCCTCAGAGATGGCACGGCTCACTTCTCCGACCGTGAGCTCGCGCTCGGTCTCCACCCAAATGGCTTCGGAGTGGCTGCGCATCACCGGAACGCGCACGCAAGTGGCGCTCACTTCGATGTCGGAGTGCATGATCTTGCGCGTTTCGTTGTACATCTTCATCTCTTCCTTCGTGTATCCGTTGTCGGTGAAGACGTCGATCTGCGGAATGACGTTATAGGCGAGCTGATAGGCGAATTTCTCAACGTGGGGCGTTTCGCCGGCGGCGAGTGCGCGGTGCTGCGCCTCGAGTTCGTCCATGGCGGCCTGGCCTGCGCCGGAAGCGGCCTGATAGCTGGCCACGTGCACGCGGCGAATGTGGCTCAAACGCTCGATGGCTTGGAGCGCCACGACCATCATGATGGTGGTACAGTTGGGGTTGGCGATGATGCCGCGCGGACGATTGAGTGCATCCGTGGCGTTGCATTCGGGAACGACGAGGGGCACGTCCTCATCCATGCGGAAAGCGCTGGTGTTGTCGATCATCACGGCGCCGTAGCGGGTGATGTCTGCGGCGAAGTCGCGCGAGATGCCGGCGCCGGCGCTGGTGAAGGCGATGTCGATGTCGCGGAAGTCGTCGGTGTCATGGCGGAGTTCGCGCACCGTCACATCGCGATCGCCGAAACGATAGACTTTGCCGGCGCTACGTTTCGAACCGAAGAGGCGAAGTTCGTCGATGGGAAACTTGCGTTCGGCCAGTACGCGGAGAAACTCTTGGCCTACGGCACCGCTGGCGCCTACAATGGCTACGTTCATAGGTTTGTCATAAAGATTTCGCCGACGAGATGCGGCGCGAAAAGGGCTTACGGCAGGCAACTCGTCGGAAGAATGAGTGAATAGGTGTCTGCAAAAGTATCGATAAATCCCGTATTTCGCGCGCGGTATGCCATTTTTTTTGTTACTTTGCCGCTCGAACGTCCCGATTTCGGGCATTTATCTTGCGCACATGTCGTTTATTCCGCTTCCCATCACCGATCCGACGTGGATATTCTTCGTGGTGTTGGGTGTGATTCTCTTCACGCCCATGCTCCTCGAACGCCTTCGTATTCCCTCTATTGTGGGGTTGATTGTGGTCGGCGTGGTGATCGGGCCGCACGGTGTGCACCTGCTCAACCGCGACGCCAGTTTTGAGATCTTCGGCAAGGTGGGTCTATATTATATTATGTTCATGGCGTCGCTCGGCATGAACCTTACGGACGTGATGCGCCACCGTTATGTGGCGCTTTCCTTTGGTCTCATCTCGTTCGCCCTGCCTTTCGCCCTCGGACTGGGGGTGAACGTGTGGGCGCTGGGCATGAGTCTGCCGGCGGGCGTGCTGGTGGCGTCGATGTATGCCGCCCATACGCTATTAACGTACCCGGTGGTGATGAGATGGGGCTTGTCTAAGCACCGCTCTGTGGGCATTGCGGTGGGCTCCACCATCATTACGAACATTCTTACGCTCTTGGTGCTCGCCATTGTGGGCGGCGCCTACAAACCCGACGGCGAGGGCTTCAACTTCCTGTTGCTCGGTGCGCGACTGTTGGCGCTGAGTGCGGGCATCGTGGTGGTATTTCCGTGGATCTGTCGGCGCTTTTTCCGGCGTTTCGACGACAATGTGGTGCAATACATCTTCGTGTTGACGCTCGTTTTCCTCGGCGCCGGCTTGATGGAATGGGTGGGAATGGAAGGTATCTTGGGCGCATTCTTGGTCGGACTGGCGCTCAACCGCGAAATTCCTCCCGCCGGACCGCTGATGAACCACATCGATTTCGTGGGCAACGCCCTCTTTGTACCGTATTTCCTCATCGGCGTGGGCATGATCATCAATGTCCAGGCGATGGCTTCGGACTATAGTATATTTGTCACCGCCGGCGTGATGATTGTCACGGGCGCAGCGGGCAAAATCCTCGCTGCCCACGGCATTCGCCTGATGGGTTTCAGCGCCGGCGAGGCGCAACTCGTGTCGGGTCTCTCCACTGCGCGCGCCGCCGCCACGTTGGCCATCGCGCTTGTGGGTTATGAGATCATACTCCCCGACGGCTCGCGTCTGCTGGGTGACGACATCATCAACGCCTCCATGTTTTTGATTCTCGGTTCGTGCATTGTGGCCTCAACCCTCACCGATCGCGCGGCGCGGAAGATCGTGCTTTCGGGCGAAGCCGCGCAAGAAGACGCGTCGGCCGACAAGGATTCGATCATTGTCGCACTGAGCTACCCGAACATGCTCATTCCGCTGACGAACATGGCGCTGATGTTGCGCACACCGAGCGCAACGGCGCAACTCACCGCCGTGACCGTGGTGCTCGACGACGACGCCGAACGCCGCATAGAAGCGCGCCGCGGACTGGACTACGCCGCCAAGATGGCCGCCGCTGTGGGGGTGCGCATGCAAACTCACTGCCGCCGATCGGTCAACGCCGTGACGGGCATCACACACACCGCCGGCGAACACGAAGCCACCGACATTCTCATCGGACTCCACAGCAAAAAGCACATCGGCGAAACCTTCTACGGCAAATTTGCCACCGACTTGATCGCTTCGGCCGCACAACAAATTATGATTTATCGGCCGTTGGTGCCCATTCACTCCCTGCGGCGCTTGCACATCATCGTGCCGCGACGCGGAGAGTTCGACCCTGGTTTGAAACACTGGTGCCGACGCATCGCCACCTTGGCCGAACAAACCGCCTGTCGGCTTTCTGTCTACGGCGAGCAGAGCACTTTGCGCGCCGTCGAAGGCATTTGGCAGGCCGATCGCCGCAGCCTTTCGGCCGACTACCACGAGTTGTCGCCCACCGACGGCCTCGCCGCCGTGGCTGCCCGCACCCGTCCCGACCACATGGCCGTGTTTGTGCTCGCCCGCCGCGGTATGCCCTCCTACCACCGCCGTCTTGACGCAATTCCGGGGCAACTCGAGCGCTATTTCTCCGCCCGCAGTTGGATGCTCATCGTCCCTGCGCGCTCCGGTGCCACGTCTTCGTCGGGCGACGGCCGCAATGCCCTCACCCTTCCCGATCTTTAAGTTGAAAGTCGGGCATGCTCAGCGCGAGCGTGCCGACTCTTCCCCAACTCCTCCACGCCTAAAAACTCCCACCCCATGTCCATTCTCTCCATTCGCGACATCCATAAATCATTTGGCACGCTCGAAGTGCTGAAAGGCATCGACACCGACATCGCCCGCGGCGAGATGGTGAGCATAGTCGGCGCTTCCGGCGCCGGAAAAACCACCTTGCTCCAAGTCATGGGCACCTTGTTGCGCCCCGACGCGGGAACGATCACGCTGGGCGACACCGATGTGACGCGCCTCTCGGACACTGCGCTCTCGCGCTTCCGCAATCGCCACATTGGCTTCATCTTTCAGTTCCACCAGCTCTTGCCCGAGTTCACCGCCCTCGAGAATGTGATGCTTCCCGCGCTAATTGCGGGCGAAAGCAAGCGCGCCGCCACGGCACGCGCCGCCGAGTTGCTCGAATTCATGGGACTTTCGGCACGCGCTGAGCACAAACCCGCCGAACTCTCGGGCGGCGAACAGCAACGTGTGGCCGCCGCGCGCGCCCTCACCAACCGCCCCGACATAGTCTTCGCCGATGAGCCCACAGGTTCGCTCGACACGCACAACCGCTCGGAACTTCAAGCCCTTTTCTTCCGCTTGCGTGAGGAATTGGGGCAAACTTTCGTCATCGTGACCCACGACGAGCAATTTGCCGCGCAGACCGATCGTTGCATTCGTCTCGCCGACGGCCGCGTGGTGGAGTAAACACACACGCAGTGGAGGAAAAACGCGCGCCCCGCGAAGTGAAAACTGCCCCGCTTCCCCCTTTTGCGCTCCACACTGCACAATCTGTGGAGCAGTTCGCCCCCCTCTCGGCGAAAAATCCACACAAAGTACACCGACTCTTCGAAAAGAGGCGGTGTTTTTTTGTAACTTTGCCGCGGCTTTTGGCCACCCCCCAATTCATTTCCCCCCAACCCCCAAAAGCGTGTCGCCCTCTTTGCGCGACACTCCCCGGCATCAACACATGAGCACACTCCGTTTCAAAGTCGTGGAAGAGGCTTTCAAAAAACGCCCCGTCCCCGTGACCGCACCGGCCGAACGTCCTTCGGCGTATTACGCCACCTACGTTTTCAACCAAGAGAAGATGCGCAAGTATCTTCCCCTCGAAGTCTATCAGCGCTACGCCGAAACCCTCGACACCGGACGCCCTCTTGATATGCACACCGCCAATGCCATCGCACAAGGCATGAAGCAGTGGGCCATCGAGATGGGCGTCACGCATTATACCCACTGGTTCCAACCACTCACCGAGGGCACCGCCGAGAAACACGACGCCTTCGTGGAGCACGACGGCAAGGGCGGCATGATCGAAGACTTCGCCGGTAAACTCCTTGTGCAACAAGAGCCCGACGCCTCCTCGTTCCCCAACGGCGGCATCCGCTCCACCTTCGAAGCTCGCGGCTACTCTGCGTGGGATCCCGCCAGCCCCGTCTTCATCATCGACGACACGCTGATGATCCCCACCGTCTTCATCAGCTACACCGGCGAAGCCCTCGACTACAAAGCTCCACTCAAAAAGTCGATCGCCGCAGTGAACCGCGCCGCCGAAGCCGTTTGCACCTACTTCTACGACCAACCCGTGCGCGTACACACCAACCTCGGTTGGGAACAAGAGTACTTCCTCGTCGACGAAGGCCTCTACGCCGCGCGCCCCGACCTCTTGCTCACCGGACGCACCCTCATGGGGCACGACAGCGCCAAGAATCAGCAGATGGAAGACCACTATTTCGGCGCCATCCCCGAGCGTGTGGCCGAATTCATGCGCGATCTCGAAATACAAGCCCTCCGTCTCGGCATTCCCTGCAAGACGCGTCACAACGAAGTGGCCCCCAACCAGTTTGAGCTCGCCCCCATCTACGAAGAGTGCAACTTGGCGGTCGATCACAACATGTTGCTCGTCTCGCTCATGCGCAAAATCGCTCGCAAGCACGGCTTCCGCTGCCTGCTCCACGAAAAACCCTTCGCCGGCATCAACGGTAGCGGCAAACACTGCAACTGGTCGCTCTGCACCGACAGCGGCGTCATACTTCACGCCCCCGGTCGCTCCGAAAGCGACACCCTCCGCTTCCTCACCTTCGTCGTCGCCACGCTCATGGGCGTCTATCGCCACAACGGCCTGTTGAAAGCCAGCATCATGAGCGCCGGCAACTCCCACCGCCTCGGCGGCCACGAAGCGCCCCCCGCCATCATCTCCTCCTTCCTCGGCACCCAGATCAGCGAACTCCTCGACCGCGTCGCACAGTCCGACAGCGCCCTCGCCCCCATGGCCGGCAAACAAGGCGTTCAGCTCGACATCCCGCAGATTCCCGAGTTGCTCATCGACAACACCGACCGCAACCGCACCTCGCCCTTCGCCTTCACCGGCAACCGCTTCGAGTTCCGCGCCGCCGGTTCGTCGGCCAACTGCGCCAGCGCCCTCATCGTGCTCAACACCGCCGTGGCCGAAG
>ERZ1674203.235-NODE-235-length-13371-cov-21.665966_pt1 | contig 13371 bp, 12 predicted proteins | sample MGYA00581297_ERZ1674203 | MGnify/ENA primary metagenome ERZ1674203 (study PRJEB41354, sample SAMEA4873349) | human saliva metagenome | biome: human-associated habitat [ENVO:00009003]; feature: mouth environment [ENVO:08000002]; material: saliva material... | reverse complement strand
CGGGGGGATCTCGCTCGAAGAGATGCTCATCCCGCTGATCACGATGCAACCCAAATCCTAAAATGATAGTTGTAGTAAAAGACCACTAAATAAGAGAGCTGTAAGAATAACAGAATGAAGATTGTTTCCTTTTTTGCTGGAGCTGGAGGTCTAGACCTGGGCTTCGAGCAAGCAGGTTTTGAGGTTATCTGGGCAAATGAGTATGACCCTGAGATTTGGGCAACATACAAAAAGAATCATCCACAGACCATTCTAGATCAACGCAGTATCACTGATATTGCGGTTGATGAAGTGCCCGATTGTGATGGTATCATTGGAGGTCCTCCCTGCCAGAGCTGGAGTGAAGCTGGCGCAAAAAGAGGAATAGAAGATAAAAGAGGGCAGTTGTTTTTTGACTTCATTCGCATTCTGAAGGGGAAACAACCTAAATTCTTTCTGGCTGAGAATGTATCTGGGATGCTACTCAACACACACCAGCAAGCACTTCATGAAATCCAGCGTCTTTTCATTGAAGCAGGATATAAGCTGTTTTTCCATATGGTCAACGTTGCTGACTATGGGATACCTCAGGATAGAAAGCGTGTATTCTTCGTGGGAATACGCAAGGATCTTGATATAAACTTCCATTTCCCTGCTCATAACTCTTATAAAAAGCGTAATCTACGGGATGCAATTTATGATCTTAAGGATAATGCTGTTCCTCGAGCTTCTGGTCTAAAAGGAGAACCAACACCATGCATAATCCCGAACCATGAGTATATGACAGGTGGCTTTTCCACGATATTCATGTCAAGAAATCGCGTACGCTCTTGGGATGAAGTATCTTTTACCATACAGGCTGGAGCACGCCATGCTCCCCTACATCCCGGTGCACCAAAGATGCAGCTTGTTGAGCCCAACAAGCGCATCTTTGTCCCTGGATACGAGGATCAATACCGCCGCCTCAGTGTGCGTGAATGCGCTCGTATCCAGACGTTCCCCGATGAATTCATCTTCGAATACAATAACATTACGTCGGGATATAAAATGGTGGGCAATGCCGTCCCTCCTGAGATGGCGAAGATTATTGCGCAGGCTATAGCCGAGCAAATCAAGTAGCATTCCCTTACATCGCTTTACTGATATGGCAAAGATCTCTAAGCAGGTGACGACTGGCAAAGCCTTCGAATATGCCTTATTGCATAGCCTATATGAACGCTTGCAGCATCATGGTATCCAAGTTGACATCGTCGCATCAGCTCCATACGTCACAGCTCGATCCTGCTTCCTAAGCATAGGAAGCAAAAATCAAAGTGCAGATAGACTGGCCGCCAGCTTTGCAGTCAATCTATTGCTGGATCTAGAACCCAAGCTGACTCATACACTCAACGAACAAGATACCCTACAACTGGAAATCGTAGCCGATGTAGCTGGAGAAGATGGCGATGTGCGTGATGTCTTAGCAATTCGCTCCTCCCAAGAGTGGGAAATCGGTATTTCGGCAAAACATCATCATCGAGCAGTCAAGCATCCACGACTTTCGGCGTCCATTGACTTTGGAGCTAAATGGTTAGGCATCCCTTGCTCCTCTGAATTTATGGCACGTATGAAGGAGATCTTCCTTCCTCTGAAAGAGCGTAGACGGCAAAGTAAGGCTACGGCAAAGTGGGAAGAGCTCGGAGACTATACCGAGGGGCTCTACGTACCTGTCCTTGAGGCATTCAAGCAGGAGATCTACTCCATTGACAAGGCACACCCCCACACAGTCGCAGCTCAGCTCGTTCAATACCTGATTGGGCGAATGGATTTCTATAAAGTAATCAAGCTGGATGACCGTGTCGAGGTGCAAGCCTACAACCTACACGGCACACTCAATCAAGCCTCAATGCAGTCCAAACCGAAAGCCAAGATACCACGTCTCAAGCTACCTACACGCATCTTAGATATAAGCTATGCTGCTGGCTCTAAGACGACACTAATCTTCACTATGGATGAAGGGTGGCAGATGTCTTTTCGTATCCACGTAGCCAGCTCACGCATCGAATCATCCCTAAAGTTTGATGTGAACTTAGTATCCTCTCCCCATACCCTATTTATCAACCAACTTATTTTACCCAAATCCTAAACACTGAATGATAAGAAACATCGTATTGGACCTCGGCGGCGTCCTCTTCCGACTGGATCGTGAAGAGGCCCTACGCCGCTTCGCTGCCCTTGGGGTACCTGACGTCGAGAAGATGCTGGATCCCTACCTTCAGAGTGGTTACTTCCTCCAGGTCGAGGACGGGCGTATGACGGAGCCCGAGTTCCGTGCAGCGCTCAGCTCGCTGGCAGGTCGTACACTCACCTACGACGACATCGCTCACGCTTACTTCGGCTTCCTCAGCGAAGTAGACGCCTATAAGTTCGACTTCATCGAAGAGGAGCTCGGGGACTACCGCATCTTCATCCTCTCCAATACCAATCCCTACGTCATGGACTTCTGCGAGTCAGACCGCTTCCTCCCCAGCGGCCGCACGCTCTCGTCCTTCTGCGAGAAGAAGTTCGCCTCCTGCGAGATGGGTATGGTCAAGCCCGACCGCCGTATCTTCGAGACGATGCTGCGCGAGGGGGATATGCGCCCCGAGGAGACGCTCTTCCTCGACGACGGCCCAGCGAACGTAGCCATGGCGCAGGAGTTCGGCATACACACCTACCAGCCCCTCAACGGCGAGGACTGGCGGGAGCCCGTACGCCAGCTCCTCGGCCGACTCAACCAGCACGGATAAGTTTGGCTATCTTTGCAGGCGATAAACGAGCACATTAGTAATTCATTTATAGACCATCAACGAATCATGAAGAGAATTGTACTGATCCGTCACGGCGAAAGCGTGTGGAACAAGGAGAACCGCTTCACTGGCTGGACGAACGTAGACCTCTCCGAAAAGGGTGTCGAAGAAGCTAAGAAGGCTGGGGCCATCCTCAAGGAAAACGGCTTCCACTTCACGCAGGCTTATACCTCCTACCTCAAGCGCGCTATCAAGACCCTCAACCAGATCCTCGACGTCATGGATCTCGACTGGATCCCCGTAGAGAAGAGCTGGCGCCTCAACGAGAAGCACTACGGTATGCTTCAGGGCCTCAACAAGGCTGAGACGGCTGAGAAGTACGGTGACGAACAGGTGAAGATCTGGCGCCGTAGCTACGACGTGCCTCCCACACCTCTGGCTGCTACCGACGAGCGCGCACCTCAGGCTGACCCCCGCTACTCGGGTGTCGTACCTGCTTACCTGCCCCTGACCGAAGCGCTCTGCCACACGGTCGCTCGTACGCTCCCCTACTGGGAAGACAAGATCTTCCCCTCGCTCATGCAGCACGATGACGTCCTCGTAGCAGCTCACGGCAATAGCCTGCGCGGTATCATCAAGGTCCTCAAGGGCATCTCCGACGAAGACATCGTCGAGCTGAACCTCCCCACGGCCGTTCCTTACGTCTTCGAGTTCGACGATGAGCTCCGTCTCGTCAAGGACTACTTCCTCGGTGACCCCGAAGAGATCAAGAAGCTCATGGAGGCTGTAGCCAACCAGGGTAAGAAGGCTTAAGCCGACGAATCCCCACTACTTGTTAGATAAAAGCGCCCCAGATAGCACGTGCTATCTGGGGCGCTTACCTATATATAGGTATATTGCAGACTGTGAGCCATTAAGCCTACATATTGAGCTACCTTTGCTCCCCGTAGGGAGGGACTTTCCCCTCCGTCATCGTATCACACATTAGTCCGTTCACAGATATGAATACCAAGAAGTGGGCTTCGGTCCTTCTCCTCGCTGGCCTCACCCTCGGCCTCTCCTCTTGCGGTGGCAAGGAAAACAATGAGCCCAAGCCAACACCCAACCCCGTCGTCACTGGCACCGATGGCACCTACACCATCAGCAAGGTGACAGTCACTCCCGCAGAAGTCACCCTCGACGGCATCGGTAAGCTCAACCTCGCTGAGTTCAACTTCGGCGAAGCAGTCCTCGGCACGGGCGAGTTCACCCAGGTCACGCTCAAGGACAACAAGATCACCTTCACCGGCAAGCAAGGCACCCGCGAATACGAAGTACAGAATGGTGTCACTATCCACACCCCTAAGCACGGTGCTATGCCCTTCGCCCCCAAGGTAGGTAGCTTCACCGTCAAGGATGGCAAGCTCTCCGGTCAGCTGGATCTCTCCATGTACATCATGTACCTCAATAGCTACAAGACGCGCTACGGCAAGAGCCCCAGCGAAGAGATCACGAAGATCCTCACCGCACTCAACAAGGCTGAGACGAAGTCAACGGTTGCCTTCGAAGGCACCGTCACGAAGTAGCCTTCCCCCATACTCTACCCTTGGCTGAGGTCAGGAGGCTGCACACTGCGCCTCCTGACCTCAATGCTTTATACAAGGGATCACATCCTCTTCAAGACGAGGGCAAAACGCCCTCTCTTATAAGAGGCTGGTATGAACCAATATTCGTCTGCGGACGAACCACTATTGGTCAGCAGGTGAAACCACTACTGGTCAGCGAGCAAACCAGTACTGGTCGGCGCGTGAACCAGTACTGGTCCGACTGCGAACCACTACTGGTCGTCACAGCGACCACTATAGGTTGCTTTTCCATCCTCTACAAGATGCTTCAGCATCCCTTACACCGACGCACTTCCTCCCCGCACATCTTAGGTGGATAATCCCCCTAAAGGTGTACGATCTCCACCACACGCAGCACCTTTCCCACAGCCTTATCCCCAGCGTTATCCCCGAGAGATACCCACGACACCGACCCGTAGGCATCGACCCATTCGCACCAAGAGCAGTGCAACCTCCTCCCCATCTACCGACTTATCCCCAGGCTTATCCCCGAGGAATGTGGACGAGGAAGAGGATAACGCCAGCGTGGAAGTGCGTCCTTTGTAGGGTGTGCACAGGGGAAAGAGGGGGAATAGTTGTACTTTTGTGTCAAGAAGTAAGCCACTTCAATTAACGTATCGTAAACAACTCCTATGAAGCCCCACGAGCACGAGCATGAGCACGGAGACGTGTGTGCTCACGAACATAATCACGACCACGACCACAGCACTCATGGTCACGACCACGGTCATTCCCATAGCCACGGACATAGTCACGGCCATGGGCATCACCATCATCACCACCACCATCATGCGGAGGGGAATATCCTCATTGCCTTCCTGCTGAATCTCTTTTTCTCCATCATCGAGCTCTTCGGGGGGCTCTACACGGGTAGTGTAGCGATCCTCTCCGACTCGCTCCACGACCTCGGGGACTCCTGCTCACTCGGTGTGGCATGGTACCTCGAGCGCCTCTCGAAGAAGGGCCGCGATAGCCACTTCAGCTACGGCTACAAGCGCTTCTCGCTCCTCGGCTCGCTCCTCATATCCACCATCCTCTTAGTGGGCTCGGTCTTCGTCATCAAGGAGTCCATCGAGCGCCTGATCACGCCGACCGATCCACCTCGTGCGGGGGCTATGCTCGTCCTCGCGGTCTTCGGTCTCCTGATCAATGGCTTCGCTGCCTGGAGAATGAGTGGCAGCACATCGCTCAACGAGCGCTCCATGCGCCTGCACCTGATGGAGGACGTCCTCGGATGGGTAGCGGTACTCGTGGTGAGTATCGTGATGTACTTCTTCCCCTCCTTCAAGATCCTCGACCCCCTGCTCTCCCTCGGCATCACCGCTTGGATCCTCTACAATGTCTACTTTGCCCTGCGCGACAACTTCCTCATCCTCCTACAGGGGGTGCCCGAAGGCGTAGACCAAGAGGCCTTCTCAGATGAAGTCCGTGCCCTACCTGGGGTGCTCGACCTGCACGACCTACATATCTGGACGCTCAATGGCGAGCAGCATATCGCCTCCCTGCACATCGTCTATGACTGTGCAGACGCCACGAGTCCAGAGGCTCTCGCTGCCCTCAAGGAGTCAGTGCGCCAGGTCGCTCGCCGCTATCAGCTCGATCATCTGACTATCGAGCTCGACCCTCGGGGATGCAGCTGCGGTATGGAGCAGTGCTAATCCCCCCTCATCGTCCGTATATTTCCCCAGCCTCATTCTACTTAATGAAGATAAGAAGCCTCCTGCTCCTTGGCCTCCTCGGCCTCAGCTCCGCCACGCTATTCGCCCAAGAGCCCGTGCGCCCCTACGACCCCTATCAGGTGCGTGAGGTCGTCGAGGTGCCCGACGAGATCAAGATGGTCCGTGGCGACAAGCTCAAGGCCTATAAGATCACACCCGATGTGGCACGTGCCGTACGCGTCGAGATGCCCGACACGCTGACGCACTACACCTTCGAGTACATCTCGCCGGAGTTTCGCTCCCTCGGGGTCTCCTATCTGGGGAATACGAATAGCCAGTGGCAGGCGAAGCTCTTCTTCGATCGCCCCCGCCGTGTCGGCGACTTCTTCTATACCGACGGCTACTACCGTATGCTCTACACGCCCGATGCGGTACGCTACTACGACACGAAGACGCCCTTCACCTACGTGCGCTATCACAAGAACTTCAAGAGCAACGAGAGTGAGGACATCATCACGGCTGACTTCGGGGCGAACCTCGGCAAAGAGCTGAATGTCGGAGCGAGCTTCGACTACACCTATGCCAGTGGCTTCTACACGCAGGGGCGTAGCAAGGATGCTCGCTACCGCGTCTTCACCTCCTATCGTGGCGACCGCTACGAGCTCTTCGGCTACATCGCCAACGACTACTACAAGCAGGAGGAGAATGGTGGGATCACCAACGCCGACTACATCTACAATCCCGAGCGCTACACGAATAGCCGTACCAAGATCAGTTCGCGCGACGTACCCGTACTCATCAGTACGGGTGCGCTGACGAACCGCATCCGCTCTGGTCACGCCTACCTCGCGCAGTCCTACCGCCTCGGCTCCTACCGTACCGTCAAGCGCAAGCAGCCCCTGCCCATAGAGGGGCAGGAGGGCTCCGAGGCTCTCCTCCAGAGCCTCGACTCCACATACTTCGTCCCCGTGGGCGGTATCTCGCTGACGACCTACTACAACAAGCAGCGCCGTCGCTTCTTCTCCCACACCGAGAGCGACCAGTGGGGCACGGTCTTCGGCACGCCTGCCGTGACCCATACCCGCACCAATGCCGACGGCACCACGACGACCTATACCCTCCCAAACGACACCGCACAGCTCGTCACCCTGCAGAATACCGTCGCCCTCTCGCTGATGGAGGGCTTCCGCCCCTGGGTGAAGTTCGGTCTCTCAGCCTACCTCCGTCAGGAGAACCGCTGGGCATCGCTCCCCGACCTCGCCACAGAGCGCTACACCCGCACGGCACTTAGCTCGACCTTCATCGGTGGGCTCATCGAGCGTCGCGAAGGCACAGGGCTAAACTTCTCCGCCCGTGGGGAGCTGGGTGTCCTCGGCTCGGACCTTGGCGCCTTCAAGCTCGAGGGGGATATCCGCACCGCCTTCAGCCTCTTCCAGAAGCGCTTTGCCCTCGAGGCCGACGCCTATGTCGACAATGCTCGCCCCTCTTACTTCGCTGCACATCACCACGGCACCTACGGCTGGTGGGACAAGTCGCTGAGCTTCACCCGCCGTGCTGAGCTCGGTGGTCGCGTGCACCTCTCCTCCTGGGGGACGAGCTTCGAGGCACGTACGGCAAGCCTGCAGAACTACATCTACTTCGACAGCAAGGGCGAGACACAGCAGCACTCCGACCTCATCCAGGTCCTGGCTCTGCGTGCTCGACAGGCAGGCTCCTTCGGCCCTATCAACTGGGATCTTGAGGCCGCCTACCAGCAGACCTCTGCCCCCTCCGTGCTACCTCTACCTTCGCTCACGGCAGCAGCTGACGTGTATCTGCGCTTCCTCTTGGCGAAGGTCCTACGTGTCGACCTCGGCGTCAAGGGCTATTGGCACTCCGCCTATCACGCGCCCTACTATATGCCCACCGACCAGCAGTTCGCCCTCCAGACGGAAGGCAATGTCGGCGGACAGGCTCCGCTGCTCATCGCCTATGCGAACTTCCGCCTGAAGCGCGCACGCTTCTTCCTCCAGATGTACAATGTGGGTGAGGCCTTCATGACCAACGAGCGCCTCTCGATGTACAAGTACCCCTACAACCCGATGCACCTCTCGGCAGGTGTCGTCGTCGACCTCAACAACTAACCCTCCCCTATGGCTAAGCTCCGCACGAACACCCGCCTCTGGGTATATGCCTTCCTGCTCCTCCTCGCCATCGCTATGCTCCTCTACCTGCGCCGTCAGGTCAAGACAAGCAAAGAGGCGGCCTCGCTCCCATTCATCGAGCGCGACTACCCCGAGATACGCAAGGAGGGCACACTTCGCCTCCTCGCAGGCTACGGCAGTGGTGGAGAAGTGCAGGGCGGACAGCTCTCGGGCGCTATCTACGAGCTCGCCAAGCAGCTGGAGAAGAAGAGCGGGCTACGTGTCGAGGTCGTGCTGGAGAACCGCTGGGACGAAGCCCTTCGCCACCTCAGCACCGGCACAGCAGACCTCGTTGCCCACCCCATCACGCATACCTCGGCTGTAGATACTACCCGCTATATGCTCTTCGCGGAGAAGACCTCTGGGCCTATCTACCTCGTGCAGCGCCGTGCAGACAGCGCGCATCACATCAGCCGTCAGGTAGAGCTCGCTGGGCACTCCATCACCCTGCCGAAGGCCTCCCCCCTCTCGCTCTTCATCGAGCATCTCGGCGAAGAGATCGGCGACAGCCTAAGCATCCAGGTCGACACACTCTACGCTGCCGAGCAGCTCGCCATGCAGGTCGCCTCGGGGAAGATCAACTATACCGCCTGCACCTCTGAGGAAGCCGAGCGCTTCGCACGCCTCTTCCCTACACTGGACTGCACTCTCCCGCTGAGCTACTCCGTACGCACAGCTTGGCTCATGCGCCGCAATTCGCCCGCACTTCGCGATAGCCTCATCGCTTGGGGTGTCGGACGATAGGTTTTATGCCAGCCGTCTACACGCCATAAGCATAGCGTCCACTGGGCATTATCCCCGATACGATGACGAAGCTCCGATATGAGCAAGAAGTTTTTTCCTAAGACCCTTTCCGATTGGCTCTTCCTGATCTTTGTCCTCGTCCTCGGCGCCGAGTGCCACTCCTACTCTCGCCATAGGCGGGCGGAGCGGCGCAGAGCAAGGGATATGAGAAGTGTCGAGCGTGACTACCCCGTGATACGCCAGGAGGGGACACTCCGCCTCATCGCTGGCAACGACTTTCTCAGTGATGATCAAAGCGAGATCTATGACGCTGCTATCCAAGAGCTCGCCAGAGATCTAAGGCAAAAGAGCGGGCTACGTGTCGAGATCGTCCCCCCAGATTCTATAGATTTGCAGTTCAAGCCACTCGGACAACTGTCGACTGGAAAGGTAGATCTCTTCGTCTACTCCAGCATCTACGATGCAGCGATAGATAACCGAGAGTACCGACACTTCGCCGAGAAGCGGGCAGCATCCCTCTACCTCGTCCAGCGCCATGCTGACAGCACACGCTACATCAGCCAGCTCTCTGCGCTCGCGGGCCACGCACTGACCCTACCCAAGGGCACTCCCACCACCTACATCCAGAAGTATTTCGTCAAGCAGACAGGCGACAGCCTCCGTATCCAGCTTGACACGCTTCACAGCGCCGAGGAGCTGGCGAAGTTGGTCGCCTCAGGGAAGATCCGCTATACCGTCTGCACCTCCCGTGAGGCGGAGCGCTTCACACGCCTCTACCCCGCACTCGACTGCAAGCTCCCGCTAACCGACTCTGTACGCACGCTCTGGGTCACACGTCGCAATGCCCCCGCCCTATGCGATAGCCTGAGAGCTTGGGGTGTCGGGCAGTAAACACCCCTTCCCCTTATACATAAATAGCGCAGGCCCCTCCGCCCATAGTGGCGGAGGAGCCTGCGCTATTTATTAGAGATGTGCGGGAGGAGCTTAGTCCAGATACAGCTCTTCGGGATAGCCGACAGCCTCAAGATAGAGGGCGTGTCCTGGGGCAGATGAACCAGCACGACCGCGATCCTTGGCTTCGACGACGGCAGCGAAGTCCTCGACAGACAGGCGTCCCTTACCGACTTGGAAGAGCGTCCCGACGACGGCACGCACCATATTGCGCAGGAAGCGGTCGGCCGTGATCGTGAAGATCCACTGACCAGGCTCCGCGCCTGGGCGCCAGTAAGCCTCGGTGACACGGCAGTTATTCGTCTTGACGTCGGTATGGAGCTTACTGAAGCTCGTGAAGTCCGTGAAGCGCAGGAGCTCGTCGGCAGCTACATTCATCCGCTCGAAGTCCAGCGGAAAGTGCAGGCGCAGCATGCGTGACTCCTGGAAGGGATCCTTACGCAGCGTCACATAGTAGCGGTACGTACGGGAGGTAGCACTGAAGCGTGCATGTGCCTCGTCCGTCACGGGGCGGATGCTATGCAGGGCTATGTCGTGGGGGAGGTAGCGGTCGGTGCGGAAGATCAGCTCACGTGCTGCCTCGAGGTCCATCGGCAGATCGACATGAGCGACCATACCACGGGCATGGACGCCAGCATCCGTGCGCCCAGCTCCGACGATAGCGATAGGCTCGGGAGAGCGCGAGACGAGTGTCAGCGCCTTCTCGATAGTCTCTTGGACGGTCGGAGCATCGGGCTGGGTCTGCCAGCCGCTGTAGTTCGTGCCGTCGTAGCTCAGAGAGATGAAGTAGCGCATCTACAGCTTAGCTCTTCGACTTCTTAGCACGGGGAGAGGACTTTCGAGCTGCACCCTTACGAGCCGTCTTCGCAGGCGTCTCAGCGATGAGCTTCATGCAGTCATCGTAGCTCATCGACGTGGGGTCGACATCCTTGGGGAGCTTGTAGTTGTCGGTCTTGTACTTGAGGTACGGACCGAAGCGACCGGTGCGGATCGAGAGATCGGCATCTTCGGCGAAGGACTTCAGGAGGCTCTTCTCCTCGCTCTCACGCTTCTCACGGATGATCTCGATAGCTTGCTCTGCGGTGCAGGAGAGGGGATCGGTGTCCTTAGGCAGGCTGTAGAACTTCCCTGCGTGGCGGACATAGGGGCCGAAGCGCCCCACTGCGACCGTCATCACCTCGCCCTCGTACTCACCGATATTCTTCGGCAGGTCAAAGAGCGAAAGAGCTTCTTCGAGGGTAATCGTCTCAAGCGACTGCCCCTTCTGCAGCGAAGCAAAGCGGGGCTTCTCGGCATCCTCTGCCGTACCCAGCTGTGCCATGGGGCCGTAGCGGCCAATGCTGACCGATACCTGCAGCCCCGTCGAGGGCTGTACACCGAGGATGCGCTGGCCGACACGCTGAGCAGGACGCTCATGCGTGGCACGCTCTACCTCGGGGTGGAAGCGCTGGTAGAAGTCACCTATCGCACCTGACCAAGCGGTCTTCCCTTCGGCGATCGTATCGAACTCTTCCTCGACACGCGCCGTGAAGTTGTAGTCTACGATATTGGGGAACTGATCGACAAGGAAGTCATTGACGACGATACCCACGTCGGTAGGCAGGAGCTTCCCCTTGTCGGCACCGTAGACTTCGCTCTTGACAGCACGCTTGACGGCGCCATCCTTGAGGGTCAGTACGGTATAGTTGCGGCGCTGGCCTTCGCGGTCAGCACGCTCTACATAGCCACGATTCTGGATCGTCTGGATCGTGGGAGCATAGGTCGAAGGGCGGCCGATGCCGAGCTCTTCCATCTTGCTCACCATCGAAGCCTCCGTGTAGCGGGCAGGGCGCTGTGTGAAGCGCTCTTCCCCCGTGAGGGCTTCGAGCGAAAGAGCTTCGCGCTCCTTGACTGCGGGGAGGAGCTTCGTCACCTCTGCATTGCCTTCCTCACCCGTCGACTCCATATAGACATCGAGGAAGCCTCGGAAGGTGATCACTTCCCCTTGTGCGGTGAAGGCATAGTCCGTACCAGCCACAGGGATCGATACGGTCGTGCGCTCGATCTCTGCGTCAGCCATCTGCGAGGCGAGGGTACGCTTGCGGATCAAGTCATAGAGACGCTGCTCCTGAGGCGTACCACCGACACGCTCGCGGTCGATATAGGTGGGGCGAATAGCTTCGTGAGCCTCCTGCGCACCCTTACTCTTGGTCTGGAAGCGGCGGGGCTGGTGGTATTCCTTCCCGGGATGCTTCTCGATCTGACGAGCGATAGCGCCGAGGGCTTGCGAAGAGAGGTTCACCGAGTCGGTACGCATATAGGTGATATGCCCCGATTCGTAGAGGGACTGCGCGAGGCGCATCGTCTGCGAGACGGAGTAGCCGAGCTTGTGTGCGGCCTCCTGCTGCAGCGTAGATGTGGTGAAGGGTGCGGCTGGCGAGCGGCGAGCAGCACGGCGCGTGATCGCACCGATAGAGAAGTCAGCCGTAGCACAGCGCGTCATGAGGGCCTCAGCCTCGGCTTCAGTAGCGAAGCGATGATTGAGCTCTGTCAAGAGACGCTCACCCGAGGGGAGGACGAAGGTCGCCTGTAGGCGGTAAGAAGATTGGGGTACGAAGGCTGTGATCTCGCGCTCACGGTCGACGATGAGTCTGACGGCGACGCTCTGCACACGCCCTGCCGAGAGCGAGGGACGGATGCGCTTCCACAGTACGGGAGAGAGCTCGAAGCCCACAATACGGTCGAGGACGCGGCGTGCCTGCTGCGCATCGACAAGATTCATGTTCACCTCACGTGGGTGCTCCAAGGCGTGGAGGAAGGCTTCGGCGGTGATCTCGTGGAAGACGATACGGCGGGTCTTCTCTGGCTTGAGCTCAAGGGCTTCGCTCAGGTGCCAAGCGATGGCTTCTCCTTCGCGGTCTTCATCGGAAGCGAGGTAGACGAGGTCGGCTTTCTTTGCTGCGGCTTTGAGTTCGCGCACCAGGCTCTTCTTGTCCTCGGTGATGACGTACTCGGGGCGGAAGTGATCCTCTACATTCACGCTGAAGGAATGCTGCTTGAGGTCACGCACATGGCCCGCACTGGCCATGACCTTATAGTCGTTCAGTTGATGTTTTTTGAGAAAACCAGAGATCAGCTCGGCCTTCTTCGGAGACTCTACTATAACTAAATTCATCTACGGATTACCCTATCTCTTCTATTATAATGGTTACGGGCAGGCACGCCCGGTGCAAAGGTAGCAAAAAGCCCCCACCCCTGCATACTCAGCGCACTCTAAAGAGCAGATATAGAGCACAAGAAGGGGCTAGATACAAAAAAGATCGGCTCACCTCGTATGAGGCAAGCCGATCGTCTTGAAAAAGTGGAGAATAACGGATTCGAACCGTTGACCCCCTGCGTGCAAGGCAGGTGCTCTAGCCAGCTGAGCTAATCCCCCAGGTAAGTCACTTAAAGTAGTCCCAGGCAGATTTGAACTGCCGACCTCTACATTATCAGTGTAGCGCTC
>ERZ1674203.229-NODE-229-length-13597-cov-14.597991_pt1 | contig 13597 bp, 9 predicted proteins | sample MGYA00581297_ERZ1674203 | MGnify/ENA primary metagenome ERZ1674203 (study PRJEB41354, sample SAMEA4873349) | human saliva metagenome | biome: human-associated habitat [ENVO:00009003]; feature: mouth environment [ENVO:08000002]; material: saliva material... | reverse complement strand
CGTATGAAGGTCGAGGGTAAGGGTAGCTACGAGCCTGTCGCTGACAACTCTACCGCTGCTGGCCGTCGCGAAAACCGCCGTGTCGAAGTCTACATCCTCCCCAGCAAGGCGATGGTGAAGGCTGCTCACGACGGTACGCTGAAGTAACCCTGACTATCGGGTCGCTGTGCTGAGAGGCTCTCAGTACGGTGTACGCCCCTCAGGAGAAAAGTAGGAGGCTATCCCAGAGTGAATGCTCTGGGGTAGCCTCTTGTCTTGTGTTGTTCTTGCCTGGGGGGGTATTTCGTTGACTCGATGAGATTGCCGTTTGCCTGGAGGTGTACACTTCTCAGATTATCAAAGATTTATCAGGCTTGTACATCGCCATCGATGGCAAGAAAATGCGTGAAACTAATCCCTGAGGGCACGGAGAAAGTAGCTACATCCTCTCCGCTTGGGTCAATGAGCACTCTTTGAGCATTACGCAAGAAGCTGTAGGTGAGAAGAGTAATGAAATCACCTGTGTACCCAAGCTCCTTGATAAACTAGCCCTTGAGGGGGCGGTTGTCACGATGGATGCCATGGGAACACAGGTAGAAATAGCCGAGCAGATCGTCAAGGAGAAGGGTGATTTTGTCCTTGCGCTCAAGGGGAATCAGCGTCATCTCTTTGAAGATGCCACAGATGCCTTCTCCACACGCAGCCGCACAAGAGACACTTGGAGCAGGAGAAGGGGCACGGGCGCATTGACAAAAGGAGCTGCAAAATCCTCCCTGCAGAGGGCAATCTTACCGATGCCGTTGCCCAGCGCTGGCCGATGGTAAAGAGCTTAATTCGGGTTGAACACGAGGTATCTAAGCCCAATGCACAGCCAAAGAAAGAGACACGTTACTACATCTCCAGCCTGGACTTCAACGATTTGTCTGCCAGGGAAGTAGCCTATTATATCAGGGAGCATTGGGGGATAGAAAACCGTCTTCACTGGCAATTGGATGTGACTTTTAAAGAAGATGCCTGCCGTGCACGCAAGAACTACTCCGCGTGCAATCTTAACCTTCTTCGCAAGTTCACTTTAGCCATCCTTCGCCAACAGAATGACAAGCTCTCGCTCAAGGCGCGACGCTGGAAATGTAGTCTGCAGCCCGACTACCTCAAGAAAGTCCTCGGATTTTGATGCGGTTGCCCTGGGAGCGTGGCCTTTATTTATCGATTGTATCGGTCTTTTATTTAATTTTGTGGGCATACCTGACGGGAAGATTCCCTGTCTTAGGTGTGTATGCTGAAGGTTCTACCCTCGCTCTGTATTCTGCTGCGAGGGCAGATTAAAAGGGAAGCTGGTGCAAAACCAGCGCTATCCCCGTAGCCGTGAGGTCATCATGGTGCTACTATGAGCCACTGCCCTATACTGGGGTGGGAAGGCGTAGCACTTCGGACTGAGCCGGAAGACCTGCCTCCAGCCTTTAAGCTTAATAAAGCGTAGGCGACCAGCGATTGTCTGTGTCTTCGCCTACTCTACGGACTCTCGGGTAGAAGAGCTGGAGCTTGGTACATAATAATACCATTAGGGTAATGGGGCTTCTCACGAAGTGACCTGACAGCGCTTACCCTTCCTCTATGCCTCTACTCGCATATTGATGTGATTTGTCTTGCGATAGCATTTGGCATAGTATGAAACTTAGTACATCCATCTTTATAGGGATACTCTCCCTCTTTGTTAGCCTTACCTCCTGTGGCCGAGGTCAGCAGCACACGCAGTCGGTTGATACGATCTTGGAGCGTGATTCCATAGATTTCAATTTTCCTGTCACTGTGGAGTATGCGCACGGATTCACCGTAGCCAATCACCCAGGATATAAGGAGCTCGTCATGTATAAGCCCGGTACACGTGATACCGTCGCCGACTACATTTTGTATCCTCGCAGTAGTGAGCAGCCCAGAGTGGCACATCCCCAAGCTGTATATATTCCTGTCCCTGCGCGCAACCTTGCGACCAGTTCCTCGCCCCATGTAGGAGCTGTCGCTGTCTTAGGCCTGCAGCATGTGCTTGTTGCCGTGTCTGATCCAGAGAAGGTCAATGACAGCCTGACGCGTCGCCGTATCCAAGAGGGTAAGGTGCAGCGTATAGGACGTGGCATGAGCAAGGATATAGAGCGCATCATCGCCCTCAATCCAGATATCTATCTACAAGACTTGTATAGTGGTACGGAGAAGGATACGGATCTGGTGGCATCAGGGATCAATATTGTCTACTTCAATAACTGGAAGGAGCAGGATATGCTTGGGCGAGCTGAATGGCTTAAGGTCATAGGCTTGCTCTATGGACGCAATGCTGTAGCTGACTCCGCCTTCCGTCAAATGGCTGCTAATTATCAGAGAGCAGCCAAGCAGGCTAAGGGAACTTCTCAAATTGTACCTGTCATGTATGGGTTGGACTATAAGGGCGTCTGGTACGTGCCAGGCGAATACTCATACATTGTCAAAGCCTTCTCTGATGCATCCATCAGCTGTGACTTCATCCCAGGGCAAATAGATAGCCGTCCCAGTAGCTTCGAATATGTCTTTCGGCGCAATCAGCATAAGAAGATATGGCTTTGCTTGATGACGGGTAAGCTGGAGAAGCTCTCGGACTTCCTTGCGCTCAACGAACGCTACATTCATTTTGATGCTGTGCGTGAGGGGGAAGTGTGGGTAGACCGCAAGATGCTCAATCAAGAGGGCGGTAATGACTTCTGGGAGAGCGGCCCCTATCATCCTGATTTAGTCCTCAAGGACTTCATCAAGATAGCTCACCCCGAGCTTCTCCCGGGCTATGAGACTCGCTACTGGATGCGTCTTAGGTAGCCACATACAATGCACTTCATCATTCCGGCCTTTAACCCGTCTCCATCCATGATACTTCGCAAATAATGTCCTCTCAGCCCTATCATATCCTCTATATCCTGGATGCACATACTGCTGTTGCCCCCTCGGAAGATGATCCCCGACTTCAGGTCGACAGACTTGCTATCTCCCGCCTCAATGAGGGAGATGCCAGAGCCTGGGCACTGACGGAGCAGGCACACTTCATCCTCGTGCTGACGCATGGGTCGGTCTCTTGCTTTAGAGGGCTGCAGCGACTTATCTCAGGCCTGAGGATGGAGCAGACACTCTTCGTACATAATAATATGGAGGATGAGTGTACAGCCTTGATGCCGCAGCTACGTCTGAGTGCTGCTGACTACCTCACGATACAGCGCTATGTCAAGTGCTACGACAAGACTAATGCAACCCAACTGCATCGCTTCCTTGCCGCACGATTTGGCGGATTCGATTGGGATTATGCCCCGGCGCGATATCCTCGCTGGCATGGGCTCTATGGCTATAGTGAAGAGGAGGAGCCTCAGCGCTTAGCAGAGGTCATAGAGGCTCGGAGGACAGGGCGGATCATCATCGGACTGATTATACCTTTCTACCTCTATCGATCCGATAATCTCCGTCATGTGGATGCTTTGCTCGCAGTACTCCAGCGCCTGGGAGTAGAGTCGCATGCTCTGTTTTCCACGGGAGCGGAAGACGCCGTGACGGGTGAGCAAGGTATTAGCTATGCGCTTGATCGTTACTTCCGTAGCGAAGGAGAGGTCTTACCTCACTGCATCATCAATCTGATGCCTTATGCCTTGGGCATCTTTGAGCGCAGTGGTGCGATTTATACTCAGCCAGAAGATGCCTCTACAGGTATCCTCAGTCAGCTGGCGCTTCCCGTCCTGCAGACTTATGCAACGAACTATAGTGCAGAGGAGTACCATAGTCGTGTAGATGGACTGGATACCATTGGCCTGATCTCCAGTGTTTGCTATCCCGAACTTGATGGACAGGTAGATGCCTACCCCATTGCCACACGCGAGCTGAACGAGGAGGGTCTGCCTTACTTTGCTCCGCTCGATGACGAACTCCAATGGGTCGCCAGGCTGTCTGTACGCTGGGCACAACTACAACGTAAGCCTCAGGAGAAGAAGCGCATTGCTATTATCTTCCACAATATGCCTCCGCGCAACGATAGTATAGGTTGTGCTGCGGGCTTGGATAGTCCAGCCTCGGTCTACCACCTCATCAATAGGCTACGCGAAGAGGGCATAGACCTACCGCACCATTATGCTGATGGAGATGATATCATTAGGCAGATTATCCGTGCGGTGACGAATGATCACTCTTGGCTGGATCCTCGAGAGGTGATAAGACGTGCTGTGGATCGTATTCCCTCGAAGCTTTATGAAGGATGGTTCGATGCACTCACTCCAGAGGTACAGCAGCGCTTGGTCGCCTCTTGGGGAGAAGCCCCAGGGACATTTCATGTCGTGGAGGGAGAGATGCCTGTGCCTGGGATGATCAATGGAAACGTCTTCATCGGCTTGCAACCACCTCGAGGCTATGAGGAGCATGCTGAAGCTATCTACCACAGTACGGATATAGTCTGTCCCCATTACTACATAGCTTTCTATCGCTGGATACGCTATGTCTTCCAGGCTGATCTCTTCATCCATGTCGGTACGCATGGGTCGCTGGAGTGGCTACCAGGTAAGGAAAAGGCTCTCTCTTGCTCCTGCTTTCCCCAGCTCAATACGCTGGATATGCCCCACCTATATATCTACCATACGGCAGTCATAGGCGAAGCTATTCAGGCGAAGCGTCGCTCGGCAGCCGTCTTGCTCCATCATATGGAGCCGGCAATGCGCGAAGGGGGAGCTTATGGCCCCTTGGCAGAATTTGATGTACGACTCAATAGCTACATCAGTGGAGCTGTCGCCGAGAGTCAACGTCCTATACTACGTGAAGCCCTCCTTGAAGAAGCACGCTCCTTAGAGCTGCATCAAGACCTTGGCTATTCACGAGAAGGCGATGTCGAAGAGAGTTTCTTCATTGAGCTTCATAACTGGCTCGCGGATCTCAAAGCCTCTATGGTGCGTGATGGCTTGCACATCTTCGGTCAGCCCCCTATGGAGGAGCGGATGGAGGCGAGCATACGTATGCTGCTCCGCTTGCCGCACGGATCGGTGACGACCTTGTTGGATGGTCTGGCTCGATACTATGGCTATACAGAGGAGTCTTTATTAATGGAGCTCGATGCTAAGATAAGCCCAACGCATACGGCGTCGATGATGATCGATGAACTGACGGAACGAGGGCAACAGCTTATTGAAGCTATGCTTGCGGATGGCTTTATAGCACAGCCTGCAGGCGAGCTGTTACAGACGATACTTGGTGATTGTCTCGGAGAGGAGAAGTCTTTGCGAGGCGTCTTACAGCTTGCGATAGATGGGGTCTATCCACGTCTCTGTCGCATCACCGAGGAGTTGGATCACTGTGCCCTCGGCGTGCGTGGGGGCTTTGTCCCGCCTTCTAAGGGAGGTAGTCCGAGCAGAGGTCAGTTGGAGATTCTCCCCACAGGGCGTAATATGTATGCGATCGATCCCAGTGAGATCCCCTCACATGCGGCCTATCAGATAGGTGTGCGGCTTGGTCAGCAGCTCTTGGAGAAGCATCTTAATACCTCTGGAAGTCTACCTGAAAGCACTGCTTTTGTTCTCTATTCAGGTGACCAAATGCGTACCCATGGCGAAGATATTGGTGAGATACTTTGGTTGATGGGGCTACGTCCTCAGTGGCTCAGTGAGCACTCCGATAAGGTCATCGGTCTGGAGGTTATCCCCTTGTCAGAGCTCGGACGTCCTCGTCTGGATGTCGTGTCACGTATCTCAGGGCTCCTTCGTGATACTTTCCCGACACTGATCACGCTACTTGACGAGGCGGTTCAGCTTGTGCTCTCCCTTGATGAGCCTATAGAAGCGAACTGGGTGAAAAAGCACTATGAGGAGGAAGTGGCTGAGCTTCGAGCTGCAGGGATAGATCCAGGGACAGCACGCCAAGAAGCTAAGCTCCGAGTCTTCGGTTGTCCTCCAGGTACCTATGGTGGGGGGGTAGCTGTTTTGGTAGAGACGAAGCAATGGCAGAGTAGTGATGATCTTGGTGAGACGGCTATTACCTGGGGGTGTCATGCTTATAGCCAAGAGCTACACGGCCGTGTATCTCGAGGGGCTTTTGAGCGTAAGCTTGCTCGGGTCGAGGCGACGGTCAAGAATCAGAATATCATTGGCTTTGATCTCTATGATATTGATGACGAATACATCTATCACGGAGGAATCATCGCTGCCGTAAAGAAGCTACGAGGTCAGGCTCCTATGTCTTATTATGGTAACACTTCTGATCCGCGGCATAGTGTCGTGCGTACGCTTTCAGAAGAGTCGGCACGGGTGCTACGCTCACGCCTTCTTAATCCCCTGTGGATCGAGGGTCTTAAGCGCCATGGATATCGTGGAGCCTATGATGTGGCGTACAATATGGATAATGTCTTTGGGTGGGATGCTACTGCGGATAGTGTCTTGGATTGGAACTACGAAGCCCTTGCCTCGCATTTCATAGGAGATCCCGCTAATCGAGAGTGGCTTGAGTCCGTCAATCCGTGGGCGCTCTATGAGATAGCTCAGCGACTCTTGGAGGCTGCCCAGAGAGGTATGTGGCAAGCTAAGCCCGAGACAATAGAGATGATTACCGAGATATACCTCTCCAGTGAAGGGGTGCTTGAAGAAGGTGGTTCGGGATAATTTATCGGATGCCTCCTTTTTAGGCTGTACCTCTCGACAGCATTCCAGTCCGTGACTCATTAGCTTTTACTCGTCCCCGAAATATCTTTCTTATTATGTCTTCCTGCATAGCTTCTGTGGACTCGATCACTCATCCTTATTATTTCCCCTTCTCTGCTATCGTGGGGCAGGAGAAGATGAAGCGAGCGCTACTGCTCAATCTCATAGATCCTACGCTCGGAGGGGTGCTTATCCTCGGAGAAAAAGGTACAGCAAAGTCGACTATTGTACGAGCTTTGAGTCAACTCCTCGAGGGACTCTCCGTTATAGAGCTACCTATAGCTACGACGGAGGATAAGCTCGTTGGCTCTATCGATGTGGAGCATGCTTTGTCTACGGGAGAGCTGCGCTTCTCTCCCGGTATCTTGGCTCGTGCTCATAAGCAGATTCTCTATGTCGATGAGGTGAATCTCCTCGAGGACTATTTGGTCGATATCCTCTTGGATGTCGCAGCTATGGGCGTCAATCATATAGAGCGTGAGGGGATCTCCCATAGTCATCCCGCACGCTTCACGCTCATCGGGACGATGAATCCAGAAGAGGGTAGTCTGCGGCCTCAGCTTCTTGATCGCTTTGCCTTGTCTGTAGAAGTGTGCGGGGAGCGAAATGTATCTGCCCGCTGTGAGGTGCTCCAGCGACGACTCGACTACGAGCGAGATCCTCAGAGCTTCTGTGCTCGCTATCGGGAGGAAGACGAGGCTCTCGCTGGACGGGTGAGCCAAGCTCGCTCGCTTCTGCCCCAGCTGCGCTACACTGAGCCTCTGCTGGAGCTTATTGCTCGTCTGGGTATCGAGCTGGAGGTTGATGGACATCGCTCGGATATTATGTTGCTCAAGGCGGCCTTAGCTACCGCAGCTCTCGAAGGAGCTACGGAGCTCAGCGTTGAGCACGTCTATACAGCAGCAGAACTGGTGCTTCCTCACCGACTGAGGCGCTTGCCTTTTGAAGAGCGTTACTTCGCTGCCGAGGATATTCGTCAGCTGTGTGAGCGCTTGTTCGAAGAGTGTGTAGCTAAGCTGCAATAGGCGATAGGTAATGAGGATGCATAGCTTCTCTCAGTGGATAGGTGCGGAGGTAGCGCGCCAGGCGCTTATCATTACTCTGATCCGCAGGCAAGGAGCAAGTCTTCTCCTGAGCGGAGGCAGTGGTACGGGTAAGTCGATGCTACTCTCTTGCGTCGCCTCGATGTATCCCGAGGACGTGAGCTACCTACCTCTACACCTGAGCCCAGAGATGCTCTATTCGGGGTATACGCTGGATGCAGAAGGGGAAGTGCGCTTGACTCCTGGCTTCCTTGCTCGGCTTGAGGGGCATATTTTACTGGTGGAGCAGCTTCCACTCCACAGTCGTGAGCTACTTGGTCAGCTGATGGCCTACCAAGAGCAATTGTCAGAGGAAAGACGCTTCACGCTCATCGCAACTACGAATCCAGAGGGGGGAGCAGTGCCTTCGGCGCTCCTGGATAAATTCGATCTCTTTGTAGAGCTTCATCCTACGCTGGATGTGGCTCTGCGCAAACGTATTCTCAGTGAAGCTCTGCGTATTCCTAAGCCTGGGGAGGATATGACCTTCCTTAGCCTTGTGGAGGCAGCACGCCAGCGCTTTGAAGGAATGCAGATGGGGAAGGAACTGCAGAAGTATGTCGTTCAACTCTGTGTTGATCCTCTGACTTTAGGGCATAGAGGTGAGTTGGCTTTGGCTCATAGCGCTCTGGCATGGGCTGCTTGGCAGGGAAAGCGACAGGCAGAGCGGGGTGATGTCGATGCTGTCCGTCAGTTAGCTTTGGCTCATCGCTGGCTGGAGACGCACCCTGAGTACCCTGCAGAGCTGCCCGAAGATGGAGCGCAAGCACAGGATCCCTCTCCTAATCGTCAGGAGGAAGGGGAGTCGGATAGCGAGAAAGACGCAGAGATGACGAGTGGAGAGGTTAACCCTGTGCCTTCTGCCGAAGAGACAAACAACTCCCTGGACGCCTCGCACGCAGAGGACGGGCAGCAAGATGTTCCGATGATCCCTCCGCTTCAGTCGCCGCCGAAGGAAAATCCCCATACTTCGAGCAGAGCAAGCTTACAGCAGGCCAAGGAGGCTTATCTACTGCATCACCCCTTGGATATACGGGAGCGTAGGCTGAAGGAATCTTTGGGGTCGGGGCGTCGTCTTTATAGTGACCAGCCGAGTCAGCGAGGTCGCTTAGGGCGTGTGCGCCCATACAGTACTCGGAGCTCCCAGCTCTCCCTCCCTGCTACGATACGTGCAGCTATTCCCTACCAATATCTACGTCAGCGCTATCTCAAGGAGTTTTCTACGAAGCTTTGCATCCATCCAGAAGACTACCGTAGTAGGCTGCATCATCACCGAGGCGGGTATCATATCCTCTTCGTCCTGGATGTCTCGGGATCTATGGGCGTGCGTGAGCGGATGAGTCTCGTCAAGGGAACTATCATCGAGCTACTAAAGGAAGCTTATGCCAAGCGTGATAAGGTCGGGCTCATTACGTTCGCTCAAGATGAAGCGGAGCTGCGTCTGCCGTTCACGCATAGTGCTGAGCGGGCTGCGCACTTGATGCAAGATATTCGTACGGGAGGACGTACCCCACTATGGCTGGCCATAGAGCGTGCTGGCGAATATCTGGATGCTGAGCGACGCCGTGTGGCGGAATGCCTTCCTATGGTGCTTCTCCTGACTGACGGGAGAGCAACCTCGGCACAGCGTAGCGAGAATCATACGACGCGTATAGCCGAGGCGGCCAAGATGCTGCAGCGTCGCTGTCACCGCTGCCTCGTCATAGACACTGAGTGTGGCTTCATTAGACTCCAGCAAGCGCGCCATCTCGCTGAGTCGCTCCATGCAGAATACTATCATTTGGATGAGTTGGCTCAGTTACGTAGCCTCCTTCATCCTCGCTAAATCCTATTGACAATGGCTCAATCAACTTCTCATTCCTCGAGTGTAGGCTCCGAAGAGTTGCTTTTTCATACACCGATGGGTGACGCTGTGTACTTTGCACGAGAGGCGATGATTATCTCTTTTGCTGGGCGACGTGGTGTCGTGAGTAGCTCTAATCTTAATGGGGGGTACCGCAATGACCTGCACTCTGTGTTTAATCACAGTGTTGGGCGTGATCCTAATATTTTGCAGAAGCGCTGCCCTGGACTCAAGGGTGCGAATATCATAGAGCACTATGCTGTCATCGCCTCAGAGCTGGGCTTAGATCCAGAGCATACGACGGGGATGGGTACAGCTGCTCTGATCGAGAATCACGCTCGAGCTGAGCGCACCTATCACGGAGTGACCGTGCAGGCCATAGCTACTGCTGGTATCGATGTCAATGGAGGTCGTGCCGGAGACAAGGCCAGTTATGATGAGTTTGAGCAGCGAAGCCTATTGCCTCCTCCTGGTACGATCAATGTATTCCTATTTATTGATGCGTATCTTGATCCAGGGGCACTTACCCGTGCGCTCATTACAGCTACCGAAGCTAAGACTGTTGCCCTACAGGAATTGATGGCTCCGAGTCGCTATTCGGAAGGACTGGCGACGGGATCGGGAACAGATAGCCTCATCGCAGTCTGCAATGAAGAATCTCCCGTTGTCCTCTACGGGGCGGGGAAGCATGTCCTTCTTGGTGAGATGATCGGTCAGTCTGTCAAGGAGGCCGTGACGAAAGCTCTGGATCGACAGTCGGGGATGAATGCTCAGCGACAGAGCTCTTTCCTCCAGCAGGGAATACGATATGGGCTCGGAGTCGAAGAACTCTTGGCGCTTTATCAAGCTCGGTATCCCGAGGTGAGTCGGGATGCAGCGACTCTGCGGAGGGGGCTCCAACGCCTCGCTACCGATAGCCATCTTAGCGCATCCATTGCTTCGATCCTCCACCTTGTAGACCAGTGGCGATGGGGGCTCATCAGTTGGGCGAGTCTTATCGACTTGTCTCAGTACACGCTCTCCTACATCGCCCAGCGCTATCGACTGGACTCCTGTGAGCTCTCAATCAGTCGAGAAGAGGCTACTCGATATGAACTCTTATTAGACGAGCTGCGCCAGCTCCTGCTTCAGCTCCTCGATCGGGAGTCTGGACACCTATAGATATAATCAATTAGTATATATATTCACATTTTAACGAAAGCAATTATGAAGAAAGCATTGTTCCTTCTTGCAGCGATAGCTCCAGCGACGGCTGTAGCTCAGATCGCAAGTACAGATAGCATCTCCACGCATGAGCTGGAAAAAGTCCTGGTCTACTCTACGCGAACAGCAGTGCCGCTCAAGCGAGTGCCAGGGAAGATCGAAGTCATTCGCCCCGAAGCTATCGCGACGTCTGGACTCAAGGATCTGACTGATCTGCTCAAGAATAAGAGTTCGGTCGACGTCATCCAGTACCCCGGCTTCCTCTCCAATGTCGGTATACGAGGATTCATCCCCGACTTCTCCCGCTCGAGATACGTAGCCGTGCTCATCAATGGGATCCCCTCGGGTACGTCCAACTTATCGACCCTCTCCCTGAATGGGGTAGAGCAAGTCGAGGTGCTGAAGGGCCCCTTCTCTTCGATCTATGGCACGAATGCTATGGGTGGCGTTATCAATGTCATCAGTAAGCGACATAATGGTCCTCTTACAGGGACTTTCACGACCTCGGGGGGATCGTTCGGCACGGGCTATGGTATGGTGAGCTTTGGCGGTGGGATCACGGATCGCCTTTCCTTCGACCTCAGTGCCTCCTATGAGTCTCAAGCTCGTAGTTATACAGTAGGGAAGAATAACTTCCTCAAGACAACTGCTCTGGAGAATGCCATCTTGGATCCCACCAAGAAGGGGGCTGTAATGCCAGGCTCTACTTATGGAGTCGTCAAGGCGAATGCTCGCTTAGGCTATCAGTTTAGCGATGAGTGGTCGCTTCACATCTTCGAAGACCTTTTCCACGGTGATGGGATTCTGAATGGCGGATCCATTTGGGGCGTCTATGGTGCGAGCAAGAAGGATCTCAATCGATCTATGACCTCCGCTGAGCTGCGTGGCCGTCTGGGAAATAATCTCTTGACCTTCACTCCCTACTATTCGCGTGAGCAGAGTGATAACTACAAGGTGGGGACAGAGCCGGAGTACCGTAATAATTCTTCTGTGAGCACCAGCTGGGGAGCGATCCTGCAGGATGAACTTCGCTTTGATGCTCATCGCCTTGTCCTCGGCTTGGATACGCGTAATCAAGATACGGATACTCGTAAATTCAAGGCCGATGGCTCAAGTGCCGTGCCTTATCAGCCTAATGTATCCACGAGAGGATTGGGGCTCTTCGCTCAAGGTCACATCAGCCTGCTCGCCGATGCCCTCAATCTCTCTGCTGGTCTGCGCGCTGACTTTATGAATCTCAGCCTCAAGGATAATGCTGATCTGCGTAGTAAGGCTACGACGGAGTCTTTTAGTACCCTGAGCCCTAATCTCGGTCTCAAGTATGAGCTCGCTAAGGGCTTGATGGCGCACGCGAGCATTGGTTCTGCTTTCTCTGCCCCCTCTGCCTATGAGAAGGCGGGTGAATATCAGACCGCCTATGGGGTGACGCGTGGCAATGCAGCCCTCAGACCTGAGACTTCGCTGACTTATGATCTGGGACTCAGCTATACGAATCGTGATCTGGGGGTTCAGCTGGATGCGACTTACTTTGATACGCAGCATCGTCAGAAGATCGTCAAGAAAAGTGCTGGGACCCTGGATGCTCTTGATGCGCAGGGACATAAGATTTTAGATAAGAATGGTCAGCCCAAGCAGCTTGCAGTGACGACCTTTGAAAATGCCGATAAGGCACATATGAACGGTCTGGAGCTGGTGGCTTCGTATGACTTCGGGAGCCTTGTAGCTTATCGTTACTCCCTGCGTGCCTATGTCAATGCTACCTTTATGTTCGATAGTCGCTATCTGCCTAAGGGAAGTACAGCTTGGACACAGCTGGAGTCCATCCGTAAGCAGAATGTCACCTTTGGACTCGAGTATAAGGCTCCCTATGGCTTGGAGCTGGGGCTGACAGGTCGTTATCTCGGTAAGCGCTATGAACATAACTGGTTCGGCTATTATCCGAATGTGCGTGTAGGTCTCTCTGAGCTGAATCAAAAAGAGATGCCCGAGCTGGCAGCCGCAGGTCAGCTTTTGCATCCTGCCGCACTCGTCTGGTCTGCTTCTGCACACTACGATGTCACGAAGCAGCTGCGTGTAGGAGCGAATTTCCACAATATCTTCTCCGAATACTATACGGAGAAGGATGGCTACCATATGCCAGGGCGTTCGATCCAGTTCTCTGCATCCTACCGCTTCTAAGTTCAAGCAGTCCCTCCTTTATCGCAAGGGGCGTCGAAGGCTACTCCGCCTTCGGCGTCCCTTGTGGCTTTGGGCTTTGGCGTAATGTGTTTCCTTCTGTCTTTCCTCCGTTAATCAGAGGCTTGTTATCTCATCTCTTTATATTTTTCCTCGGTGCTACTGATATGAGATGAAAAACTGAGGGAAGAGGTCTACGAAGCACCATTGGAAAGTAAGTATTCCAGCTTTGGAAAAGAAACTTTCCAAGGCTGGACAGAATCCGTTCCTCGGGAGGTAAGTACTTCGACTCTTTTCCTGCCTCTTATTGAACAGAGGTATGGGGCAGTACAGATCAATGACCCAGACTGGGAAAGTAGGCATTGAGTCTGACGGATTCTATTGTAGAATCCTATCTGGATCTCGTGTCTTGTTGGGATATCTCGAGGTAGATGAAGGGTGTCGTGTGTGGTTCGAGCAGTGACGATAAGAGTAGATCAGTGCAACTCTCTTAGGAGAATCTATCATATTGTATATTCGCAGATTATGTGTACCTTTGTGCACCCGTGGTATATGCCTGTGGTGTGTACTGCGACTACTAAAGAGTAGATAAGTTATTCAAACATAAGTAGAAACGAAATGCCAACTATTCAACAATT
>ERZ1674203.227-NODE-227-length-13655-cov-4.783456_pt1 | contig 13655 bp, 10 predicted proteins | sample MGYA00581297_ERZ1674203 | MGnify/ENA primary metagenome ERZ1674203 (study PRJEB41354, sample SAMEA4873349) | human saliva metagenome | biome: human-associated habitat [ENVO:00009003]; feature: mouth environment [ENVO:08000002]; material: saliva material... | reverse complement strand
GCGGCCCGGCCCGGAATCCGCCCCGCCATCACCCGGGGCTGGCGGACCAGCGCCGGAGGGTGGATTCTAGATCGCGGCGCAACCCGGCGCTGCATCGCAGCATCCGCTCACCCCGGGTAAACCCTAGCCCACAACGTGCCCGTACAGGGCGCGGGGGGTCCGTAACGGGTTGTAGTATTTCGGGAATATCTGAACAGAAGGAACTCCTCCATGGCCCCGGTCATTACCTGCATCGAAGATCTCCGAGTCATTGCCAAGCGCCGCGTGCCGCGCATGTTCTACGACTACGCGGACTCCGGCTCCTGGACAGAATCCACCTACCGCTCCAACGAAACCGCTTTCCAGAAGATCAAGTTCCGCCAGCGCGTGGCGGTCAACATGGAAAACCGCTCGCTGGAAAACACGATGATCGGCGAGAACGTGACGATGCCGGTGGCACTGGCCCCCACGGGACTCACCGGCATGCAGCACGCCGACGGCGAGATCCTCGCGGCCCGCGCCGCCGAGAAGTTCGGGGTGCCGTTCACGCTCTCCACCATGAGCATCTGCTCCATCGAGGACGTGGCCGAGCACACCAGCCGCCCGTTCTGGTTCCAGCTCTACGTCATGAAGGACAAGGGCTTTGTCGAGCGGCTCATCAACCGCGCCAAGGCTGCCAAGTGCTCGGCGCTGGTCATCACGCTTGACCTGCAGATCCTCGGCCAGCGGCACAAGGACATCAAGAACGGCCTGTCCTCGCCCCCCAAGCCCACGCTGACCAACCTCATCAACCTGGCCACCAAGCCCTACTGGTGCTGGCACATGCTGCACACGAAGCGGCGCACCTTCGGCAACATCGTCGGCCACGCCAGCGGCGTGAGCGACACCAGTTCGCTGTCGGCCTGGACCAGCCAGCAGTTCGACCCGGCCCTGTCGTGGGACGACGTGGCCTGGATCAAGGACAAGTGGGGCGGCAAGATCATCATCAAGGGCATCATGGAGCCCGAGGACGCCCATCTGGCCGTGAAGTCGGGTGCCGACGCCCTGATCGTCTCCAACCACGGCGGCCGCCAGCTCGACGGCGCCCTGCCCTCCATCGAGGCCCTGCCCGCCATCGTCGATGCGGTCGGCAAGGACAACATCGAGATCTACCTGGACAGTGGCGTGCGCTCCGGTCAGGACGTGATCCGCTCCGTGGCCATGGGCGCTCGCGGGGTGTTCATCGGCCGTCCCTTCCTGTACGGTCTGGGTGCCATGGGCGAGGCCGGCGTCACCAAGGCGCTGGAAGTCATCCGCAACGAAGCCGATCTCACCATGGCCTTCTGCGGGTTGCGTAACATCAAGGATGTGAACAAGAGCATCCTGGTGCCCGGCACCTACCCGACGTGAGCGAAACAAGCTTCTTCTGGCACGACTACGAAACCTTCGGGCGCGACCCGCGCCTTGACCGGCCGGCGCAGTTTGCCGGCATCCGCACCGACCTCGACCTGAACGAGGTCGGCGAGCCGGTGATGCTGTACTGCCAGCCGGCTCCCGACTATCTGCCTGACCCCGAGGCCTGCCTGCTGACCGGCATCCTGCCGCAGGAGTGCCTGGCCAAGGGGCTGCCCGAATACCGCTTTGCCGATGCGGTGCTGGCCGAGCTGGGTGCCAGCGGCACCATCGGCGTGGGCTACAACTCCATCCGCTTCGACGACGAAGTGACGCGCCACCTGCTGTGGCGCACGCTGCGACCGCCCTACGACCGGGAATGGCGCAACGGCTGCAGCCGATGGGATCTGCTGGACGTGGTGCGGGCCACGGCCGCCCTGCGCCCCGAGGGCATCGAATGGCCCCGCCACGACGACGGCCGCCCCTCCTTCAAGCTGGAACATCTGAGTGCCGCCAACGGCCTGGCCCATGCGCAGGCGCACGATGCGCTCTCGGACGTGCGCGCCACCATCGCCCTGGCGGCCCTCATCCGCAACCGCCAGCCCCGGCTCTGGAACTTCTGCCTGGCGCTGCGCCAGAAGCAGGCCGTGCTGACCGAGATCGGTTCCGACCGTCCTTTCATCCACGTCTCTGCCATGTACGGGGCCGAACGGGGCGGCATGGCGGTGGTCTGGCCGCTGGCCCAGCATCCCACCAACCGCAACGAGCTGATCGTCTGGGACCTGATTCACGACCCCGCCGAGCTGGCCGACCTGGACACGGAACAGATTCGCCTTCGGCTCTTCTCGAAGACCGAAGACCTGCCCGAGGGCATGACGCGCCTGCCCATCAGGAGCCTGGCCATCAACAAGTCCCCGATCGTCATCGGCAACCTGAAGGTGCTCACGCCCGCCGTCATCGAACGCTGGCACATCGACATGGAGACCATCGCCCGTCACACCGAGACGGCCCGACGCCTGACCCCACAGCTGGCCAGCCGCATGGATGAGGTCTACCAGCGCCCCCGCCCGCAGGGCCCCGCCCCGGACGTGGACGGCGATCTTTACGGCGGCTTCATCGGCAACGACGACCGTCGGCGTCTGGATGACTGGCGCGAACGGCTGGATGCCACCGCATCGCAGGCCGCCGCATCGCCGGATACCGATCATTCATATATTCAAATCCCGTCTTTTGAGGATCCCCGACTTGAGGAAATGTCTTTCCGGTACCGTGCAAGGCAATTTCCGGATATGCTCAGTACTGAAGAAAAACAGCGCTGGGTGGCACACTGTCACGCCAGACTCCATCAGGGGGCCGGCAATGCCATGACGTTGGCGACTTTCGCTCATCGTCTGGACGAGCTCAACCAGTCGCTGTCACCCGACGATGAACACGGCCAACGGCTGCTGGAGGCTCTCTATGACTACGGTGAACAACTCGCCTGACAAAAACAGCACAACACAGACGCTCCAAGCTCCCCCTGTCTGCACGGAAGACGACATCTACTACTTCCGCGAAGGCACCAACAACCGCCTTTATCGCTGGCTGGGTGCTCACCCCTGCACCCATGCCACGCAGGAAGGCGGCAAGCCCGAGAAAGGCTGCTGGTTCGCTGTCTGGGCTCCCAATGCCCGCGAAGTGCAGGTCATCGGCGACTTCAACGGCTGGCAGCATGGCGCCAGCCCGCTGGCCGTACGTGGCGACAGTTCCGGCATCTGGGAAGGCTTCGTGCCCCACGCCTCGGTCGGTGATTGCTACAAGTACCGCATCCTGTCCGCCCCCACCGGTGAATGGCTGGAAAAGGGCGACCCCTTCGGCTTCGCATGGGAAGAGCCGCCCTGCACCGCCACCCGCATCGCCGATCTCTCCTATCGCTGGGACGACGCCGAATGGATGAAGACGCGCGGCCAGGCCAACGCGCTCAATGCCCCCATCAGCATCTACGAATGCCACCTGGGCTCCTGGATGCGCCCCGACGACAACCCGCACGGCTTCCTCAACTACCGTGACATCGCGCCCAAGCTGGCCGACCACGTTCAGTCGCTGGGCTTCACCCACGTCGAGCTGATGCCCATCACCGAACATCCGTTCTATGGTTCGTGGGGTTATCAGACGGTGGGTTACTTTGCCCCCACCTCGCGCTACGGCAGCCCGACCGACTTCAAGGCCTTCATCGACTACATGCACGGGCGCGGCATCGGCGTCATCCTGGACTGGGTACCCTCGCACTTCCCTGGTGACGCCCACGGCCTGCACCGCTTTGACGGCACCGAACTGTACGAACACGCTGATCGCCGCCAGGGCTTCCACCCCGAGTGGAACAGCTGGATCTTCAACTACGGCCGCCACGAGGTGCGCAGCTTCCTGCTCTCCAGCGCCGCCTTCTGGCTGGACCAGTACCACATCGACGGCATCCGGGTGGACGCGGTGGCCTCCATGCTGTACCTGGACTACTCCCGCCAGGACGGCCAGTGGATCCCCAACCGCTTCGGCGGCCGCGAGAACCTGGAAGCCATCCACTTCCTGCGCCAGCTCAACCAGAGCGTCTACCGCGACTTCCCCGACGTGCAGACCATCGCCGAGGAATCCACGGCCTGGCCGGGCGTCTCGCGTCCGGTGGCCTGGGGCGGCCACAGCAACGACAACCCCGAGACCATGAACGGTCTGGGCTTCGGCATGAAGTGGAACATGGGCTGGATGCACGACACGCTGTCGTGGTTCGAGAAGGATCCGGTCTATCGCAGCTACCACCAGAACGCGCTCAGCTTCAGTCTGTACTACGCCTTCAACGAGAACTTCGTGCTGCCGCTCTCGCACGACGAGGTGGTCTACGGCAAGGGCAGCCTGCTGTCCAAGATGCCGGGCGACGACTGGCAGAAGTTTGCCAACCTGCGCCTGCTCTACGGCCTGATGTGGACCCACCCGGGCAAGAAACTGCTGTTCATGGGCGGCGAATTCGGCCAATGGACCGAATGGGCGCATGAAGGCAGCGTTGACTGGAATGCCGCCGACACCTACTTCCACGTGGGCATCAAGCACCTCATCGGCGCTCTCAACCACCTGATGCGCACCCAGCCGGCCCTGCACCAGCGCGACTTCGACGGCAGCGGCTTCGAGTGGATCAGCGCCGACGACAGTGCCCATAGCGTGCTGGCCTATCTGCGCCATGGCAATGATCCCAAGGACACGCTGCTGGTCGTCTTCAACGGCACACCCGTGCCGCACCACAACTACCGTCTGGGCGCCCCGCAGGGTGGCCGCTGGCAGGAAATCTTCAACAGCGATGCCTCCATCTATGGCGGCACCGACGTGGGCAACCAGGGCTTCGTGGATGCCCACGACGAAGGCACCCATGGTCGTCCCTACTCGCTGGAGCTGACCCTGCCGCCGCTGGGCCTGCTGGTGTTCAAGCATGTCGACACGCCGGCTGCCAAGGCACTGCCTGAAGCCAAGGCCGCAGCGCCTGCCGCAAAAAAGCCTGAAGCCGCCCCTGTCGCAGCCAAGCCGGCCAAGGCTGAAGCCCCGGCGCCCAAGGCCGCTGTCGCCAAGACCAGCGCAGCCCCCAAGGCATTTGAAACCAGGGCGGCAGAGCCCAAGGCAGCAGAGTCCAAAGCTGCGGCACCCAAGGCTGCAGCCCCCAAGGCCGCGGCTCCCAAGACTGCCACCACGCCGCGCACGCGGACCAGCACGGCCAAGACGGCCTCGGCAGGGACAACCGCCAAGGCCACCAAGGCAGCCGCTCCCAAAGCGGCCAGCAGCCGCACCACGGCCACGACCAAGGCCAAACCTGCCAGCAGCCGCAGCAAGGGCTGATTGAGGCAGTCCGGGGACGGGCATCCCCCCTCCCCGGATAAAAAAAGCCGCCGATACGCTTTCATCCGTATCGGCGGCTTTTTTATGGCCATGAGCCGCGGCCTGTGGGCTTCCGGTTGTCACGCCCCACGCCCGGCGATGGCGGGCAACCGCAGGCCACAACAACCAGCGCCCGCAGAAGCCCTCCGGTGCGAGCGATCAGCTCACCCGGCCGATGACCCCTTCTGCCAGCCAGTCCATCTTCTGCATGACGGTATCGGACATCACGCCGCCCAGCTGGCGAACCTTGCCGTCATTGGCGCGCAGCTCGCCCTCGAAGACGTGCCGGTGCCCACGCATGAGCTGCAGGCGCACGGCATTGATCTGCCGGCGCACCGTCTGTGAGACGGGCGCGGGCCCCAGATCCAGTTGCACCATGCCGTCGGCCAGACCGCCCCAGGTATGGTCCGGCTCCCACTTGCCTTCCAGCAGCTTGCGGGTGCGCTCCAGGTAGTAGGCGTTCCAGTTGGGCAGCACGGTACCCAGCAGCAGGTTGCGCGGCAAGATCTTGCTGTAGTCGCCCTGGAAGCCGATCAGCTTCAGCTTGCGGTCACGTGCCACCTCGGCCACCGCCACGGTGTCGGTGTGCTGGGTGAACACATCAGCCCCCTGCGACAGCAGGCTGTAGGTGGCCTCGCGCTCCAGCCCCGGGTCGCGCCAGTTGTTGGTCCAGTACACCCGCACCGTGATCTTGGGATTCACCGAACGCGCACCCAGCGTGTAGGCGTTGATGCCCTGCAGCACCTCGGGAACCGGCACGGGCGCAATGTAGGCCAGCACACCGGCCTTGCTGGCGTGTGCGGCCAGCATGCCGGCCAGATAGCGTGCCTGGTAGTAGCGGGCGTTGTAGGTACCCACGTTGTCAGCCGTCTTGAAGCCGGCATTGCTCTCGAAGCGCACCGAGGGGTAGTCGCGTGCCACGCGCACAATGGCGTCCATGAAACCATAGGCGGTACCGAACACCAGCTGGCAGCCGTCGGCGCACATCTTGCGCAGTACCCGGTCGGCGTCCTTGCCTTCGGTCACGCGCTCGGCCGGCACCAGCTCGATGCGGTTGCCCAGCTGCCGCTTCAGGTACTGAGCGCTGAGCGCATGCAGGTGGCTGGCCGAATACGGGTCGATCGGGCCGTCATACAGAAAGCCCACGCGCAGCGGCTTGGAAGCAGCGCGGCTGGCCGCATGACTGGTACCCGCCGTGGCGGACTTGCCCGCGGTCGGCGTGGCGGCTGCGTGGGGGCCATGAGCAGCCCCGGCGGCCTTCCGGTCGGTACCTTCGGCAGCCCGCGCGGACAGCGGCAGACCGGCCTGCGACAGCAACAGCCCGCTGCCAGCAGCCAGCAGCAGGCGACGACGATTCGTTTGCGACATCTTGGGAGATTCCGGATTCATGGAGATTGGGCAGAATCAGCGACCGGCAGGCACCTGGCCTTCAACCCCTTTCACGTAGGTCATCAGACCTTCCAGGAAGCGGTCATCACCCACCTTGCCGGACGGCAGCAGCTCGCGGTCATCCACCGTCACCAGCGGCCCTTTCCAGATCTGCAGCGTGCCGTCGCGCAGCGCCTTGCGCTTTTCCTCGACGGCAGCCCGGGCCTCGGGCGTCAGCTTGTCGGACAGGGCCACCAGGTCCACACGGCCGTCACGCAGCCCCTGCCAGGTGGGCGCGGGCTTCCAGCGCTTGTCCAGCACCTGCTGCACCGTCTGCACATAGTAGCCGGCCCAGTCGAAGGCCACCGACCCCAGGTGCGCCTTGGGCGCGGCCTGGCTCATGTCGGCGCCCCAGCCAAAGGCGTACTTGCCCACCCGCTCGGCCTGCTTCAGCGGGTCGGTCGTGGCGGTGTTGTAGATGATCACGTCGGCACCGCCGCTGATCAGCGTCTGGGTGGCCTCGGTCTCGCGCACCGGGTCTGCCCAGCCGTTCACCCAGGCCACCTTCACGCGCGCCGTGGGGTTGACCGACTGCGCACCCAGCGCAAAGGCGTCGATGTTGCGGACCACCTCGGGAATGGGCACCGGTGCCACGAAGCCCACGGTATCGGTCTTGGTCATCTTGCCGGCAGCCACGCCCGCCAGGTACACCCCCTCATAGGCGCGCACTCCATAGGAGCGGATGTTGCCCGCGGACGTGCCCAGCCCGGCCACTTCCCAGCGCACATCCGGGTATTCCAGCGCCAGACGCTTCATCAGCGCCTCGTAGGTTGCGCCCGTGCCGAAGATGAGCCGATTGCCGTCTTCCACCAGCTTGCGGAAGGCCTTCTCGGCATCAACGTCCTTCACGTTGTCCAGCACCGTCACGGCCACCCGGTCACCCAGCTGCTGGCGCAGGGCATCGATGCCCTGCTGGTGCGAGCGCGACCAGCCGCTGCCATCCGGCGTGGTGGGCAGCACGAAGCCCACTTTCAACTCTGCCTCAGCCTTGGCCGCAGACTCTGCGTTGGCAGAGGTGTCCTGCTGTGCAGCCGGCGTGCCCTGAGCGGCGGGGGCTTTCTGATCGGCCGGTGCATCCTGTCCGGCCGGCACTTTCTGCCCGGCCGCAGCGCCTTGCCCGGCGGCCGCCTTCTGTTCGGCTGCAGCGCCCTGCTCGGCCGAAGCCTTCTGACCCGAAACGGCTTCAGCCTGTCCGGCGGCCTTGTCAGCCGCAGCGGTAGCAGGCTGGGCCTTTTCGGGCTGGTCCAGGGTGGGCTGGGCCGCCAGCGGCGCAGCCAGCACCAGCATCACGGCCGCAGCCAGCGGCGCGGTCTTGCATCGACGGGGAAGTTTCATGAAAGGAAGCTCCGCAGGCCCGGGGGACGCCCCCGGGAAAGGGCTGGAACGCCAGAAAGTCAAAGTCATGATTTTATCAGTGCAGCTTGGCGACAACGGATACAACCTGAATCGATATCGAACGTTCTGGCAGAAGTCCTGCCAAAAACTGCGCACGACAGGCTGTTCCGGCACACAGGAAGCACCCGGGGGCTTTCGACAACGCCAGACCGCATGCAGTCACGGCGTCTCGCGCAGCTGCACGTCAGCGCCCTACCTGATCAGTCGGGCATCAGGGACATCGGCTGCAGGCGGGGCCACAGCGCCGCCAGAAAGTCATTGTTGGACACCGGCCGCGGGCTGACCGAGGCCAGATCCACCGTGGTGGCCGCCAGCTCGTCGGCCAGCGCCACCGGATGCCCCAGTGTCTGCGCCAGCAGCCGCCAGGGGGCCGGCTGCACCAGCACGCCCAATGCCAGCAGCACGCCATGGCGGCTGCGCCGCTGGGCAAAGCCCACCAGCTTGCGCGCCACGCCCGTGGCCGGGTCATCCACCACCACCTCCCAGGGTGCCACACCGGCAAAGCATGCCCACGCCAACCGTTCCGGCGCTGGAATGCGCTCGGCCGGCGGCACGGCACGCGCCGTCACGCCCAGCTCGCCCAGTGTCTCCACCATGGCCTCACCCAGCCAGCGATAGCTGTCGGCCACGGAGGTCGTTGCCATGCGCGGGTCGTCCAGCGGCAGCAGCAGCGAGGCACTGAGCAGCCACGGGCCCACCAGCACCGCACCACCACCGGCACCACGCTTGACCAGCGGCAGATTCACGGCGCCAGAATACGCCAATCCATCCGGAGACATACCCGCAGCATCGCCCGCCGGCGCGCCGCCCACGCCGGCAGCTGCCGGCCTGTCGGCCAATGCATGCTGCGAGCGCCCCAGCACGATGGCCCCTTCTCGGTAGGTCCAGACCTTCATCCGCGGCTGCAGCACGGGTTCTGCCAGCTGGCACTCGTTCCAGCGCTGCTCCCGGGCCGCGTCCAGGTCCGACGCACCTGTCGCTTCCGCAGTCAGGGAGAGACCCTCACCATGTCCTTCATGCTTCGGGGATGTTATGTTCATGCGTTTTCTGCATATCCATCTGTCGCTCAGGCAGAGATGATGCGCCAAAATGGCCGCCATTGTCTCGAGAAGGCCTGCCACGCGCCAGACAGGATCCCGCCGCGGCCGGTACATACGTCACCTCGCAAGGAGTTCTCACCCCATGAAAGCCAACAACATTCTTGCCACCATCGGCAACACCCCGCATGTGCGCATCAACCGGCTGTTCGGTCCCGGCCATGAGGTCTGGATCAAGGCCGAACAGGCCAACCCGGGGGGCTCGGTGAAGGACCGTATCGCCTTGGCGATGATCGAAGATGCCGAAAAAAGCGGTAAGCTGAAGCCAGGCGGCACCATCGTCGAGCCCACCTCCGGCAACACCGGCGTCGGCCTGGCCATGGTGGCGGCCGTCAAGGGCTACAAGCTCATCCTGGTCATGCCCGAGTCCATGTCGCTGGAGCGCCGGCGGCTGATGCTCGCCTATGGCGCACGCTTCGAGCTGACCCCGCGTGAGCGCGGCATGCCCGGCGCCATCGAACGGGCCCGCGAGCTGCTCACCGAAACGCCCGACGCCTGGATGCCGCAGCAGTTCGAGAATCCGGCCAACCCCGCCATCCACTCCGAGACCACGGCCAAGGAGATTCTGGCCGACTTCCCCGAGGGGCTGGACGTGCTGATCAGCGGCGTGGGCACCGGCGGCCACCTGAGCGGCGTGGCCCGCGTCCTGAAGAAGGCCTGGCCCAACCTGAAGGTATTTGCCGTGGAACCGGCGGCTTCTTCCGTCATCTCCGGCGGCAAGCCCGGCCCGCACCCCATCCAGGGTCTGGGCGCCGGCTTCATCCCCAAGAACCTCGACACCAGCCTGCTGGATGGCGTGGTGACCGTCGACGGCGAGGATGCCAAACGCTTCGCGCGTGACGCCGCGTCCCAGGAGGGCCTGCTGGTCGGCATCTCGTCAGGCGCGACCCTGGCCGCCATTGCCAGCAAGCTGCCCGAGCTGCCCAAGGGCGCCCGCGTGCTGGGCTTTGCCTACGACACGGGTGAGCGTTACCTGTCCATCGACGGCTTCCTGCCGACCTGATCACAGGTTCCGTCATCAAAGGGGGGCTTCAGCCCCCTTTTTTTCGAGCCCGTTTCAGAGGCTGCCTTTCAGAGGCCGCCATCCCATCTGAAACCGCCCTTCGAGGCCCCTTCAGGCCCCACGGATGGCCCTCACCAGCATGTAGCCTGCCAGCCCGAACAGCAGGCAGGCAAAGGCACGCTTCAGAAGCGGCACCGGCAACCGATGCGCCATGTAGGCCCCCACCGGCGCAAACAGCATGCTCATCGGCACGATGGTGAACAGTGCCCGCAGGTCCAGATACGCCAGCGCCCCACCGGGCAAGCCCTGCCACCAGCCCATCACCATATAGCCCAGCGTACCCGAGAACGCGATCGGAAAGCCGCAGGCCGCACTGGTCGCTATGGCCTTGGGCAGCGGCACGCCACGGCTGTTCAGGAAAGGCACCGTCACGAAGCCGCCTCCGGCGCCGAAGAGCGCTGACAGGACCCCGATGCCGGTGCCCACGGCTGCCAGCCCCAGGCGCCCCGGCAGCCGTGCCGGCACATCCGGCTCCACGCGCCGTGCGCCCCGCAGCATCCGGCTGCCCATCCACCCCACGAAGAGTGCAAAAGCCACCGCCAGCACCTGTCCGGGCAGCCACGCCACGATGCGCGAGCCCAGCTGCCCCCCCACCAGGATGCCCGGCGCCAGCAGCCAGACCAGGTGCCACTGCACCGCCCCCTTGCGGTGATGCGCCCGCATGCTGGACAGCGACGTGAACATGATGGTGGCCAGCGCCGTGGCCAGTGCCGTCTGCACCACGAGGGCCGGGTCGTACCCCGCATGATCAAAGATCATCACCAGGAAGGGCACCAGCACCATGCCGCCCCCCACGCCCAGCAGGCCAGCCAGAAAACCGCCACCGCAGCCCATCAGCAGCAGCATCACCACGGTAGTTGTCGTCATCTTTCCTCTTCTGCGTCCTTTTTCTTTCCCTGCGTCTTGCCGGCACACGGCTGGCGTCATGTCTGCGCGCATTCGTCTTTCACCGCTGCGGGTGCCCAGACCCCCATCGGGCCCGCCCGCCTTGCGCACACCCCGGCGCCGGCGGCCTATTGTGCGCCAATCGGCCTAGGCCGTCGGTACGGCTGCCAGAAAACTCCCACGCCAGCGCACACGGCAACCCCTAATCTCCTGCCATCCGATCAACCGGCCTCGCCCCCACGCTGCCACCCGTCGTTGTCTGACCGCCCCAGCCCGCTGCACGCCACAGTCCACGTCTCGCGTGACGGCATGGCAACGGCCAAGAACCACGGCATACCGGCAGGACGATGCCCCCCAGGAGATTTCCCATGCCCCGCCTCTCCACTCGCCGCGACGCATCCCCCATGCACGCCACCCGCCCTTCGTCGCGGTCCAATCACAGCCCCCGAAGCACTTCCCCCAGTGCCCTGCCCACCCTGTCCGCCCTGCTGGCGGCCGCACTGCTGGCCGGCTGCGCCGTCACGCAGCCCAGCCAGATTCCCGAACGGATGCTGACCCCCGAGGCCGTGCAGGAGGCCGCGCGCCAGGACGCCAATGGCGAGCCCTATTACCTGAGCTACCAGGTGGGCGAAACCGGCCTGGCCGCCGCCTTCGATGACGGCAGCCATACCTATGTGGAATTCGAACGCCCCGTGCCCAGTGACCTGAGCTGCTTCGACAACGCGGGTGCCCTGCTGGGCTGCGAAGCCGTGGGCAACGTGCTGGCCGTTGAAGGAACCCACGCCGGCATCCTGTTGCGCCAGGGCGAAAATGCCAGCTTCATTGCGCCCAACCCCAAGGCGCTCACCCCGCCGCCGCGACAGCTGGGCAACACGTCCGCCTGGGCCGCCCATGTGCAGGCCCGCAATCGCGTGTTGCTGAAGGCGCCGCTGCGACAGGCGCTGGAACGCAGCGCCGGGGTACAGGCCGACCCGAACCTGAATCAGGCTGCCGGCCTGCGCGCCTCGATGGTGCAGACGGTTGCACCCGCCCAGTCAGGAGCGGCCGAACGCCCGGCATCGGCGACGGACCGCCCTGGCACACGCCTTCTGCGTCATGGCGAAACAGCGAGCCACCGCGAAGCAGCGAATCACCACACAACCACGAACGAACCGGGCCTTAGAGCCCGTGGCTCCCTCAAGGCAGAGCGCCCTGACGGGGCAGCCGCCATCACCCCCGGCACGAGCGCCCGCCCCGGCAAGCCGGCAGGTGCCACCCCCGCCCCGCCCGCCACGGCGCCCGGGCCGCACAACATCATCGTGTCGTATTCGCGCTGGACTTCACTGCCTTTTGCCGACAACAGCGCTCAACTGGATGCCCGGCACCCGGTCATGACACGGCTGGGCAAGAGCCTGGCCCAGGCCGATGAGGTTCGCGTCGAAGTTCTGAGCAGCGCCGAGGATGCGCTGCTGGCCCAGGCGCGCCTGGCCGCCACCCGGGAACTGCTGCAACGGCGGGGGGTGATCAGCAGCCGGATCCGGACCAGCACGCGCACCTTGCCGGCCGCCCGCAGCACGCGACAAGGTGCTGCACCGGGTCAGCCGACCCTGCGCATCCAGCTGCTGAAGGATGGATTGCCGCTGGAAGCGGCCTGAGCTTACAGCGAGCGCAGAGCGACGCGCGCTGCCAGCGCCTCTTCGTCCGCGTGCTGAACCACGGCGCGTTTTCCGGCCATGGACGACGTGCCACCCGAAGCGTGCGAGCCCATGTTCGCCGCAGCGTGCATGCCAAACATCGACACCGGCGGCAGATTGCGTGCCACCGTGAACAGGCGCTCGTTCTCCACACCCCGGTCACGCATGCCGTCGAAGAAACGGGCGCTCATGCGATGCGGCAGATAGCGCATCTGCATCACATAGCCCCCGTTTCGACACAGATAGGTGAAGAAATCGGCAATGTCGTCGGAGTAGAACAGGCCCGCCGTGGGGATGAACGAAGCCAGCAGGATCCGTTTGTCGCGCAGCGCCGGGAAGTGGTCGTACAGCTTCTCGATGCCGTCGGCAAACACCCGCGCCGTGGGGTGCTGCTGCTGGAAGCGGTGGGCAAACTCGTCCTCGATCTCGAAGAAGAGCGTCTCGGGCAGCAGCTGATGCACGCGCGAGGCGACCACACCGCTGCCGATGCCGGCCAGGACCACCTGGTCATAGCCGCCAGCCAGACGCCGCACCTCGTGTGCGGCGCGCTGGCCAAAGATGGGGGAAGACGGGCACACGCTGCCCGTGACAGTAAACCGCGTCAGATAGCTCATGAGGACATCCGATGGAACAGGTCCGTCCCATCTGAATCGATTCAACAATGCCGGTGCAGCAACCGCAGCACCGGTACGACGGGCGGACCAACGCACGGACCGCAGCATGGCCCCCGCAGGACGCCATGCCCAGCCCCGGCCGATGAAACCCCTTTCGGCACCGACCCGTGTATCCGCCGCATGTGGCTTTTGTCACACAGCCACTGGTCAGGTCAAAGTTGCGATGGTAACGGATCATGCCCCTGTCACCCAAGAAAAC
>ERZ1674203.226-NODE-226-length-13656-cov-6.286155_pt1 | contig 13656 bp, 8 predicted proteins | sample MGYA00581297_ERZ1674203 | MGnify/ENA primary metagenome ERZ1674203 (study PRJEB41354, sample SAMEA4873349) | human saliva metagenome | biome: human-associated habitat [ENVO:00009003]; feature: mouth environment [ENVO:08000002]; material: saliva material... | reverse complement strand
GGTCATCTGGCCCGACTTCACCGAGATCCCGCACTTCGAGCGGCCGTGGATGGTCTACAGCCCGCTGCAGGTGGGCAGCCCCGTGCAGATCGGCAACCGCACCATCCGCCCCATCACGGCCAACCACACCGTGCCGGCCGTAGGCTTTCACATCGGGGGCACGGCCGGCAGCCTCGTCTATTCGGGCGACACGCTGCCCACCGAGGAATTCTGGCGCACCGTCAATGGCATTCCGGATCTGCGCCATCTCATCCTGGAAACGGCCTTTGCCAACCGCGAGCGGGACCTGGCCGTCACCGCCAAGCATCTGTACCCCATCCAGCTTTCCGAAGAGCTGGCCCGGCTGTGTGTCGATCCCCAGATACACATCACGCATCTCAAGCCCTCCGACCGCGAGCTGATCGCCCGCGAGATCGAGACCTGGGCCGGGCGCTTCCAGCCGCGCATCCTGCAGACCGGCGACGTGCTGGTCATCGACTGACTTCCCCGCTTCCCAAGGCGCCGCCGGTGCCCCGGCTTATCCAGCTTTCCCTGAGGCACCTGCCGTCCTCGTTACCCCGGCTTCCACCTGCGCACCTGCTGCACCGGCTTCCCCTGTCGTCTCTGTTGCACCACCGCACCAGCCTCCGGACGACAGCCGCTGCCAGTGGCCGTCCGTCCGCCCGGCGCTGCCCGTCTGCACCCCGGGGATTAGCCTTGCTCGCCGTGTTCAAGATGCAACCTGAAGGACTGGCTGACCATGGCACATGCAAGCTCCGCAGCGACTTCCACAACGCCTCCGCAGAAACTGCCGTGGCGGGACAGCTGGCGTGGTGATGCCCTGCGGGCACGATTCCGTGCAGCAGGCTGCCACCTGGGCATCTCGCTGGCCATTGCCAGTCTGGTGCTGCTTGTCGTCTACCGGTACTGGTATGCCGGACCGCTGGCGGCCGTGGCTGGCGTGGGCACCATCCTGGTGCTGCTGCTGGCGGTGGACGTGAGCCTGGGCCCCATCATGACCTTCATGGTCTTTGATCGGCGCAAGAAGAGCCTGCCGATGGACCTGGCGCTGATCGGCCTGGTGCAGCTGCTGGCCCTGGGCTATGGCCTGCACACCGTCGAAGCAGGGCGCCCGCATTATCTCGTCTTCGTGAAGGACCGCTTCGAGGCCGTCTCGCGTGCCGACCTGCAGGCCGAGGACCTGCAGGCCGCCGCCAGCAACCCGCTGGCACAACGGGACTGGTTCGGTCCCCGATGGTCGGCAGCAAACCCGCCTGCCGACCAGAAGGTGCGCCAGGACGTGCTGATGGAATCGGCCTTTGGCGGTCGTGATCTGCAGCACTTCCCGCAGTGGTACGAGCCCCTGGAAAACCAGAAGGAAACCGTCAAGGCGCGGGCGCTGGAGCTCAAGGCGCTTCGGGAACTCAACCCGGATGATCAGGCTGTGCTGGATGCCGCGCTGAAGAAGGCCGGGCTTTCCGATGCCCAGGCCGGTTACCTGCCGCTGAAGGGCGAGGAAAGCGACGCCACCGTACTGGTGGATCGCAAGGATGGCCGCGTGCTGGACGTGCTGCCGCTGAAACCCTGGTGATCAGGGGCGGGCAGCAGCGGCCACCAGCCGTTGCGCGGCCGCCCGCACATCCCCTTGCCGGAACAGTGCGCCGATGACGGCGGCAGCATCGGCCCCGGCTGCCAGCACCGAACCGATGTTGTCGGCATCGATGCCGCCAATGCCCACCAGCGGGCGCGCCAGAGACAGCGCCTGCACCTCCCGAAAGACCGACAGCGGGGCAGGGCGCGCCAGTGGCTTCGTGCCCGACGCAAAGAGCGCGCCGAAAGCCAGATAGTCGGCCACCGGTGCCAGTGCCTGAGCCCGCTCCACGCTGGCATAGCACGACACCCCGATCAGCGACCCGGGCCCCAGCGCCTGACGGGCCTCCTCGATATCGCCGTCATCCTCACCCAGATGAACGGCCTTGATGCCCAGCTCGGCGGCCAGCCGCCAGTCATCGTTCACGATCAGCAGCGTCTGATGCCGCTCGCACACGGGTTTAAGGGCTTCCAGCTGCTGCTGCTTCAGCGCGATGTCGGCATGCTTGTTGCGGTACTGCAGGATGCGAATGCCGCCTGAGAGTGCGGCCTCCACGTCGGCCAACAGACGTGTCGTGTCCCCTTCGTCGGCGGTAATGGCATAGACCCCGTGGATGAGGGCGCGGCGAGCCTGTCTTTCCGGGTGGTCGGGGGAAGGGGCGGGAAGCATGGCGGTCTCCATGAATGATGGCGGGCAAGGATGATGGCAGGCAGAGGGCGAACGGGACATGAAACGGCTTGTCAGCCCTCTGGCCGCCACCCCGCCCAGCGCAGGAAAGCAGGCCGGATCGCGGGCCAGGCAGGTCCGTTCCGGCACGCCTGATCATACCGGAGCCAGCGGTGCCGGCCCCTGTCTTTTGCCCCGCCGACGGGGTGAAGTCCGTGCCACGGCGCGCCACAACCCGCCAACCATTGGTCCGGCACTGTTGCGGGCTCGTCGGAGATGGGGGGCGAGGCGTGACATCTTTCCCTTTAATACGCGGAAGTGACCGATGCGGGAATGCCTGGGAGTCGGCTTGCCGGCTTTCCGAAAGGCGTGCAGCGGCGCTCACATCGGTATCAACTGGACTTGAGGGCAGGAAATGAGCGGCACCCAAAGCATCGCCGGACTGACGGTCATGGTGATCGACGATAGCAACACCATTCGCCGGAGTGCGGAGATCTTTCTGAAACAGGCTGGCTGCGTGGTCGTGCTGGCCGAGAACGGTTTCGATGCGCTGGCCAAACTGTCCGACCACGGGCCGGACATCGTCTTCTGCGACGTGCTGATGCCGCGACTGGACGGGTATCAGACCTGTGCGCTGATCAAGAAGAGTCCGCGTTTCAAGAACACCCCGGTCATCATGCTCTCCAGCAAGGATGGTCTCTTTGACCGTGCGCGCGGTCGTCTGGTGGGGTCTGAAGAGTATCTGACCAAGCCCTTCACGAAGGACAGTCTGCTCAAGTGCGTGCAGTCGCACAGCCGTCGCGCCGATCAGGAGCTGGCTGCAGCGGGCATGCCGAACTGATTGGCGGAGAAACAGCATGAATGCACAGACTGCGCGCAAGATCCTGATCGTTGACGATTCGCCCACCGAGCGCTTTTTCATGGCCTCGCTGCTGGTGAAGGAAGGCTATGAAGTGATCACGGCCGAAAACGGTGATGAAGCGCTGGAGAAGGTGCAGGCCGAGCGACCCTCCATCGTCATCATGGACGTGGTGATGCCCGGCAAGAGCGGCTTCCAGGCCACGCGTGCCATCGCCCGGGATCCGGCGATGAAGGACGTGCATGTGATCCTGTGCACCAGCAAGAACGCCGAGAGCGACCGCATCTGGGGTCTGCGCCAAGGGGCGCGTGACTACCTGGTCAAGCCGGTCGAGCCGGAGCTGCTGCTGTCCAAGATCGCTGACCTGGCCGTGGAGCAGTGACATGAGTTCCATCGAGACCCTGGGTCAGGAAGCCGGTCAGGTCGCCAAGGCTGCCGCCACCCCCACCCATGCGGGTGCAGCGAAGGATGGGGCAGAGAAGGGGGGCAACGGCGCTGCAGCATCGCATCTGGCGCTGATGATCGGAGAGGATCGCTACCTGGTCGAACTGGCAGAAGCCGGCGAGATCGTGCCGATGCCGTCCACCTCGATCATGCAGGTTCCGCTGACGCAGGACTGGTTCATGGGTGTGGTGAACGTGCGCGGTGCACTCTTCACGGTGGTGGATCTGGCCCGCTTCATGGGCGGCAACTTCACGCCCGTGACCAAGGAATCGCGCCTGCTCACGCTGTCGCCTGCACTGACCTTCAACGCCACGCTGGTGGTGAGCCGGATGCTGGGCCTGCGCAACGTGGCAACCATGACGCCGGTTCCAGAGAAACAGACTTTCGACAAGCCCTGGCTGTCCGAGCAGTTCCGTGACGCAGAAGGGCAGACGTGGCGTCGGCTCAGCCTGTCCAAGCTGGTGTCGTCGTCGTCGTTCCTGATGGTGGGTCGCTGACCCGAGCGCAGAAAGAGGAATAGGGCAAATGTCGGCATTGTCTTCGTTGCAGGGATCGATGGACGGGGCGCAACCCGCCGTCCCCGTGTCGCCTGCACCCGTGGCCGCCGGAAAGGCATCCGGCAAGGCGGCTGCCGCTGCAACCCCGGCGCGTGCGCGTGTGCGCACCACCCCGCTGCTGGGCAGGCTCAGCCTGAAGTGGCAATCGATCATCCTGCTGGGGGCGCTGGCCATCACCGTCGGTGCGGCCATTGCGATCAGCGCCTACGAACGTCAGTCCGACCGCGTCAACGCCCTGCAGAACGAAGTGGTGGGCGATGCCCTGATGCACTCGCAGCGTCTGGCCAAGGCGGCCAACATGGCGGTGCAGGGCAACGAGGAAGCCTATGATCAGCTCAAGAGCAGCCAGGCCTTCCTGTCGGATGCCGTCAAGGCGCTGAAAGAGGGCGGCGAGGTGGATCGCCTGCGAGTGTCGCCCCTGCCGGAAAGCTACCGGACGGAAGAGCAGCGCTTCAGCAAGGCCTGGGATGACATCTCTCCTTCGGTCAAGGCCCTGATTGAGCAGCAGGATGTGCTGGTGCGCTTTGACGGCCTGGTCAACGAAGTGGCTGCGCTGGAGCGTGAACTGTCCGCCTCGCAGCGTGCCGCAAGGGCCAGTATTCGTGACGGCGCCGGAAACGCGCCCGACCTGCTGCTGTTCTCCCGCCTGAGTGCGAAGATGCGCACCATTGTGGGCGAGATCATCCGCATGCACGGCAGCAGCCAGTTTGACAGTCGTGATGCCGTGTCGCTGGCCGACGCCATCGAGAGCTTTGCCGTGACGCGCGAGACGGCGCTCGATGGCGACGCCAGTCGCAACATCGCCCCGCTGAAGAACACCGAGGCGCGTGAAGCCCTGCGCAAGAACAATGCGCTGGCTGCGAAGTTTGTCCGGCTTGCGCTGGAGGCGCAGAAGGCACTGCCGGCCCTGGCGCAGGCACGTCATGCCGGTATGGACGTTTTCAAGAAGAGTGATGTGCTGATGGGCGCGGCCAACGCGCTGCGGGCACGTCTCATCGAGCAGCGCAATACGCAGAACTCGATGCAGTGGGCCATTCTGGGCTTTGCGTCGGCCGCGGTGCTGTCGCTGCTGCTGCTGTGCAAGGCCTACTATGACGACTCCAAGATCCAGGCGGACCGCTCCATCGACAAGCGGTTGGAGGCCGAACGACTGGAGCAGGAAGCCAGCCGCATCAACGACCAGAACCAGGCCGCCATTCTGCGCCTGATGAACGAACTGCAGAACGTGGCCGACGGTGACCTGACCGTGCAGGCCACGGTGTCTGACGACATCACGGGTGCCATTGCCGACTCGATCAACTACACGGTCGAGGAGCTGCGCAGCCTGGTGGGCCGGATCAACCGTACCGCCGCGGCCGTGGCCGAGGCGTCGGCCAGCGCGCAGGTCACCGCTTCGCACCTGCAGGCCGTCAGTGAGCAGCAATCGCGCGAGATTCGCGAGACCGGTGAAGCTGTCCTGAACATGGCGGCGCAGATCAAGCAGGTGTCTGCTTCTGCCTCCGAGTCGGCCGAAGTGGCGCGCCAGTCGCTGTCGGCGGCCAGCCGCGGTCGTGATGCCGTGCAGAACGCCATTGCCGGCATGGGCGGCATCCGCGAGCAGATTCAGGACACCGCCAAGCGCATCAAGCGTCTGGGTGAGTCCAGTCAGGAGATCGGCGAGATCGTCGAGCTGATTTCCAACATTACCGAACAGACCAACGTGCTGGCGCTGAACGCTGCCATTCAGGCGGCATCGGCAGGCGAGGCGGGGCGCGGCTTCACGGTGGTTGCCGAAGAGGTGCAGCGTCTGGCTGAACGCTCGGCCGAGGCCACGCGCCAGATCTCGGCCCTGGTCAAGGCCATTCAGACCGACACGCACGATGCGGTGGCGGCCATGGAGCGCAGTACGCAGGGTGTGGTGCGCGGTGCCAAGCTGTCCGATGAGGCCGGCATGGCGCTGATCGGCATCGGCCAGGTGTCGCAGGAACTTGCGGACCTGATCATGCGGATTTCCCGCACGACCGAGAACCAGGCAGCTTCGGCCTCGTCGGTGGCGCAGAGCATCCAGCGCATTCTGCTGGTCAACAGCCAGACCAACGAGGGCACGCAGCAGACGGCAGGATCCATTCTGCAGCTGTCCGAGCTGGCACGGGAACTCAAGAATTCAGTGGCCCGCTTCCGGGTGGGGTGAAGTTTCAGGGGTGTGAGCGCATCTCCGGATGGTCCGGCTGCGCGATCCAATCAGTCGAAGAGGGTGACGGGTGGAACACGGCAACAATATCGATATGATGACTCTGTCCTGGTTCGTGCCAGAGATTCGGGAGTCGCTGCAGCACGTCGCGCATGCGCTGGACGAGCTGCGGGCCAACCCGCATGGCCAGGACGCCATCAAGCGCGCACGCCTGCACCTGCATCAGACTCATGGTGCGCTGCAGGTTGCCGGCATCTCCGGCGTAGCACTGCTGACCGAAGAAGCCGAGCATGTGATCTCGGCCTTCGAGGACGGCGTGCTGGAAGCTGACGAATCGAGCATCGATGTCCTCAAGATGGTGATGCGCGCCATCACCGAATATCTGGAGGACATGCAGGCCAGCGGCACGTCAATCCCGGTGCTGGTCCTGTATCCGTACTACCGTGACCTGGTGGGCCTGCGCAAGGCCGTCCAGCCCGATCCGGCCGCGCTCTTCGACGTGGACCTGGATCGTGCGCTGCCGGCCTCGGTGCGCGCCATGATTTCCGATGCGCCGGATCGTGAAGAACGGGCGAAATCTGCCGCACGCGGTTTCGAACGTGCGCTGCCGGCGCTGATCCGCGGCGAGAACGTCGTGGCGGCCATCGACGGGCTGCACGAGTCCATGGGCCGCATGCTGCGCAATCAGCCGCATGTGGGGGCACGGCTCTTCTACTGGCTGTCGTACGCCTTGCTCGATGGCCTCAAGCACGGCGCGCTGAAGGTCGATCTGGCCACCCGTCGTGCGGTCGGTCGCATCAACATCCAGAACCGCCATCTGTTCACCGGCCAGTCCGATGTGCCGCCGCAGTTCATCAAGGAACTGCTGATCATCCTGGCGCAGGCAGGCAGCGGCTCGGCCGTTGTGGAAGAGGTCAAGCGTCACTTCCATCTGTCCAGCCTGGTGCCGGCCGACTACGAGCGTCGCCGCTATGGCCTGGCCGATCCGGAGACCATCCGCGTCGCCCGCGAGGCGCTGGTGCTGGTGCATCGCACCTGGGAGAAACTGGCGGGCGGCACGCAGGCGGAGGAGCCTGCCTTTGTCGAGGCTGTTGTCCATCTGAACCAGGCGCTGGCCAAGACCCATTACGCCGGTCTGGGCATGCTGGGCAAGACGCTGGCCACCATGCCGGCGGCGCTGGCCGGACAGCAGGGCCGGACGCGCGAGATGCTGGCCATCGAGGTGGCCACCGCCGTGCTGTTCATGGAAGAGGCGCTGGCGGGCGCACTGCGCTCCAACCCGGCCTATGACGACCGGGCGCAGGAACTGGCTGCCCGCATCAGCAGTCTGCTGGCCAACCCGGATGCTTTCGATCCCACGCCGCTGCCGTGGCTGGTGGCGCTGTCGAACCAGGCCTCCGAGCGCATGACGCAGGCGGCCTTCGTCAATGAACTGAAGCACAACCTGTCCACCTGTGAGCAGGCGCTGGATGACTACTTCCGTGACGAAACGGCCGTAAATCGTCTGGAGACGGTGGAGCCGCTGCTGGCCGAGACGAGTGCCGTGCTGACCGTCCTGGAGTACCGGGATGCGGCCCAGGCTTGCCGTGCCATCAGCAAGCAGGTTGACGACATCATTCGTGCCCGCGTCACGCTCAACGATGCTGGCCGCGCCCGCCTGGCCGATGGTCTAAGTTCGGTGGGATTCTTTGTCGAGACGATGCTGCAGTCGGCATCGCGCGCCCGCCGTTTCCGCTTCGATGCGCAGCGCGGCATGCTGTTTGAGGACACCTCCATTCCTGAAACGCCGGAAGAGGTCGTCTCGGATGCCGATTCCAATGCACTGCTGCGCTCGTTTGCCGACGAGGCATCGGCAGGGGCCGAACAGGCCGCGGATGCTTCGCATGAATCTGCTCCCGAGGCGGCCGTCGCAGCGGCTGGCCTGACGGCGGCTGCGGGTCTGGCAGCGGCACAGGGTGCAGCTGAAGCGCCCGTATCGAAGGACCATGGCGGGGCAGGGGAAGCGCTGGCGTTCGAGCTGCCGTCGCAACCGGTTGCTGAGGCTGCCACGCAGCCGGCTGCCGAGGAAGGCCTGGCATTCACGGCACCGGAAAGCGTGCAGGCCGACGTGGCGCCCGAGGTGGCTGAACCGGCCCTGCCCGAGGGCGTGCTGGAGGACGGTACTGTCGAGCTGTCGGCCGATGAGGCCGAGCTGCACGAGATCTTCCTGCTGGAAGCTGCCGAGGTGCTGGATGCCATCGACGAGAACCTGGGCGTGGTGCGCAAGGCACCGGACGACCGCGAGGCGATGACCACCATCCGCCGCGGCTTCCACACGCTGAAGGGTTCCAGCCGCATGGTGGGTCTGGACGCCTTCGGCGAGGCCGCCTGGGCCTTCGAGCAGATGATGAACCACTGGCTGTCCGAGGACAAGGATGGCACCACGCCGCTCTTCGAGCTGATCCAGGACGGCGCCAACTTCTTCCGCAGCTGGTGCGAGCAGCTGCAGGCCGCACCGCGCCGTGTGCTGGACGCCAGCCTGCTGACGGCCCGTTGCAACGCCTTCCCCGACAAGCCCGCTGCCGTGCCGGCCGCCAAACCTGCTGCCCCGGCGGCTGCTCAACCTGCTGTTCAGGCTGCCTCCATGCCGGTTGCTCAGCCCGCCGCTCCGTCGGTGGCACAGCCGGTTGCCAAGCCGGCCGTTCTGCCGGAGCCTGTGGCTACGCAGCCTGTCGAAGAGGCCGAGACGCTGCCGATGCTGTCGCTGGATGGCGAGGCCGACACGCTGCCCATGCCGGAGGTGCATGCACCGGAGCTGCCCACGCTGGAGGTGCCGTCGCTGGACGATGCCCTGTCGGCCAGTGCGCTGCCTGCCTCGCGGGCGGACGGTTTCTCGCAGAGCCACAACTTTGCCAGCGTCTCCCGGTCGATGCCCGAAGGCGATCTGCGCCAGTCGCTGGAAGGCTTCCTGGACGACGCCAGCCATCGCCAGGCCGACATGCCCGTGGCCGATCTGGCTTCCCTGCACAGCGATCCGGTCCGTCCGGCGGATTCCCTGCGGGATGAGGGCTTCGAAGATCAGCAAGACGAACTGCTGGGCAACGGCGCCTTCGAGGCCCAGGCCGAGGCAGAGGACGAGGCCTTCAACGAGCCGGCCGATCTGGATGCCTGGTCCAACGCCATGGCGGGCGAGTCTGCGGACTTCGATTCCCTGCTGGGTGAGCTGCCCAACGGTGACGAGCTGGCGCTGAACAATGTGGAGGCTGCAGACCTGGATCTGGCTGATGCCTTCATGGTGCCGGCTGATCTAGGCGAGGATGACGACATTCCGCTGCTGGACATGGGGTCGGTCCTGCCGGCCGAAAAACCGGTCGAAAAACCTGTCGAGGCTGCGCCGGTTTCGCATGATCCGTTCGACTTCAGCGCCGCTTCGCTGGGGGTTGAAACGAAGTCGTTTGCGGCCGAAGTGCCTTCCGAGCCGCCGCAGGAAGATACGCTTGACTTTGGTGCCTTCAAGTTCGATGGCGAACCGGTTTCCAGGTCTGTCCGGCCGGACCATGAGGTGAAGCCGGTCGCCGAGACGCCGGCACCCGCCGCGCCCGTGGCTGCCCAGCCGGCCCCGGTCGCACCGGTGGTGCCCGAGGCTCCTGTCGTGCCGTCTGCACCTGCTCCGGTTGCCAAGGTGGCACAGCCCGAGCCCCAGGAGTCGATGGTTCGCATCGGCGAGCGCCTGGTGGATGCCGAACTCTTCGAGATCTTCAATGCCGAGGCCACGCAGGCCCGCATGCGGATGAACGAGGACTGGCAGGATTGGCATGCCTCCGACGCGCTGCGCGCGCCCGAGCCGCTGATTCGTGCGCTGCACACTCTGGTGGGCACGTCGCGTCACGTGGGGCTGGTCCAGGTGCGCGGCATTGCCGCCGCCATGGAAAAGCTGCTGGTGAAGCAGCGCGAAGTGGCCAAGCCGCTGCCCGATGGCATGAAGGCCAGCATGCAGGCTGCGCTGGGCGTCATCGACCGGATGCTGGGCGAATTTGCTTCGCGCATCGAGCCGGCGGCCGACCCCGAGACGACCGCGCGCATGGAAGCGCTGCTGGCCAACTGGGATGTCGAGATCAACGCCGACAGCCAGCCGCCGAAACCGGCGGTCGAGTCGAAGTCCGGCCGCGAGATGCGCGGCGAGGACCTGCTGAAGAAGGCGGCCGAAGTGCTGGGGGCTGCCCGGCGCGAGACCGAGGAAAAGAGCGATCCGCTGGCCGGCCTGGTCGACGAGATCGATCCGGACCTGGGCCCGGTGTTCTTCGAGGAAGCCGAGGAGCTGATGCCGCAGGTGGACAACAACCTGCGCGAATGGCGCGAGCGTCCGGCCGATGGCTCGGTGCCTGGCGCGCTGATGCGGCTCTTCCACACCATCAAGGGCAGCGCCCGGATGGCCGGTGCCATGCGCTTCGGCCAGATGATCCACGAACTGGAAACCCAGGTCGAGGATGCGCTGGCCCAGCCGCCGGTGCAGCCGTCGGTCATCGAGGCGGTGCTGGCCGGCTATGACCAGGCGGTGTCTGCCTATGAGGTGATGCTGCATCCCGAGCTGGCCGAGCAGCGTGCTGCCGAGACCAAGGCTCTGCAGCAGACCTGCGCGGCCCAGGCTGCGCAGGCTGCCAAGGCCCAGGAGACGGCGCCCGAGGCTGCTGCTGCGCCGCAGGCCCAGCCGGCGGCACCGTTGCCGCAATGCGAGGCCCTGGCACGCCAGCAGGCCGCTCAGGCAGCCGCCCAGGCCGCTGCGGATGGCCATGCGCATGATGCGGCCAAGGCCGGCGGCAACCTCCTGGATCCGTCGATGGGTGGCGCGGCCAACCCGGCTGCTGCGGCCCAGCACGTGATCCGCGTGCGCGCCGACCTGCTGGACCGCATGGTGGCCGAGGCGGGTGAGGTGGCCATTGCCCGGGCACGTCTGGACAGCGAGATGGGCCTGATCCGTGGCGCCATCAACGAGCTGACCGAGAACGTCAACCGCCTGCGCCTGCAGCTGCGCGAGATCGAGATCCAGGCCGACAACCAGATCCAGGCCAAGATCGCCCACTCCAACGAGACCGAGACGGAATTCGACCCGCTGGAGTTCGACCGCTACACCCGCTTCCAGGAAGTGACGCGGATGCTGGCCGAATCGGTCAACGACGTGTCCACCGTGCAGCAGAACGCGCTGCGCGCCCTGGATGCCGCCATGCAGGACCTGGCGCGGCAGGGACAGGTGAGCCGCAGTCTGCAGCAGAGCCTGATGCGTGTGCGGATGGTGCAGTTCTCGACCATCAACGACCGCCTCTACCGTGTGGTGCGTCAGGCCGGCAAGGACACCGACAAGCGCGTGACCCTGGAGATCAAGGGGGGGCAGGCCGAGATCGACCGCAACGTGCTGGACCGCATGGCCGGTCCCATCGAGCACATCCTGCGCAACTCGGTGGCCCACGGCATCGAGGAGCGCACCAAGCGCGCTGCCGTTGGCAAGCCGGACATCGGGGAACTGACCATCGAGGTCTCGCAGGACGGCAACGAAGTCATCATGCGTTTCCTGGACGATGGCCAGGGCCTGGACTATCCGCGCATCGAGGCACGGGCACGCGAGCGTGGCCTCATTGCCCCCGATCATCAGCCGTCCGAACGTGAACTGGCGCAGATGATCTTTGCACCGGGCTTTTCCACCGCCAAGCAGGTGACGGCGCTGGCCGGCCGGGGCGTGGGCATGGACGTGGTGCGTGCCGAAGTGGCAGGTCTGGGCGGCCGCATCGACGTGGATTCCACGACGGGCAAGGGTAGCTGCTTCACGGTGCACCTGCCGGTCTCGCTGGCTGTCACGCAGGTGGTGCTGCTGGAAATTGAAGGTGGCAAGTTTGCGGTTCAGAGCGCGCTGGTCGAGCAGATCGTGCAGATGAAGCCCGAGGTGCTGACCGAGGCTTATCAGGCCCAGCGCCTGGAGATTGCCGGTGAACGCGTTCCCTTCTACTTCCTGGGCAGCCTGCTGGAGATTCCTGGCGTGAAGCCGGTCGCCCAGCGTGTGGCTCCGGTGGTGGTGCTGCGTGCCGGCGCCACGCGGATCGCCCTGCACGTGGACACCGTGGTGCCCAATCAGGAGGTGGTCATCAAGCACATTGGCCCGCAACTGGCCCGTCTGGCCGGTGTGGCGGGAGCCACGGTGCTGGGCAACGGTGACATCGTGCTGATCCTGAACCCGGTGCAACTGGCCATGGCCCGCGTGGCCGGCCAGCTGGGCAAGGGCAAGGCCGCCACCTTCAGTGCGAGCGAACTGCAGACGGCCGCCACCGTGATGGTGGTGGACGACTCGGTGACGGTACGCAAGGTGACGCAGCGCCTGCTGATGCGCGAGGGCTACAACGTGGTGCTGGCCAAGGACGGCGTGGACGCCCTGCGGCAGATGCAGGAAGTGGTGCCTGACGTGATGCTGGTGGACATCGAGATGCCGCGCATGGACGGCTTCGACCTGACGAAGAACGTGCGCGAGCATGCCGACTTCGCCAACGTGCCGATCATCATGATCACCTCGCGGACGGCCGACAAGCACCGCAACCACGCGCTGTCACTGGGTGTGGATGTGTTCCTGGGCAAGCCGTTCTCTGAGGACGACCTGCTGCGCCACGTGCGAAGCTTTGCCAGCCAGCGTGCACCCCGGGCGATGACGAACTGAGCGTCGGGGTGAAGGGTTGCCGGCTTCGGCCGGCAGCAAAAAAAGGGGCAGTCCTCCGTGAGGAGGCTGCCCCTTTCTGCTTTATGGCTTTGTCTGGACGAAACCGGAACGGTTTCCCCCATCAGGCCTTCATTGCTTCAGGATGAAGGTGATGACTTCCTTCAGGTCATCGTCGCTGATGGCAGCCTTGCTGTTGGGGGGCATGGGGATCTTGCCGAAGCTGCCCTTGCCGCCTTTGCGCACCTTGTCGAAGAGCTGCTGGTTGACGTCCTGGCCCTTGTATTTCGCGGCCACGTCCTTGAAGGCAGGGCCGACCATCTTCTTGTCCACCGAGTGACAGGTGGTGCAGGAGGCCTTGTTCATGGCCGTCTGCGGGTCGCCGGCCAGAGCGGGAGTGGCGACGGATCCGACCAGCATGGCAGCCAGGATGCCGGGGATGAAAGTGCTTTTGTTCATGTCGATTTCTCCGGGTAGTGAACTCGGGGTGAACTGGTGGTGAACCGTTCCGAAGAATCAATTGTTTGCATGGGGGCGGGAAAATCCTTGACCGCCCTCAAGACAGATGCATTTGTCGGGTTTGTATTTTCAAAAGGACTTGTCCGGCACGAAAGAAATATTGCATGACCTGAGATATATCAAATTATCGACCTGACAGGGGTCAAGGTATGGCATTGAAAGATATTTGTTTTTATTCTCGGTGCGTTTTCTGCTGGC
>ERZ1674203.221-NODE-221-length-13754-cov-5.929338_pt1 | contig 13754 bp, 18 predicted proteins | sample MGYA00581297_ERZ1674203 | MGnify/ENA primary metagenome ERZ1674203 (study PRJEB41354, sample SAMEA4873349) | human saliva metagenome | biome: human-associated habitat [ENVO:00009003]; feature: mouth environment [ENVO:08000002]; material: saliva material... | reverse complement strand
CCCCTCGCCGGGGGGGATGCCGACCCGCCTGGTGCTCGGGATCGGGATCCGTGGGCCGAGGAGGTGGCGCTGCCTGCCGATGGCGGGCTGGGGGCGGGGCCGTCCGCAGACGCCGGGGGGTTGGCCTGCGTCTCGCTGCCCGTCGCGGCTGCCTCGCCCGTCGAGACCGCTCCGCCTGGCGAAGCGGATCGCGCTGGCGAGCCCGTGCCGCGCCCATCCCGCCGTGGCGGCCGGGCCGCACGGCCGCAGGACTGGTCCGGGGTGCAGATTCCGCGCCCGCCGGACGTGCCCGACGCCCTGTGGCGCGACTTCTGCGCGCTGCGCAGGGCCAAGGGCGCGCCCGTCACGGAGACGGCCTTTGCCGGCATCCGGCGCGAGGCTGGGCGGGCTGGTGCGGACCTGGCCGAGGCGCTCGGCTTCATGATCGAGCGCGGCCACCAGGGCTTCATCGCCGAAGCGTGGCGCCGCGCCCATGAGTCGCCGCCTGGCGCAGGGCGTCGCGTGCCTGCACCCGAAAACCTCGCCGCCATCAGCTACGGACCTGGAGGGCCGCTGTGAGCAACCCATCGAACCGCCGCGCGCCGTCGCGCACCTCGGGCGCCTCGCCCATCGCCCCGGCCGCCGGCCAGGCCATTGCGACTGGCGCCGCTGGCCCTCACGCCGCAGCGGCGCTGCCGACGCGCGAGGCGATGTGCGACACCCATGGCCCGTACCTGTCGCGCTGCCTGGCCGGGCGCGTCTGGACCCATTGCCCGGCCTGTGTGGAGGGGCAGCTGCAGCGCGAGAACGAGCGCCAGGAACAGGCCCAGCGTGAGGCGCGGCTGATGGACTGGCAGCGCCGCCTGGGCCGCGCGGGCATCCCGCTGCGCTTTCAGGACCGCAGCTTCGACGACTTCGAGGCCGTCACCGGCGCGCAGCGCACGGCGCTGGCGTTTGCCCGGGAGTTCGCGCTGGACTTCGGATCCCCGGCGCGTCGTGGGCGAGGCGCTCTCTTCGTTGGCCACCCTGGCACCGGAAAAACTCACTTGGCGTGCGCCATCGGCATGCACCTGCTGCACGAGGGCCGCCTGGTGCTCTTTACCACGGTGCTGCGGGCGGTGCGCATGGTCAAGGACGCCTGGGGGCCGGCGGCACAGATGACCGAGTCTCAAGCCGTGTCCCGCCTCACGCGCCCGGATCTGCTGATCCTGGACGAGGTGGGCGTGCAGACGGGCAGCGAGTTCGAGCGGCACCTGCTCTCGGATGTGCTCAACGAACGATATGAGCACCGCCGGGCCACGCTGCTGCTGTCCAACCTGCCGCTGGCCGAGGTGAGCGCCTACCTGGGCGAGCGCGTCCTGGACCGGCTGCGCGAGGACGGCGCCGAGAGCGTGGTCTTCGACTGGGAGAGCCATCGGGGGGCGGCGCGATGAGGCACGAGCAATCGATGCGATGCCTGCCGTGCGGCGCGCGTGTAGAGCTGCTGCGGGCTGGCGGCTGGGCTGGTGCTGCGCGGCGCGCGGAGGGCGCTCGCCTCGGTCGTGCGCGCCGGCGCATCCGCAGGCGCATCGCGGCCAGCATCCGCCGCGAGGCCGCCGAGTGGCGCGAAAACCAGGGCTGGCTCTGGCTGCTCGCCTGGCTCTTCCTGCTGCTACTGCTGGCGCTACTCGTTTGGGCCGCGCTCTCGGCAGGCATGCAATGACCCCACACACCATCAACCCTGACGACCATCCATGCAACCTCCCAGACCCACACGGATCATCTTCGGCTACCCGGCCACACCCGTGCGCAACCCCATCCGCATGCCGCCCCCACGCCCTGTGGCGCGCGCCTCGTTTCGTGTGCGCGTCGGCCGTTGGCTGCTGGCTGCGCTGGCTGTTGCGGGCTACATGACGTTTCTGGCCGTCCTGATCTGGGCTGTCGCCCGCGTCTTCATGTGGGCGATCCAGCTGGGCAGCTGACCCCGCCGGCAACCTGCCGCCCGATTTTTCACCCTGAACCACCTGAACCTGGAGCAATCATGAGCGAATCCACGAACGACACCACCAACACCACCGCCAGCGCGCCCGAGGTCGACACGCAGGCCGTGCCATCGGAGCCCATTCCCGCCGAGACCACGCCAGATACGGGCGCCGAGCGCGAGCAGGGCGACGCCGCATCCGACGAGGATGAGCTGGCGGCCCGCCGCGCTGCTGTGCTGGCCGGCGACTACAGTGCCTGGAGTGCCGACCTGTCGCTGTCGGAGCCTGTGACGCCGAGTGAGCCAGCAGAACAGAAACCCTCGCCCGCTGCAGTCGAGGCGGTGCAGCGGATCGCGCGTGCGCATGGCACGCCGGCTGCCATCGGCCGCGATATCGTCTTCCATGGAGATGGATACCCGGTGCGCGGCGTCATCATCGGGTCAGAGGGCAACAGCCTCGCTATCCGTGTCGAGAGCGGCATGGAATGCCTGGTGCCGCCGGACATCCAGATCCAATACCTGGACACCCAGGGGCGCGTCATCTGGGCGAGCCCGGACCTGCCAGACCAGGAACAACCGCAGCAGCCGCAGGCCGAAGAGCCAGCTGCAGAGCAGGCGACAGGGCAGGCTGACCCGGATCAGGCCGCAGAACAGACCGATTCGGATCATGTGGCCGAGACGGCGGACCATGATCAGGCCGGACAGGGTGTGCATGGTGACGAGGCGCCCGCCACTGCCCCGCAGCCGGAGGGCGCGGAGGATGCGCAGGACGCAGGGCAGGAGAGCGGCCTGACCGATGAGCCGCGCGACACTGACCCGGATGGCGAGACTGTCGACCAGCTGCATGACCCGGAGCCCACGGCCCAGCCGGATGGCGAGCCCGCCGACCAGCCTCAAGGCGCCGAGCGTGGCGCGGAGACCGCCGACCAGGTCGTCGACCAGGCAGAGCATGAGACCGAGGACGCTGGCAGCGAGCAGGAAGAGCCGCAGGCCAGTGAGCCCGGCACTGACTCACCAGAGGCACGCTGATGGCTGAAGTCATCGTCCGGCAGCAGGGCTGCGTTGCCAACCGCGTCGCGTACCCTCGCGCTGTCGACGCATTCCATCAGGCGCTGCAGATGCTGAGCGAGCGCAGCCCATCGCCCGCCGGCCCAGGCTTCAGCCTGGATCTGGCCGGCGGCAGCGTCACGACTCCTGTGCAGACTGGCATCACTGTCCAGAGAACCGAGAGGCGCACATGGATCGTGGCTTCGATCGATGACGAGCATCACGAGATCAGCGCTGTGGAGTGCGCAACGCGCCACGAGGCGCAGCAGTTTGCGCTGCGCATGGCGCGCACGCTGGTGGCCGAGAAGGTCCGTGCTCAGTTCGTTGGCCTCACGGGTCGCGCCATCGGTCGAGCCCACCTGGCGCGCCTGGCCAGGCAGGCCGACGCCATCGCCCAGGCCCGGGGCTCGCGCCAGTCGCCGGACGCGGCTGGCGACGCCGCGAGCGCTGAGGGGGCTGCTGCGGCCACTCGTGGGGCGCGCTGATGCAGAGCCGAAACAAGCGAGCGCCGACGGTGTCAGAGCGCCGCCACATCGAGCGGGTAGCGCGCTTGCCGTGCAGCCTCTGTGATCAACCGGGGCCGAGCGAGGTGCACGAGATCAGCCAGGGGCAGTGGTATACCTCGATCGCGCTGTGCGCCGACTGCCACCGGGCAGTCTGCTGGGCCTGCACGGCCAGCGCCGCGCGTGGATCGTGCGCAAGGCGACCGAACTGGACGCGTTGGGCGTCACCGTGCGCCGCCTGATGGCCGAAATGGAGCAGCGCACAGCAGGTAGGAACCTCACGACATGAGCAGCATCTGGATGGGTGATCACAGTACCGTGCCGGGCAGCCGAGATACCGCGCCGGCGCCCGCCACTCCTACGCCTCCGCCTATTGTCCTGCGCCACCAGGTGGGCAGCGGCGTGGCTGCCGTGCTGGCTGAGCGCGGCGCCAGATACGGAGATTTTGGCGATGTCGCACGAACGGCGCAGGGACTCAAGAACACCATGCGTGTCGCGCCCGGCTGGACGCGGCTCACTGCTGCGCAACGCGAGGGCCTGGACATGATCCAGTGCAAAGTGGCGCGCATGCTGCACGGGGATCCCGCGTACATGGACAACATCGTCGACATCTGTGGCTACGCCGAGCTGGTGCATGCGGCCATGCGCAAGGGTGGCCAGGCAGACCCGTCCCGATGAAATGCCATGCGCCTGATCGTCCACCGACTGGGTCACGTCTGTAATGGCGATGCCTACGACACGGCTGCGATTGCCCGAAAAGCCTACCGCCTGGCGTCGGGGCCGCTCGTGCGCGACGCCGAAACAGTCTCCGAGCACGACTGTCGCCACGGTGCGGTCATCCTGCGCGACAACCCGGATCACGGCTACCTGCTGTCGATTGCCGACAGCCGCATCGATGCGGACGAGCTGTGGGGGTCATGGGATCTGGACGAAATGATCGAGCGCTACACGGGCTGGGTGAGGACGCTGGGATGAGCGCCAGGCTCAAAGGGCTGCGGCTGCCGGACATCCAGACGCTGCAGGCGTCGGCGCGGTCGATCCGTGGCGCTGTACCCAAGCGCCAGGGAGGCGACATCGAGGGCGGCGTGCGCCGCGCCTTCGCCAATCAGGCGCTGGGGCGGATGAAGGCGGGCGCGATGAATCAGACCGAGAGCGCCTACGAGCATCACCTGCGCAAGCGGCAGCTGGTCGGCGAGATCGCCTGGTATCGATTCGAGGGGCTGACGCTGCGGCTGGCCGAGCGCTGCAGTTACACGCCGGACTTCGTGGTGATGTGCGCTGACGGGCAGATCGAGCTGCACGAGGTCAAGGGCTCGCGCGCAATCTTCCACGATGACGCGCGGGTCAAGGTACGGGTGGCTGCCGAGCAGTTTCCGTTCCGGCTGATTGCCGTCTATCCCCGCGACCGGGTGTTTTCCGGTTGGGACATCGAGGAGTTCTGAACAGTGCGCCCTGACCAGCATTCCGCCGCCCCGGGCGGCGACGATCTGGACGACCTGCCGCGCAGCGTGCGCGAGATCGCCCAGGTCATCGGCCGGGATGCCGCGCTGCGTCTGATTGGCCAGCTGCCCACCTGCATGGGCGGCGCGCCGGGCAAGAGGTCCAGCCGCGTGATGCTGTACGTGCCCAAGAAGCTCGCGCCCGATCATCGCCTGGTACGCATCCTGGGGGCAGAGAAGGCGATGGCGCTGGTGCGCGCGTTCGGCGGCGAGGTGCTGCAGCCGGCGAACTGCCGGCGCATCTTTGCGCGCTACCGGGACGAGGCCATCGTCAAGATGCTGAGGGCGGGCGCGGGATTGCCCATGGTGCTGTCCATCATGCGCGTCTCGCGCCGGCACGTAGTCAACCTGGTGCGGGCCAACGAGATGGCGCAGGGGGATTGAGCAGCCGCCCATCCGCCCGTTTCGCCCGGCGATGACCGGGGTATGACCACCAGTGGAATACACACGGCCCGATCACGATATTGCCGGCTGACGAACTCCGCCTGACTGACAGAACCCATGGATGACTCCCTGCTCGCAGAGCTGCTGAAGTACGTCGGCGCCACGGGCGCCGGTGGTGTCATCACGGCTTTTGTTGTGCGCTTCGTCTACCGGAAACTGGTCGAAGAAGGCGCAGCAGCGCAGAGAGCCGCGTGGGAGGTGGAGTTCATTGCGCTGCTGCGCGCTGAGATCGAGCGCCTGGCGACCGTGAATCGCGACTTGTACGCGCAAGCAGCAGAGATGCACCGACGAACGATCCAGCTGATTACAGAGAACACCGAGATGAAGCAGAAACTGGCTCAGATCGAAGCGGCTGAGCGCTGGCCAGCCGCCGAGCAGGAGGGATCGTGAGGGAGCCCGCCTGGATCACTGAGGCGCGCCGCTACATCGGCACGCGCGAGATTCGTGGCCCGCGTCACGAGCCGAAGATCCTCTCGTGGTGGCGCGCGATCCTGCGCGGCGGCATCCGCGACGACGAGACGCCGTGGTGCAGTGCATTTGTGGGTGCGATGCTTGAGGAGGTCGGCATCGCCTCGACCCGCTTTGAGAGCGCGCGCAGCTGGGAGAGCTGGGGGCGCGGTCTGGCACGCCCCATCTACGGCTGCGTGGTGACGTTCTCTCGCGCTGAAGGCGGCGGTCACGTCGGCTTCCTGGTGGGGCATGACGTGCAGGGCAACCTGCTCGTGCTGGGCGGCAACCAGGCCGATGAGGTCAACATCCGCGCGTTTTCCCCCGCGCGTGTTACGTCCTACCGCTGGCCCCTGGGTGTGCCGATCGACGACGCTGGGCCGCCGCCACTGATGGCAGCGGTGCCGCTGTCGACCAGTGAGGCGTGATGGCGAGCGCACTGCAGACGCTGATCCTGGCGCGCCGCCAGGGGCCGCTGGTCGCGGCCTGCGCGGTGCTGCTGGCCGTGGTGATGGCGGCCTACCTGCGCGGCTACGCCAGCGGAAAGCAGGCCGCCACCGCGCATTACACCCAGATCCTGGCTGAGCGGGATCAGCAGGCGCTCAAAGAGATGACCGAGGCCGTCGTCCGTGAGCGCCAGGCCGCAGCAGCTGCTGCTGCAATCGAGCGCGAGCACCTGGAGCAGGAGCTGGCCCGCATCCAAAAACAGCAGGTCGTTACCCGAGTCGTGAAGGAGTATGTACGCACGCGCCCCAATCTCGATGCTTGCCGCCTGGATGCTGACGGGCTGCGCGTCTGGAATGCCGGCAATGCTGGTAAGCCGAATCGCGCCCCCCAGCGCAAGACCCGTCCCTGAGACCCTGATGATCCCCTGTCCGCAGCTGCCGGAGGCCCAGGATGGGCGCCTGTCATCCCTCATAGAACACCACGTCGAAACGGTGCAGCTGTACTACGCCTGCGCCGAGCGTCACCAGGCGCTGACTGCCGCCGTGCGTGCGATGCAGGGCAAGAGACAATCCGCCGCCCAGGCGGCCGACGACAGCATGGCCGGCAGCAGCTGGCGGGAGCAGAGCGAATGACGAGCGCCCATCCTCGATGGCTGGTGCCGCGTCCTGTGCGCCGCCCGCGCCTGGCTGCCTCCATGCGGCAGGCACTGGCGCTGATCGCGTCGCCATCGGCCGCTCGGGGGGCGGCAGGGGCCGCTCACCACCCCCGGGTCAAAGGTACTTCCTGGCCGGGCCTGGCTGCGGGGCGCAAACGGCCCCGGAATTTGGCGTGTGCGTGCGCGAAAAACTCCGTTTCGTTTCGTTTTGGTGGGCGCCTTCGCTGCCGAGATCCCTGGAAAACGCCTGAAATATCAACGCTGAACAACTGAAAGACACCAAACGATGCCCTTGCGGAAAACCGAAACGGAAACGAAATGTCCGTCAGTCGCCGCCGACGGCGATGCGAACATGGCCGGCGTGACCGCCACGCCAAAGCTGCAGCAGCTGCCGCTTGATGCGCTGATCCCGTATGCCCGGAACAGCCGCACGCACAGCGATACTCAGGTCGCGCAGATTGCGGCCAGCATCCGTGAGTTCGGCTTCACCAGCCCTGTCCTGGTCGATGCCGATAACGGCATCATCGCCGGTCACGGTCGCGTGCTGGCCGCGCGCAAGCTGGGCCTAGCTACCGTGCCGGTGCTGCGCATCGACTACATGACGGACGCCCAGAAGCGGGCGTACATCATCGCGGACAACAAGCTGGCGCTCAATGCAGGCTGGGACGAGGAGCTGCTGGCGCTGGAGCTTGGAGAGCTGAACGAGCTGGGGTTGGATCTGGCGCTGACCGGGTTCAGCGAGGAGGAGCTGGCGGGGTTGCGACTTGGGCCGGCCGAGGAGATCGAAGGGCTGACCGATGAGGACGAGGCCCCTGAGCCGCAGGCAGGCGCTGTCACGGTACTGGGCGATGTCTGGGTGATGGGTGACCACCGGCTGGTCTGCGGGGATTCGACCCATATCGATGTGCTACAAAATGTAACGGGGGGGTAAAGTGGACCTTTTGCTGACCGACCCTCCGTACAACGTCGCCTATGAGGGCAAGACGCGGGACGCGCTCACGATCCAGAACGACGCGATGGGTGACGAGCAGTTCCGTCAGTTCCTGCGCGATGCATTCACGGCCGCCGATACGGTGATGAAGCCCGGGGCCGTCTTCTACATCTGGCACGCGGACAGCGAGGGCTACAACTTCCGGGGTGCCGCACGCGATACGGGCTGGACGGTGCGCCAGTGCCTGATCTGGCGCAAGCAGTCGATGGTGATGGGGCGCCAGGACTATCACTGGCGGCATGAGCCGTGTCTGTATGGCTGGAAGGATGGCGCTGGGCACCTGTGGGCGTCGGATCGCAAGCAGACGACGGTGCTGGAGTTCGATCGACCGGCGCGCAATGCCGAGCACCCAACGATGAAACCAGTGGCGCTTTTCGAGTATCAGATGCTCAACAACACGAAAGGCAGCGATGTGGTGCTCGATATCTTTGGCGGAAGCGGCACAACGCTGATTGCCTGCGAAAAGCACGGCCGGTGTGCGCGCCTGGTAGAGCTGGATCCGAAGTACTGCGACGTGATCGTGCGACGATGGCAGGCGTTCGCTGGGAAACAGGCTGTGCTGGAGGGCTCGGGGCAGACCTTTGACGAGCTTGCTGCAGTGCGAGTGCCGGGTGATGTCGGCGGGTAATTGTCATGGCGGCTGCGCCAACCTACCCGGTTGCCACCATTGCCAAACTGCTGATGATCTCGGAGCGCCGGGTCCAGCAACTGGCCCAGGAAGGCGCGATCCCGAAAGCAGAGAGGGGGCGCTACGAGCTGGCGCCAACGGTGCAGGGCTACATCCGTTACCTGCAGGAGCGCAGCGTCCACAGCGATGCCAGCACGATCGATTATGCCGTGGAGAAAGCCCGGCTCACCAAGGCGCAGGCCGATCTGGCGGAACTGACGCTGGCGCGCGAGCGGCGCGACGTGGTGAGCGTGGCGCTCCTGGAGAAGAACCTGTCGGGCCTGTTTGCCGAGGTTGCGACCAATCTGCGCAACATCCCGGGACGTATCGTCTCGGCGCTGGTGGGGCAGACCGATGAACGGGCAATCCGGCGGCTGGTGCTGGCCGAGATCGACCAGGTGCTTCAGGCGCTGTCAGAGCGCGACGTGATGATCGAGCCGGTCGACGAGCAGGATCTGTCCGAGGGGGCCGCGCATGGGGAGCTTTGACAATGGGGTGGCCCTAGCGGCCGCCATGCGGCGAGCATGCGCGTATCTGAAGCCCCCGCCGGAGCTGACGCCCAGCCAGTGGGCGGAGCGGCATGTGCGCATCCCGATCGGTAATGCCGTGCCAGGACTCATCCGCTTTGACAGCGCCCCGTACCAGCGTGAGCCCCTCGATATGCTGGTGGATCCGGACTGCGAGCGAATCACACTGATGTGGGCCGCGCAGGTGGGCAAGACGCAATTGGCACTTTGCGGCCAGGGCTATCACATCGCCATGCGGCCGGCGTCGCAGATGATGATGCAGCCCTCGGAGACTGATCTATTGGTCTGGCTGAACACGAAGTTCCAGCCGATGGTTGACGCCAACAGGGAGCTTCAGGCGCGGCTGGCAAAGCCACGCGGCCGAGAGGGCGTCAACAACAGCACCATGAAATCGTACCCGGGCGGATTCCTCATGTTCGCCTGGTCTGGGTCGCCCAAGACGATGCGGGGGCGATCGGCCCCGATCATCGTGGTCGATGAGGTCGACGGCTATGAAGTCACGGCCGAAGGGCATCCGGTGTCGCTCATCTGGCAGCGAGCCGCCACGTTCGGCGACCAGAAGAAGCTCCTGGAGATCAGCACGCCGACACTCAAGGGGGCCAGCTACATCGAGGGGGCATTCGAGGCAGGCGACCAGCGCCGCTTCTTCGTGCCCTGCCCGGACTGTGGCGAATACCAGGTGCTGAGGTGGGACAACGTGACATGGCAGGGCAAGGGAGACGAGCAGGCCGAGCAGTTTCCGGAGACGGCGCGCTACACCTGCGCGCACTGCGGCAGCCTCTGGGACGATGGCATGCGCAAAGCCGCCATCCGGGCTGGCCGGTGGCAGGCGGGTAAGCCATTCCGTGGGCACGCCAGCTACCACCTGAGCGAGATGTACTCGACGTTCCGGCGGTTGCGGGACATCGTGCGCAGCTATCTGGACAAGAAGGCGGCGGGCGATTTGCAGACATTTGTGAACGTCTCGCTGGCCGAGACCTGGGAAGAAGCGGGCGAGAAGGCTGATTCCGAGGCGCTGATGAAGCGCATCGAGCCTTTTGCCGCGCCGGTGCCCATGGGCGGGCTGGTGCTGACGGCTGGCATCGACATGCAGCAGGACCGTCTGGAGGTGGAGATCGTCGCCTGGGGTCTGGCTGAGGAGTCCTGGAGCGTCGACTACCAGGTGCTGTGGGGCGATCCGCTGCAGGGTGATGTCTGGGATGACCTGGACGACTTGCTGGGGCGCAGCTGGCAACACGAGTCCGGCGCCCAGCTACCGATCTCTGCGGCCTGTGTCGATACGGGGGGCACATCAGGCTACACCCAGTCGGCGTATGACTGGCTCAAGGGTAAGGCGGGGCGCAGGATCTTCGGCATCAAGGGGGTGGCGGGCTGGGGCCGGCCCATTGTCGGGTCGCCATCGCGCAAGCGTAGCGGCAAGCGCGGGCGGCGCATTGATCTCTTCCCGGTGGGCGTGGACGAGGCCAAGCTGGTGGTAATGCGCCGGCTGGCACTGGGAGTACCGGGGCCGGGCTACTGCCACGTGCCCGAGGGGCGAGGGGCTGAGTGGTTCCGGCAGATCACGGCCGAGAAGCTCACGATGCGCTACGTGAAGGGCTTCCCCGTGCGAGAGTGGCACAAAACGATCGAGCGCAACGAGGCGCTGGACTGCCGCGTGTACGCGCTCGCTGCCCTCAAGATCACCAATCCGTCGCTGAAGCTGGCCGCGCGCCGCCTGGGGCTGACCGAGGAGGATATCGAGCAGGCGACAGCCGTGCGCCGCAGTGCTCGGGCTGGAGACGGCAGGGGCGCGACAGACGATGCGCAGGAGCGTGAGGCAGCAGCCGAGGCGCAGAGCATGCCGGATGCGCCTACCGGGGATGCGTCGGCCGATACGGGTCGGGCGGATCGTGGCGCCGTCGCATCGATGCCGGCACGGGAAAAACCACCAGTGGAAAAGGAGGCTTCGCCTGCCAACACTGCACCCCGCAGAACCCGCGCAACCCCGGCCCGCAGACGAGGCGGCTGGATCAATTCCTGGTGAAATGGCAGAGATCTTCCCGAACGGCATCCAGGCTGGACTGACGCTCAGGCGTCTGGTGGTGCAGCCCGCGTACCCGGCGCCCGAGTGGCGCCTGTCGGTGGCGCTGCGCGGGCCGTCGGTCATCGATCTGCTCGCTGTGCCTGATGGGCGCAATCATCTGCTGCATGTCCCTGCAACGATCACTCAAGGGTGGCTGCACGGCGAGTACGCTGTCAGCGTCCGCATGCAGCGCGGCGATGACATCGAGGAGATCGATAGCGGCACGGTCACGGTGCGACCGGACATTGCGCAGCTGGCAGCCGGCCACGATGCGCGCTCGCACGTGCAGCGTGTGCTCGACGCCATCGAGGCGGTCCTGGAAAAGCGGGCCACGCTCGACCAGGAGCAGTACCGTATCAACAACCGGGAGCTGAGGCGCACGCCCATCGCGGACCTGCTGAAGCTGCGTGACCGTTACCGCATGGAGCTGCAGCGCGCGAAGGCCGCGCGTAATGGCACGCTCTTTGGCGTCGCCCGGGTGGCGTTCCGGTAATGGGTCTGACAGGACTTTTCAGGCGGCGCACGCTGCCCCATGAGGCGGAGCAAGCCGCTGACCGCAGCCCGTCGAAAGTGGGGAAGCGACCACAGGGTCGCGCGCCTTCGCGGGCGGGGGCTCGATTCTTTGACGGATCGCGCATTGACCGGCTGGCCGCCGACTGGACCACGACGCCAGCCAAGGCTGACGTGATCATCCGCCAACACCAGCGCGTGCTGGTGGCGCGGGCGCGCGAACAGGCGCGCAACAACGACTATGCGCGCGCCTTCGTGCGCTTGGCTCGCACGCACGTGGCTGGCCCTCGCGGGGTGCTTCTGCAGGCACAAAGCCGGGGCGACGATGGCCGGCTCGACACGCATGCCAATGCCGCCATCGAGGATGCGTTTGCCCTCTGGGCGCGGCGGGATTCGTGCGATGTGGCTGGCATGAAGTCCTGGCGCGCGCTGCAGGCCGCAGCAGTGGCCTCGGCCGTGGTCGACGGCGAGTTCATGTTTCGCATGGTTTTCGGTGCCGACGCAGGCCCGTTCGGCATCGCGCTGCAGATGCTCGACCCTCAGCGCTGCAATCCGCAGCATGACGAGAACGACCTGCCTGGAGGGCGGTTCATTCGTGCTGGCATCGAATTCAACCAGTATGGCCGGCCGCTGGCGTACCACTTTGCTGATGACCAGGGCGAGGACGCCTATGGGTACAACCAGAGCCGGCGTGACAGCCTGCGCGTTCCAGCCAGCGAGATCATCCACGGCTTCCTGCCCGAGTTTACGGGGCAGAAACGAGGCTTGCCGTGGATGGCGACGGGGCTTTTCCGGATGCGCCAGCTCGCGGGCTTCGAGGATGCAGCCGTCGTTAATGCGCGCGTGGGCGCATCCAAGATGGGCGCGCTCCAATGGCGTGATGGCTTCGGTCCCGAGTACGACGAGGACGAGGCGATGCACATGCCGCTGGAGACGCAGCCCGGCGAGTTCATGTTCCTGCCGGCGGGTGCCGAGCTGCGCGAATGGGCGCCGCAGTTTCCGGCCAACGAGTTTGCCAGCTTCAACAAGGCGATGTTGCGCGGCATCGCGGCCGGGTTCGGCGTGCTCTACAACAACCTGGCCAACGACCTTGAGGGGGTGAACTTCTCCAGCATCCGTCAGGGAACGCTCGATGAGCGCGAATGGTGGAAGGAGCTGCAGGAGTGGCTGATCGAAAGCCTGGTGCAGCCCGTCTTTGATGCGTGGCTGCCCAGGGCGCTGCTGGGCGGACACATCCGAGTCAAGGGAAAGGCGCTGAAGCCCGAGCGGCTGGCGCGCTATGCACAGGTGGCCTGGCAGCCCCGGCGCTGGGCGTGGATTGATCCGCAGTCTGACATCCAGGCGGCCGTCGCGGCCAAGAATCAGCTCCTGATGTCGCCCGGACAGATCATCCGCGAGCAGGGGCGCGATCCGTCGGACGTGTGGCGCGAGATCGCCAGCGACATCCAGGAGATGCGCGACGCGGGCATCCCCGAAGAGTTCATCAAGTCGGCCGTGTTCGACAAGAACCTGCAGGCGGCCGTGATGGCCGAGACGGCCAAGCAATCCCGGCCCCGGGCCGGAAACCAGGAGGACGCTGCCGATGCCGGCAACGCTTGACGATATCCGGGCACGCGACGGCGCGCGTGCGTTTCGCTCGGCCCAGGTGGGCGCGGTCAACCAGGACGCGCGCACGGTGGAGCTGGCGTTTTCGAGCGAAGCGCCCGTGCAGCGCTGGTACGGCACCGAGATCCTGAGCCACGCGCCAGAGGCGGTGGTGATGACGCGCCTCAACGACGGCGCAGCCCTTTTGCTCGATCACGACTGGGAAAAACAGATCGGGGTCGTAGAAACCGTTTCCATCGACGCAGACCGCCGGGGGCGGGCTGTCGTGCGCTTTGGCAAGAGCGCGCGAGCCGAGGAAATCTTCCAGGACATCGCAGACGGCATCCGCCGCCATGTCTCGGTTGGCTATCGCATCATCGACGCGGAGCGTACCGAGATCAAGGACGGGGAGGATACCTGGACGATCACCAA
>ERZ1674203.220-NODE-220-length-13860-cov-5.399565_pt1 | contig 13860 bp, 9 predicted proteins | sample MGYA00581297_ERZ1674203 | MGnify/ENA primary metagenome ERZ1674203 (study PRJEB41354, sample SAMEA4873349) | human saliva metagenome | biome: human-associated habitat [ENVO:00009003]; feature: mouth environment [ENVO:08000002]; material: saliva material... | reverse complement strand
AGGTCCCCCCGATCAGGCTCAGATAGCGGGCCCCCGAGGCGTAGCTGATCATCGACATGGCCGGAATGGGCGAGAAGCCCATCACCCGGTCAGGACCATACTTCTTGATGGTCAGCGCGTTGGCCGCCGCAATGATCTCGGTAGCCGTGTCCCAGTCGGCGCGCACGAAGCCACCCAGGCCACGCACGCTCTTGTAGCGGCGCGACTTCACCGGATCCTGGCTGATCGACTCCCAGGCCGAGATCGGATCCATCGTCTTGCGGGCCTCGCGCCACATCTCCATCAGCTCGCCCCGGATCATCGGGTGCTTGACGCGCTGCGCCGAGTACACATACCAGCTGTAGGAGGCGCCCCGCGGACAGCCGCGCGGCTCATGGTTGGGCAGGTCCGGGCGCGTGCGCGGGTAGTCGGTCTGCTGGGTTTCCCAGGTGATCAGCCCGCCCTTCACGTAGATCTTCCAGCTGCACGAGCCGGTGCAGTTGACCCCGTGAGTGGAGCGCGCAATCTTGTCGTGCTGCCAGCGGGAACGGTAGGCGTTCTCCCAGGCACGGTCTTCCTTAACCACGGCACCATGGCCTTCGGAGAAGGACGAACGCACCCGGGAAAGGAATTTCAGCCGATCCAGAAAATGACTCATCGTCGATACCTTTTGTTTAGAGCAGCCGGCTTGCGCCGGCCATGTTCAGAAACCACTCAGCAGGGGGTGCGGGCACCCTTGCGGGCATAGAACCACCAGGTCACCACCATGCAGCTGAGGTAGAAGGCGATGAATGCGTACAACGCCATGTCCACCGAGCCGGTTGCCTCCAGCGAAGTGCCGAAACTCTTCGGAATGAAGAAGCCGCCATAGGCGCCCACCGCACCGGAGAAGCCCAGCACGGCCGAAGCCTCCTTGTTGCCCTGGACCACCGCCTGGCGCTGGGCCTCGGGCGTCTTCTCGGCTTCCTGCGTGCGTGCCGTCAGGAAGATGACGGGAATCATGCGGAAGGTGGAACCGTTGCCGATGCCCGTGAGGGCGAACAACAGGATGAACATGCCCAGGAAGGCCGGGAAGTTGCCTGCATGGCCTTCCGAGGGCAGCGTGAACAGCACGCCCACCACGGCCAGCACCATCAGCAGGAAGGTGTAGAGCGTCACCGTTGCACCGGCCTTCAGCCGATCGGAGATCCAGCCACCCACCGGCCGCGTCAGCGCGCCCACCAGCGGCCCCAGGAACGCATACTGCGTGGGGTTCACGTCCGGGAACTGCGACTTGGTCAGCAGCGCCAGTCCGGCCGAGAAGCCAATGAAGGAACCGAAAGTGCCGACGTAGAGCCAGCACATCAGCCAGTTGTGCTTGCGCCGGAAGATGATGGCCTGATCCTTGAACGAGGCCTTGGCATCGGCGATGTCATTCATGCCGAACCAGGCCAGGATGACCGAGATCACGATGAACGGTACCCAGACAAAGCCGGCGTTCTGCAGCCACAGCGTTTTCTCGACACCCTTCTCCACATAGTGCAGGCCCTCACCCGTGAAGCGGCCCACCATGGCGCTGGAGATCACCAGCGGCACCACGAACTGCGCCAGGCTCACCCCCAGGTTGCCAATGCCCGCGTTGAGGCCCGTGGCCGTACCTTTCTTCGCCTTCGGGTAGAAGAAGCTGATGTTGGCCATGCTGGAGCTGAAGTTGCCGCCCCCCAGACCACACAGCGCGGCCAGGATCAGCAGCGTGCTGTAGCTGGTGCTGCTGTCCTGCAGCGCGATGCCCATGCCCACGGCCGGCAGCAGCAGACTCAGCGTGGAGATCACCGTCCAGCGGCGCCCGCCGAAGATGGGCACCATGAAGCTGTAGAACACCCGCAGCGTGGCCCCTGAAAGTGCCGGCACTGCAGTCAGCCAGAACAGCTGGTTGCTGGTGAACCGGAAGCCCACCTTGTCGAGGTTGACCGTCACCACGCTCCACAGCACCCAGATGGAGAAGGAGATCGTCAGCGAGATGATCGAGATCCAGAGGTTGCGCTTCGCGATGCGTGCGCCAGTCTTTTCCCAGAACTCGGGGTTCTCCGGATCCCAGTGGTGAAGGACATGGCCCTTCACGGGGGCGTCGTTGGATGTTGCCATGATGATCTCCGTGTCTCCTTGACTTGTTATTGGGCAGCAGCCTTGCCCTGCACGCCCTCAGCTTCCTCGCGCGGGTGCTGCACATCGCTGTAGCGGCTGAAGTGCATCCAGATCAGGCTGACCGAGACCGTGCCGAACAGCAGCATGAAGCAGCTGGAGCGGATCCCGGTCAGGTCGAGCGCGATGCCGAACAGCACCGGCAGCAGGAAGCCGCCCAGGCCGCCAGCCAGACCCACCACGCCCGAGACGGCGCCGATGTTGTGGGAGAAGTCATCGGAGATGAACTTGAAGACCGAAGCCTTGCCGATGGCGGTGGCAATACCCATCAGGAACAGCAGGAAGGTGAACACCCACGGGTTGTGACCGATGTGGAAGCTCATCGGGCCGTTGACGGTGCTGATGGTCAGGTCGGTCTGCGGATAGCTGAGGAAGAAGAAGCAGACCCACATGATCCACAGCACGTACCAGGTGGTGCGATAGGCGCCGGCCCGGTCCGAGATCCAGCCTCCGATGGCACGCAGCACGCCGCCAGGCAGCGAGAAGCAGGCAGCCAGGAAGGCAGCCAGCTGGATGCTGAAGCCGAACTCGTTGATGTAGTACTTGGTCAGCCAGAGGGCCAGCGCCACATAGCCGCCGAAGACCACCGAGTAGTACTGGCAGTAGCGCCAGACACGCGGGTCACGCAGTACCTGCATCTGCGCACGCAGCGAGGTGGCGGACGGGACGTTGTGTGCCGGGTTGGTGCGCGAGAAGACCCAGAAGATCAGCGCCGTCACCAGCATGCCCACCGCATAGACCTTGGGCACGATGGTCCAGGCGCCACCGGCCGCAGCCATCAGCGGCGGCGCAATGAACTTGGTCATGGCCGAACCGGAGTTGCCGGCGCCGAACACGCCCATGGCCAGACCCTGACGGTCCTTCGGGAACCAGCGCGCCACATAGGGCGTGCCCACCGAGAAGGAACCACCGGCCAGACCGACGAACAGCGACAGCAGCAGGAACTGCCAGTATTCGGTGGCATAGGCCATCAGCCAGATGGCCGGCACGGTGGACAGCATCAGCAGGAACAGCACGATGCGGCCGCCGAAGCGGTCGGTCCAGATGCCCAGCGGCACCCGCACCAGCGAACCCGTCAGCACCGGCATGGCGGTGAGCAGCCCGAACTCGGTTTCGTTCAGGCCCAGTTGCGCCTTGATGGGGATGCCCAGCACTGCGAACATCATCCACGCGGCGAAGCAGACCGTGAATGCGAAGGTACTGGAGGCCAGCACCGAATAGGCGCCGGGGGGAACGGGACTGTGCTGGATCTTGTCGACCATGGCGGAAATAGCCTCTTTTCATTCTTGTAAGGAGCCTGCCCGGGGCTTTCGCCACGACAGTCAAAAAATGGCACTGACCGTCAGGATCATCCCGGGAGACCCATGCGCCAGAATGTAGAACTTGTTCACATCGTTCACCATTCCTCATAGGGGGAATACCCCCACTACCCCGGGACTAGTTCCAAAGAACTATATTCACCAAACCACTGATTTCACGGGAAAAACATACAACGACCCGCAAGATTTCATGCGTTGCACAACCATTCCCGACGGCATTCATGAACTTCATGAATGGAAAGGGCGCAGAAAAACCGCCGGATGGGCAGACAGTGCCAGCCCGCAAATCCATAAAAACCCTATCGAATAATATTGATCGTTATTGAAAACGATTATCCATACACATCCGCTTCATGGTCCGACCCAAAATTCGGGTCTGCACCATGCAAAGGCCTCCTCGGTCATAGAATCTCCTCCATGCAGTCTTTCCGGCCCGCACCCTCACGATCGCCCCATGAGCGCGTCCCGGTGCGTCGGGCATGCCGCTCTCTGCCATGAGCCGTCCGCTGTGCCGACCTGCCATGTTGCCGGGCCTGTCCCACCATCCCCTCTTGAACAGCATCCCCATGGACAAAGACATCCAGACATCCTGTCCCGCCGCCGACCCTCAGCCGGTCGTGCAATCGGCCGGCATGGCCGCCATCTTCATCGTGCTGTCCCTGGCTGACGGCGACGAAGCCGCCGACACCGCGCGCGACGCCCTGGGTGAAGTGCCCGCCATGCTGCGCACCCTGAACCTGCGCCTGCCTGGTGCCGCCCTCAGCTGCGTGATCGGCATCGGCCACGACGCCTGGCCCCGCCTCTTCCCCGATCATCCCCGGCCCAAGGGGCTGCACCCCATGAAGGCCTTCAAGGGTGCCAAGCACACCGCCCCCGCCACGCCCGGTGACCTGCTGCTGCACATCCGTGCCACACGTACCGACGCCTGCTTCGAGCTGGCCATGCGCATCCGCGAACAGCTGGGCGACGCCGTCGTGCCGGTGGACGAGGTCCATGGCTTCCGCTATCTGGATGCCCGCAGCATGGTGGGCTTTGTGGACGGCACCGAGAACCCGCAGGGTCAGGAGGCCGTCGAGGCCACGCTCATCGGCGACGAGGATCCGGCCTACGCCGGCGGCAGCTACGTCATCGTGCAGAAGTACATTCACGACATGGCGGCCTGGAACGCGCTGCCGGTAGCCGAGCAGGAGAAGGTCATCGGCCGGACCAAGTATGACGACATCGAGATGGACGACGAGGTGAAGCCCACCAACTCGCACATCGCGCTGAACGTGATCGAGGACGAGGATGGCAACGAGCAGGCCATCCTGCGCGCCAACCTGCCCTTCGGCAACCCGTCGCGCAACGAGTACGGCACCTTCTTCATCGGCTATGCCCGGTACCTGGAAATCATCGAGCAGATGCTCACCAACATGTTCATCGGCCGTCCGGAAGGGAACTACGACCGCCTGCTGGACTACAGCCGCGCCGTGACCGGTACCGCCTTCTTCGTGCCGTCCGCTTCCTTCCTGGAAGAAGCGCTGGGCGGCGACTGAACCCGAACGGCACCAGCGCACTACCCGGGTCAGACGACGCCCGGGTCGGATCTTCCCGAAGCATCAGGTCGGTGCCGTTCGTAGCAGGAGGCCGTCCGTTGGGCGCATGGTCCCCCGCCAACTGATGCAAGCGGCCACAGGGCGCGGCACACTCATGGGCCAGGCAGGGTCCGGGAATGGATCCTTCCCGGCTTTTCCTGATCCATGAGGGTAGGTTGCCCGTGTCCGCAAATCTTCCACCGCAAGCAAAGAACGAACGTGCCGACAAGGCCGATGCCGTGCAGCTGCCCGGCATTGCCCGCGTGCTGATCCAGCACCAGCTGCTGTCGCCCGAGCAGGCGCGGGAAGCCCATGCCAAGGCCCAGGCTGCCGAGAACGGCAACTTCCTCGACGAGCTGGTCATCAACAGCAAGGTGCTGAACCCGCTGCGGCTGGCCACCTTCCTGGCCGAGACCTTCGGCATGCCGCTGATGGATCTGGCCAGCCTGGACTTCAGCACCCTGCCCCTGGACCAGATCGACCGCAAGCTGCTGGCCGAGACCCGCGTCATCCCGCTGATCAAGCGCGGCAACCGCCTGGCCGTGCTGCTGTCCGACCCGACCGACAACCAGGCCATCGAACGCGTCAAGTTCCAGCAGCAGGCCATCATCGACCCCATCGTCGTCGAGCACTCCAAGCTGGTCAAGCTGATCCAGAACCTGGACCAGAGCACAGCCGACAAGCTGGCCGACCTGATCGGTGACGTGGAAGAAGAGTCCGCCGTCGCCGATGGCGCCGTGGCACTGGAAGACAACGCCGACGTGGACGACGCGCCGATCGTGCGCTTCCTGCAGAAGGTGCTGATGGATGCGATCCAGGGCGGCGCCTCGGACATCCACTTCGAGCCCTACGAGAAGTTCTACCGGATCCGCTTCCGGGTGGACGGCGAGCTGCGTGAGATCACGCAGCCGCCCCTGGTCATCAAGGACAAGCTCGCCTCGCGCATCAAGGTCATCTCCCGGCTGGACATCTCGGAGAAGCGGGTGCCGCAGGACGGCCGGATGAAGCTGGTCATCTCCAACAACCGCGCCATCGACTTCCGGGTCTCCACGCTGCCCACGCTGTTCGGCGAGAAGATCGTGATGCGTATTCTGGACCCCTCTTCCGCGAAGCTGGGGATCGATGCGCTGGGCTATGACCCCGAACAGAAGAAGGCGCTGACCGAGGCCATCGCCCGTCCCTACGGCATGGTGCTGGTCACCGGCCCCACCGGTTCGGGCAAGACCGTGTCGCTCTACACCTGCCTGAACATCCTGAACCAACCGGGCGTCAACATCGCCACCGCCGAGGACCCGGCCGAGATCAACCTGCCCGGCATCAACCAGGTCAACGTCAACGACAAGGCAGGCCTGACCTTCGCTGCAGCCCTGAAATCCTTCCTGCGTCAGGATCCGGACATCATCATGGTGGGTGAGATCCGCGACCTGGAAACCGCCGACATCGCCATCAAGGCCGCCCAGACCGGCCACATGGTGATGTCCACGCTGCACACCAACGACGCCCCCACGACACTCACCCGTCTGATGAACATGGGCGTGGCGCCCTTCAACATCGCCTCGTCGGTGATCCTGATCACCGCGCAGCGTCTGGCCCGCCGGCTGTGCACCCAGTGCAAGCAACCCGTGGACCTGGACGATGACGCCCTGCTGGCCGCCGGCTTCACCGAAGACGACCTGGACGGCAGCTGGCGCCCCTACAAGGCCGTGGGCTGCGAGCGCTGCAACGGCTCGGGCTACAAGGGCCGGGTCGGCATCTACCAGGTCATGCCGATCTCCGAAGAGATCCAGCGCATCATCCTCAATTCCGGCAACGCCATGGAAATTGCCGCCCAGGCCAAGCGCGAGGGCGTCAACGACCTGCGCACCTCGGGGCTGATCAAGGTCAAGCAGGGCCTGACCACCATTGAGGAAGTGCTGGGCGTCACCAACGAATGACCCCCCTGTCCGGCTGGCTCACCCCGGCCCTCCCCCACCGCTTTCCGAAAGAACCGAAAACTCCGGAGTGACGCAACAACATGGCAGCCAAGGCAATGACCGCATCGGGCGCAAAGAGCGCCACCTCGCGGCCCAAGGAATTCAACTTCGTCTGGGAAGGGCGCGACCGCGCCGGCAAGACGCTGCGCGGTGAAACCCGGGCCAGCGGCGAGACCATCGTCGTCAACACCCTGCGCCGGCAGGGCATCGTCGTCACGCGCATCAAGAAGCAGCGCTACAAGGCGGCACGCGGCAAGATCCAGGACAAGGACATCACACTGTTCACGCGCCAGCTGGCCACCATGATGAAGGCCGGCGTGCCGCTGCTGCAGGCCTTCGACATCGTGGCCAAGGGGACGGACAACGGCGCCGTGGCCAAGCTCTTCACCGACATCAAGGCCGATGTGGAAACCGGTACCGCGCTGTCGCAGGCCTTCCGCAAGTATCCCCTGTACTTCGACAACCTCTTCTGCAACCTGGTGGGCGCGGGTGAACAGGCCGGTATTCTGGACGACCTGCTGGACCGGCTGGCCATGTACAAGGAGAAGATGGAGGCCATCAAGGCCAAGATCAAATCCGCCCTCTTCTACCCCACGGCCGTGATGGTGGTGGCCTTCATCGTGGTGGCGGTGATCATGCTGTTCGTGGTGCCCGCCTTCAAGAGCGTGTTCGAGAGCTTCGGTGCCGACCTGCCCGCTCCCACGCTGTTCGTGATGGCGCTGTCGGACTACTTCGTCCAGAACTGGTACATCATCTTCGGTGGCATTGGCCTGGGCATCTACTTCTTCCTGCAGGCCTGGAAGCGCTCGCCCAAGATGCAGATGTTCATGGACCGGCTGTTCCTGAAACTGCCCATCTTCGGGCCGGTCATCCGCAAGGCCACCATTGCGCGCTGGCTGCGCACGCTGTCCACCATGTTCGCCGCCGGCGTGCCGCTGGTCGAAGCCCTGGACTCGGTGGGTGGTGCCGCTGGCAACATCGTCTACCTGCAGGCCACCAAGAAGATCCAGCAGGAAGTCTCCACCGGTACCAGCCTGACGGTGGCCATGAACAACGCCAACGTCTTCCCCAACATGGTGCTGCAGATGGCCTCCATCGGCGAGGAATCCGGTTCGCTGGACTCCATGCTGGGCAAGTCCGCCGACGTGTATGAGCGCGAGGTGGACGATGCGGTGGAAAGCCTCTCCTCCCTGATGGAACCGCTGATCATGGTGGTGCTGGGCACGCTGATCGGTGGTCTGGTGGTGGCCATGTATCTGCCCATCTTCAAGCTGGGTCAGGTGGTGTAATACTTCCATCCGCCACCTCGGGAAGACGCGGACGGCAGCACGCACCGCCCTTCCCCGGAAACCGGGGCGGCCATGCCCGCATGGTCGCCCTTTCACATTTCAGGGGAGCCCGGACAGACTCCCCCGCTGACACACCCTCGCGGCAGCACATGACCGCAGGAATAGACCGCAGGGGTCTGCCCGGCCCCCGCCAGGAACCAGGGAAACAAGCATGGGCATCGAAGACATCTACTGGATCACGCCGGAATTCTCCGTGATCATCGCCGGCGTGGTGGGTCTGCTGGTGGGCAGCTTCCTCAATGTGGTCATCCACCGGCTGCCGCTGATGATGCAGGCCCAGTGGGAAGCCGAACTGGAAGAAGCGCTGGCACAACAGAACCCCGCAGCCGCAGAAGCTGCCCCCCCAGTCGAGAAGAAGCCCCCCTTCAATCTGCTGGTACCGCGCTCGCGCTGCCCGCACTGCGGCCACCAGATCACCGCCCTGGAAAACATCCCGGTGCTGTCATGGCTCTTCCTGCGTGGTGCCTGCCGCAAATGCCGAAAGCCCATTCCCGTGCGCTACCCGCTGGTGGAACTGCTGACCGGCGTGCTGGCCGCCGCCAGCGTCTGGCATCTGGGCTTCGGCGTCACCGGCATCGCCGCCGCCGTGTTCTGCTGCGTGCTGGTGGCCCTCACCTTCATCGACTACGACACCCAGCTGCTGCCTGACAGCCTGACGCTGCCGCTGCTGTGGGGCGGGCTGCTGCTCAACCTTACCTCGCACGGCATGGCCCCGCTGCCCGATGCCGTCATCGGCGCCATGACCGGCTACCTGTCGCTGTGGAGCGTCTACTGGCTCTTCAAGCTGATCACCGGCAAGGAAGGCATGGGCTACGGCGACTTCAAGCTGCTGGCCGCCCTGGGCGCGTGGTTCGGCTGGCAGGCCCTGCCCGCCATCATCCTGATGTCCTCGGTCATCGGCGCCGCCGTCGGCATCGGCCTCATCCTCTTCGAGGGCCACGGCCGCAGCCAGCCCATCCCCTTCGGCCCCTACCTGGCCGGCGCAGGCCTGGCCATGCTGTTCCTGGGCGGCCAGGTCATGACCTGGATGGGCCTGGGCGTGCAGCCCTCGGTCATCATCGGGCCCTGAACGGCACCGGCTGGCACCAGAAGGAGCATGATTTGCCCGCAGCTTCTCGGGCTCCCCGGAAGCTGCCCCTCAATGGTTTCAGCGGACCGCACCAGGCAGGGTTCCACGAGCAATACTGCAGGACGTGTACGATGAAGAACATCGCACCCGAATGTCCCTGCTTCTCACGCCCTGCCCCATGTCTTCGCCTTCCCCCCTCCCCCCCACAGCCCATCACCCGCGCCTGTTCACCCTCGGCCTGACCGGCGGCATCGGCAGCGGAAAGAGCAAGGTGGCGGACCTGTTCGTCGAACGTGGCGCGGCGCTGATCGATACCGACGATATCGCCCATCGGCTGACGGCCCCGGGGGGCGCCGCCATTGCGGCCATCCGCACGGCCTTCGGCGACGAGGTTATTGCCCCCGACGGTCGGATGGACCGCGCCGCGATGCGCGCTCTGGTCTTCGCTGCCCCGGCACGACGCAAGGAGCTGGAAGGCATCCTGCATCCACTGATCCAGGCCACCGTGCACGATGAGCTGTCCCGACTGGCCGAAGCCGACTTGGCCTCCCGACCGCCCTACATTCTGATCGCGGTGCCGCTGCTGGTTGAATCCGGCCACTGGCTGCACCGTGTGGATCGCGTGCTGGTGGTGGACTGCCCCGAGGAGGTTCAGGTGGCACGCGTGATGGCCCGTTCGGGTCTATCCGAGGCGCAGGTGCGCAGCATCATGGCAGCGCAGGCCAGCCGGGCCCAGCGGCTGGCAGTGGCCCATGCCGTCATCGACAACGGCGGCAGCCTGGCAGACACGGCTGCCCAGGTGGCCCGGCTGCATGCACGCTTCCTGACCGAGGCCGGACAGGCCTGAAAGCCACCATTCAGCGGCCCGCGCACCACGGTTGCCCGGCTCCCGCAGGCTGTGGCAGGGTGCCGGCAGTGTCGACAGGGTTATCATCAGGGACAGCGCAGGCCGCGCTGCCCTTGCCCTATCTCGGGCATTCCGGCCTCCTCACGGTTTCATCCGGCTGACTCCATCATCCGGCCCACCCCTGCATGCACCCATGATCATCTACCTGCATCCCTTCAACGAGCGTGTCCGCACCATGCTTCGGCTCGATGAGCTGTACCGCCGCTTCGAGCGCCTGGTATCGCGCAACGACTCGCTCTCGCACCACGCGGCGCTGGGTACGCTGTTCGAGATCATGGAACTGTCGTCACGTGCCGAAGTGCGCGCCGACCTGCTGCACGAGCTGGAGCGTCAGCGCCAGACGCTGGCCTCGTTCAAGAATGACCCCGATGTGGCCATCGACGCCCTGTCGTCGATCCTGGGCGAGATCGAGGATGCCGCGGCCGCCCTGCAGCAAAGCGCCGGCAAGGCCGGCCAGGCACTGCGCGAGAACGACTGGCTGATGAACATCCGCAGCCGCAGCGTGATGGCCGGCTGCAGCTTCCAGGTGGACCTTCCCTTCTACTATGCCTGGCAGCACCGCCCGCCCGAAGAACGGCGTGAAGCCATCATCGAATGGGCCCGGCCCTTCGGTGCCGTGCGCGAATGTCTGACCATCGTGCTGCGCCTGCTGCGTGAATCCGGCCAGAAAAGCCGCGTGACCTCGCAGAACGGCAGCTACCAGCAGCAACTGGGCGGCAAGACCTATCAGCTGGCCGAGATCCACCTGGACGAGACGCTGGGCGCCATTCCCGAGTTCTCGGCCAACAAGTACATGCTGTGGATCCGCTTCGGCCGCCTGGACCGCGAGTTCAAGACCCGCCCCTACGAAGGCAGCGTCGATTTCGAACTGAGCCTGTGCAATCTCTGATGAAACCCGCCGACGCTCCGCCCCCCTCTCGCCGCATCACCGTCAACTGCCCCACCTGCCAGGGGCCGTCCCTGTTTGCCCCGGAAAACCGCTGGCGGCCATTCTGCTCCGAGCGCTGCCGGATGATTGACCTGGGCGCCTGGGCCAACGACGAATATGTGGTGCCCGGCCAGCCCGTCGAAGCTGACGACGACATCCCGCCTCCCGGCCCCCGGCACTGACGGACACCCCCGCGCATCCGCGCCGGGCGCACAACAGCCCCGGTGCGGATGCCATCCACACGCTGCACACTCACAACGCAGCGTATCTCTCGCGCCATAGCACCGGGCCATCGATCCCCTGTCCGTTTCCTTCGATCGATTCCGCCCCGGCACACTGCGCTCCGCTCCTTCGCAGACCCTATCCTTCAGATTGGCAACGAGCCCTTTTCCACGCCGCCCTGTGGAACAGGGCCCATGCCGCCTCCGATGACCGGCCACTCCGGCCGATCGCTCTGGCAAGGATATGTGACGCGATGCACAAGCAGGTTTCCCGATCGTTCTCTCAGGCCCTGGCATTGCGCCCGGAAAGCATGGCCACGCCGCCGTGCCACCACGGTGCAGCATTCACCCGTTTCCGCCCCACGCTTCTGGCCGCAGCCCTGCTGGCAGCCCTGTGGAGCGCACCAACCCACGCCGCCCTCAACGCTGTCAACTACACGGTGGAATCTGACGGTACGCCGGGATGGGACGCCACGGATGGCCCCGGTCTCGACACGGGTCCGAACAACCAGCGGGTACGCACCCATGACGAAGTCACCTACCAGGTGGCCATCTCGTATTCCGGCGGCACCAAGGATGCAAAGGTCGAACTGACGCTTCCAAAAAGAGGCGATGGAAAGCCGCTTGCCGAGTGGCCCGCGACCCCCCCCGCCGATTGCGTGGCAAAAGGCTCACGTGTTTCGAGCGATCGGCAGACGCTTGTCTGCGCCCTGCCGGACTACACCGGCTCCGGCACGAACTCCGGCAGGTTCAGGGCCCACGTCCTGGGCTCCAACGCCAACGGCACCCCGATGCCGCCCCCCACCCTGAAGGTCAGCTCGCTCAATACCCCCACCATTGCCCCGGCCACGCTGCCGCCGGCACTGACCATCACGGCTGCCCCGTTCTACGACGTGGTGGTCATGGACACCTATCCCGGCAACCCCATGGCCTACGGATTCCAGGCTGGGGGCGGCCCCAACAAGGAAGACGGCTTCTACCATCGCATGATGGTGGGCCTGATGGCCCGCAATCCCAGCGGCAACGGCAAGAAAGGGGTCGAACAGCTTGATCCCGCCAAACCCATCGAGATCAGTCTCAATGTTGCCGGCTACCCGCAATCGGTACGTCTGGACAACTGGCGCACTCGCGCCAACACTGAAGCCGCCGACCTGCCCAGCGGCAGCTTTGCCGACGGCTGCGGCAGCATCTGGCAGGGTGCTCCCAGCCAGCTGGCCGGCCGCGGCATCAACGCCTACCAGAGGGTCGGTGACATAGGGGGGCCAAGCAAGGAAAACTGGATGGTTGCCAACGGCGGCGACTGTGAAGCCTTGCCTACCGCCAACGGTCTGCCGGACAACAACATCGTCAGGATCCGCCTGACCGGCGTCGACACCAGCCTTGCCCATACGCCAACCCAGATGCGGGGCGGAAGCTCCATTCCGCCCGACGAACACTGGGTCGCCAGCAAGGCCCTGGTTTTCTGGACGAACCTTAATGACTACCCGCCCCAGCAGACCATTCAGCACACGCTGAGACTGGCTGATATCAAGGCGACCTCCATCAGCAATCAGGCCGCCCAGAACACCCGAACCAGCAATGATTCGTTCACGTACGAACTGATCAACCAAGCCGACGGTTACGCCAGCAAGATCTATACACCCGACGCCGCCCAGCGCCCTCCGATCGGTACCGTACGCGATCCGTCCTATACCGGAGATGACTTCGTCGACTACATGGCCCATGGCCAGATCGTCAGGGCGCGTGTCGTGTTCACCAACAAAGGCAGCGTCGCCTTCCGGAACCTGTCGATGTGCGAAATCATTGACAGGACCGCGTTCGACCTGGCGGACCATTTCGGCGCCACCTTCACGCCCCAGAGCGGTGAGGGTGCCGTGCAGTATGGCGTCCGTTCCGGTGGCAGTTACTTTGCCAGCACCGACAGCGCCCTCTCCCCCCGCCTGTCCGCCGCATCCGTCACCGGAGCGTCGGAGTACTCCAGGGCCAACTGCACAGACCCCTCCATCACCTGGTATCGCAAGTGGCAGGATGCAGAAGCGGCCGGCGGCGTCACCTATGTGAAGGGTACCGGCAACCTGCCGGGAGGCAAGAGTGCCTACCTGTACATCTCGGGACTGAAACTGCGCGAGACCTGGGCCGAGACCATCACTGTTCAGACCCCGACCCCTTCGGTACGCCAGAAAGGCACCGAGATTGCGGAAGGCACCATCATCCGTAACCGCGGAACACTGGCGGCTGACAACATACCCGAAGCCCTGGTGCAGAGGTTTCAGCCTTCGCTGCGTGACCATCTGCAGGTCACCAAGGCGCGCACCACCACCCGCATCACCAAGAAGATCATCAAGCCGGCCAACGCCACC
>ERZ1674203.217-NODE-217-length-13944-cov-5.326661_pt1 | contig 13944 bp, 10 predicted proteins | sample MGYA00581297_ERZ1674203 | MGnify/ENA primary metagenome ERZ1674203 (study PRJEB41354, sample SAMEA4873349) | human saliva metagenome | biome: human-associated habitat [ENVO:00009003]; feature: mouth environment [ENVO:08000002]; material: saliva material... | reverse complement strand
CGACAACGTTTCCCGAACGCCGAGATCATCGTGCAGACCGGCAAGCTGTGGGACAAGGCACGCCAGCTGGCCACGCTCTGTTCACGGCGCCAGCCCGCACGGATCTGGTACCTGCAGCACCATCAGGATCCGGTGGCCTTTGTCGGCACCCTGCATGCCGGCAGTGCCCGCAAGATGCTGGTTCACCATGGCGACCACAACCCCAGCCTGGGCTGCACCCTGCCCGGCATCCGTCATGTGGACGTGACCGAATCGCTGCAGCGGACCTGCAGCGCCCACCTGCACCAGCCGACGGACTGGCTGCCCCTGTACGTGAAGGATCTGGGACGCCGTCCCTTCCTGGCCCCCGGCCGCAAGACGCCCTTCTCGGTCGTGACGGCCGGACGTGCCGCCAAGTTCTCGATGCAGGGGCCCGTAGCCCTTCCGAACATCGTCAGCAGCGTGCTGCGTGCCATCGACGGCCGCTTCCATCACATCGGCCCCCTGGACGACGGCAACCGGCAGCAGATCCGCAAGCATCTCATCAACCAGGGCATCGATCCCGCCCGCTTCGTGGCGCACGGCGAAGTGCCGTCGCTGTGGCAGGCACTCAAGCAGCTGGATGCCCATGCCTACCTGGGTTCGGCCCCCGTCTCCGGCGGGCGTGGTGCCATCGAAGCGCAGGGCTGCGGCTACCCGGTGCTGCCCTTCAGCGGTTTCGAGCCAGGCTCCCTGCTGGCCGACTATTCCTCCTATGCCGACATGGCGCTGGCCTGGCACGACCTGCCGACATTGGTCGAACGGCTGCGTGCGCTGCCCTCCCGGCTGCAGGAAGCCAGCGACCAGGCCCGTGCCTTCTACGAGACCCACTTCTCGCAGCAAGTCTTCCGCGACACGCTGGAGCGCATCGCCGGCCAGCCTTGCACCCAGGACGACGCCCACCCGGTTGCAGCCTGAGCGCCACATCCGCCCGGCGGGACACCCCTCCTGGGGTGTCCCGTGCGACCATCGCCGCTCCGCATGCCTGCACACATTGCCGCGACCGCACGCCATGTACCGCATTCGCCCTTACACCGCCGCAGACCGTCCGGCGTGGAATGACTTCATCCGTCGCAGCCGCAACGGCGTTTTCCTGTTCCAGCGGGAATACATGGACTACCACGCCGACCGCTTCGAGGATGCCTCGGTCATCGTCGAAAGCGCACAAGGCACGCCGCGGATCGTCGCCGTCCTGCCAGCCAACCGCCGCCACGCCCCGGACGGTGACCACTGCGTCACGCACGGTGGGCTCACCTTCGGTGGCCTGGTGATGGACGACAAGCTGGGGGGGGCCCAGGTGCTGGCCGTGATGGAACAGCTGGCCGCCTGGCTGGCTGGCCGCAGCTTCGTGCAGCTGCACTACAAGGTCACACCCCATCTCTACCACCGCCTGCCCAGTGAGGACGATCTGTACGCCCTGCACAGGCTGGGCGCACACACCACCCAGGTGCTGCTGTCCAGCACGCTGGACCTGCAACGGCAGGCCCCCACCTCCAGCCAGAAGAACCACGCGCTGAACCTGGCCAGGCGCGCGGGCATCGACGTGGGACACTGCCGCTGGGCGGATTACTGGCCGCTGCTGAACCAGACGTTGCAGAGCCGACACGGTGTTGGCCCCGTTCATACACTGGCCGAGATCGAGCGTCTGGCGGGTGCCTTCACGCAACTGGAAGTCCTGGGGGCCTGGCAGCGCCCATCGGATGACGCGCCTGCCAATCAAGGTCATGACCCGCACGCAACAGCAGATGTCGCAGCGCTCCCCGTCAAGCCGGAATCCTGCTCCTTGCACGCCGGGATCGTCCTCTATCACTACACGGGTGTCACCCATACGCAATACCTGGCGTCTGCCCCCGAGGGATTCGAGACACGTGCCCAGCATGCCATCCTGGAACTGGCCATCGAAGCCGCACGGGCCCGAGGCCAGCGCTGGTTCAGTTTCGGCACCTCCACCACCGATGGGGGCGCCGTCCTGAACGAGGGCCTGCTGCGCCACAAGGAAATGTTCGGCGCGCGCAGCACCATCCTGCAGACCCTGGTGCTGGATCTGCGCTAAACAACGCCCCGGGGCTGTCCGGCACGACGCCCCCGTCACACACAAGCCAAAAAGGACATGACCCGGGCATCGTCACCGCCCTGCCCGGTTCCAAAACGGCCCATGTGATGTCCGAACGCATCACTGTCTGATCCGGGCATCACCGCTTTGCCGTCTGCGCTGTCCCAGACCGCCACCGGTACCGATGCCCGACCTGGCGCCCCTGTTCCAGCGCACCATGGATGCCATCCGTCAGGTGCTTCCCTTGTGAAGCACACGACTTCGACAGACCGATGGCAGCACGCATGGACATTTCCACCACTGCCTCTTCCAGCGCCTCCCGCGACCTGGCCCGCTACGAAAGAAGCTACCAGTCCGCCTCCTTCGAGCCCACCCAGGCTGCACTGCGCAAGCGGGTGGTAACCACCCAGCTGAAACTCTGGCAGGCCAAACGCGTACTGGAAGTGGGCTGCGGCATGGCCCCCATCTTCACGGATTATCGGGAGTTCTCGAAACTGACCATCGTGGAGCCGGGCCGACATTTTGCGGAACATGCCCGCCACTTGGCCGGCACGGACGATCGCATCCTCGTGATCCAGGACTTTCTGGAAAACGCGACTGGCAGTGCCCCCCTTCGCGGCCAGACCTTCGATGCCATTCTGGTCAGCGGTCTGCTGCACGAGATTCCCGAACCGCAGAAGCTGCTTCAGGCCCTGCGCCCCCTGTGCACGCCCACCACCCGACTGCACGTCAACGTGCCCAATGCACGCTCGCTGCACCGTCTGCTGGCCCTCGAGATGGGGCTGATCGACGATCTGTACGCGCTGTCCGACCGGCAGCGCATGCTGCAGCAGCACAGCACCTTCGACCTGCAGAGTCTGACCGAGCTGTGCCATCAGGCCGGATATGAAGTGATCGGCCAGGGCTCGTACTTCATCAAGCCTTTCGCGCACGCGCAGATGCAGCAGCTCCAGGACATCGGCATGCTGGATGAACGCATGCTGGACGGTCTGATGGGACTGGAAAAGCACCTGCCCGGGCTGGGTTCCGAAATCTACCTGAATCTGCGGGTGACGGATCGCCCTCACACCCCATGACACTGCACCGGCATCCACCGTGCCGGCCCCCAAGACACTCTCGCTCCGAAACGCCGGGAAAACCGTTTCGACACCTCATCTTTTTGAAAACATCATGACGACTCAAGCAACCTCTCGTCCCGCCTCCCTGGTCCTGGCCGGCAATGCCCTGTCGGTCCTGATTGCTGCCACGGAGCGCGCCCATCGCGGCCTGGCCACCACCATCATCAATCCGGGCGGCCCGCTGGGCGGCTACTTCTCGGGCGTGCATGCCCTGGGCCGTCGCGTGGACGGCGGCATGGTTCTGTTCGAGTTCAGCTCGTTCTCCGAGCCGGCCGTGGCCCCGCGCCTGGACAGCTATGATCCGATGAAGCGCAACGATGTCGGCCGCTTCTGTGGCGTGATCCGCCGCTATGTGCAAGGTCTGCACAGCACGCATGCCGTGGGCACGCCGCGCATGTGGGTGGATGGAAAGCTGCTGCCTGACATGATGCTGGGCAACGGCATCTCGGCCCTGCACCACCTGAGCAGCTCGGCCGCCATTCACCGTGAGCTGGCTGTCATCGAGCGTCAGGTGAAGCACGATACGGTGCTCTGGCATCCGGCGAACAAGACCACCTGGCCGCTGGATGGTTCGGCGCCTGCTGACTGGGCCAGCACCCAGGGGAATGTTCCCTTCGACTGCGACAGCCTGTCGCGTCGCATCCATGGTCAGACGCTGCACGAGACGCTGTTCGTGCCCTTTGCCCACCAGGTGATGAACCGGGATGCCAGCCATCTGGCCGCGCTGTATCACCGTCTGCCCTGGCTGCCGATGTACTGGCCGCAGACGCTGCTGTCCACGCTGAGCAATCATGGCCGTGCTCCGGGCATGCCTGCCACGGTCTTCAACTATCCGTCGCATGGCTCCATTGCCGCCATCTGCCAGAACCTGGCCCAGATGGTGCGCAATCATCCGCTCATTACCCTGGTGGAGGACCCGATCCAGCAGGTTCGCCGCACGGCCGATCATTTCGTCATCACCACCGCCAAGCACGGCGAACTTCACGCACAGCGTCTGGGCTGGGCCATGACGCCGAACCGGGGCATGGCCGTTGCCGGCATGACGGCACCTACCGAGAATCCGGATCGCCTGCCGCTGATGCTGGGCTTCTTCAAGCTGGCGGAATCTCAGGTTCATCAGGTGGTGAGCGTGCTGCACGCCGTGGCCAACGACACCGGCATCTATCGCGTCACCAATGCCACCGCCTGCGGCACGCCCACCGATGAGGGCACCATGCGTCTGGTGGTGGAGGCCAACCCGCATCGCTTTGCCGCACACCACGTCGGCATCGATCTGAACGACGAAAGTGCCGTCATGCAGGCCATGCTGCGCGACCTGTCCGTGATCGGCGTGACCACTTCTTCCATCCGCCCAATCGGCTTCGAGCTCAAGCGCTTCGACGGCGCCCTGCCGCTGCCCACGCCGGCTGCCGTGGAAACCTTCCTGGAAGCCCGCGAGCAGATGCTGCGTGCGCTGCCGGGCATCGAGCCGATGGGCGCCTCGGCCGGCCCCTTCGCCTTCGGCCTGTCGGACCAGATCATCCAGGGCCTGCAGATGGCACATCGCGTGGACCGCAAGGACGACGTCCGGGCAGAAGCCATCGAGCCGGCGCTGGCATCCTGACGGCCCGTGCCTGATGACGAACCAGACCTCCTGAAGATCGCGCCGTTGCCCAGGCTGCATCCTCCTGTTGGTGCATCCGGCTTCGGCGCGGAAAACCTGCAAACTTCGAGACAGACATCATGCTGGTCGATTGCGTGACCCTGCAACTGCCCAAGGTCCATGATCCGCGCGGCAACCTGACCTTCGTGGAAGGCGGCCGCCAGATTCCGTTCGACATCCGCCGCGTGTACTACCTGTACGACGTGCCGGGCGGCTCGGAACGGGGCGGGCATGCCCATCTGGCGCTGCACCAGTTCGTCATTGCCATGTCGGGCAGCTTCGACATCGTGCTGGACGATGGTTTCGATCGCAAGCGCTACCACCTGAATCGTTCCTACGAGGGGCTCTATATCCCACCCATGACCTGGCGTGAGCTGGACAACTTCTCGTCAGGCAGTGTGTGCATGGTGCTGGCATCCGAGGTCTACGACGAGGCCGACTACATCCGGAACTACAGCGACTTCATGCTGGAGGTTCACACTCGGCACCGTGCACAGCACCATCATGCGCCGCCGGCTGCGCATGTTGGCACCATCACCGGCACGCCTCTTTCAACTCCTGCGCCGCTCCCTCCGCGGCGTGAGCCGGCCGAGGCGATCGCTGACATGGAAACAGCCGTCCTGACACCTGAAACATCCCGATCGGGGCGCTCCGGATCATTCGATGACGAACTTGTACTGAACATCACTTGACCTAATACTGTTTCCACGGCAGCAACGCCCGGACACACATCCGGGCTTCCTTGCCCCTATCCTTTTCATCACGCCCCGGTTCTTCCATGAATGCTGCAGCTCCCGTCCCCTTCCTGAACCTGAAGGCCATCAACGAGCGTCATCGCCTGGCCTTCCGAGAAGCCTTCGAGCGGGTAATGGACAGCGGCTGGGTGCTGCTGGGCGAAGAGACCGCGGCCTTCGAGGCAGCCTTTGCGGCCTACTGCGGCGTGAAGCACTGCATCTCGGTGGGCAATGGGCTGGATGCCCTGCAACTGGCCCTGCGGGGCTGGGGCATTGGCGCAGGTGATGAAGTGATCGTGCCCAGTCACACCTACATTGCCACCTGGCTGGCCGTGAGCTACACGGGAGCTACGCCGGTGCCGGTGGAGCCGACTTCCGATGACAGCGGTCTGGATCCGGATGCGCTGGCTGCGGCCATCACGCCCCGCACCCGGGCCATCGCGGTGGTGCATCTGTACGGGCGCCCCGTGGACATGGATCCGATCATGGCCATTGCCGAACGGCACGGCCTGCCGGTGCTGGAAGACGCAGCACAGGCACATGGTGCCACCCATCATGGGAAGCGCTGCGGCAGCCTGGGACATGCGGCCGGCTTCAGCTTCTACCCGGGCAAGAACCTGGGTGCGCTGGGCGACGCCGGGGCGGTGACGACCAACGACGATGCACTGGCCCGGCGCGTGCGCATGCTGCGCAACTACGGGTCGGAACGGAAGTATGTCCACGAGCTGGCAGGCTTCAATTCCCGCATGGACGAGCTGCAGGCGGCCTTCCTGCGCGAGAAGCTGCAGACGCTGGATCGTGACAACCGCCGCCGCACGGACATTGCCACCACCTATCGGCTGGGCCTGCAGGGGCTGCCGGGACTGATTCTGCCCCCCGCTGACGACGAGACCACGCGTTCGGCCTGGCACCTGTTCGTGGTGCGGCACCCGCAGCGCGAACAGCTGGCGGCGCTGCTGGCCGAGCATGGCATCCAGACGCTGATCCACTACCCCACGCCGGTACATCACCAGGGGGCATATCAGGGGCAGCCGGTCAGCCAGCAGTCCTTCCCGCGGGCCGAACGGCTGGCCCGCGAGGTGCTGAGCCTGCCGATGGATCCGACGATCTCGGACCGGCAGGTGCTGCGTGTCATTGCGGCGGTGCGCAGTGCGTGTGTGTCGCTGGGTGAGCCTTCATCCAAGGCGGCCTGATTCAGCCCAGCGCCTGCAGTCGCGCGATTTCCTTGCGGATGTGCTTGATGGCGGGCGTGACGATGGCGACGAAGTGCGATTCGCGCACGCGGCGTTGCGGTGCCGATTTCATCAGGTAGCCGCGCGCACCCTGGTGCAGCAGTGCAGCCTGGGCAGCACGCAGCGACAGTTCAGCGGCCTCGCCACGCACCTTCAGCACCTCGATGAAGAACGCATTGCTGGTCTCGAACGGCGTGGCGGCCAGCTTCTGCACGCGGGCCACGATGGCATCCAGTTCGGCCTGCAGGGCATCGGGCTGATCGTCGAGGAAGCGGTTGACGTGGCCCAGTGAGGCCTCGACTTCACGCATCGAGTCGATGGCCCCCTGGATGACGCCCCAGCCGATGCCGCATTGCAGCAGCACGAAGGCAGCCCGGATGCCAGCCACATAGGGACGCGCCGGGCAGGCAACGATATTGCGTGCCGGCACGCGGTGGCCCGAGAAGCCCAGTCCCAGCGTGGCCGTGCCTTCCATGCCCGAGAAGGTGGGGCACGGCGACAGCGAGATGCCGTCGTCCTGGCAGTTGGCCAGGAACATCAGTTCACGCGGGCCGTCATCGGTCTGGACTTCGGCCATGGCGCAGAAATGGTGATCCGGTCCCAGATTGCTCACCCAGGGCAGCATGCCGTCGACAATGAAGTCGTCGCCGTCGGGCCGTGCCTTCAGCCGGTTCTCCTCGATGCCGGTGATGCTCTTCATGGCGTTGGAGAGCCCCGTGCCGCCCATGGCCTCGCCGGTCACGAGCTCCAGCAGCGTGTCCTGCAGGGCCTCCACATGGGGCGAGCGCTCCAAGTACAGCGCGCAGGCAATCTGGCACCACATCAAAAAGCCGGTGGAGCCACAGACCTTCGAGACCTCGGCAATGGCCTGGATGGCACCGGCATAGCTGGCACCGCCCGGCAGGCCGGCCAGCTGGGCCCGGAAGGCCCCGGCTTCGCCCAGCTGCTGCATGATCTCCTTCGGATACAGCCCCCGGTCGATGTCATCGACAATGGCTGCCAGCGGGCCCTGTGCGATTTCCCGCACGGCCTCCAGCATCTCAGCATCATCGGGACGGTCGATTTCCTCGGCCAGCGATGAAAGGTGTTCGACGGTTTCCTGATCCAGGACAGCAGCGGACATGGGGACTCCCAGAAAGAGACGGCGCAGCCTGCGGACGGCAGCGCCTGGGCAAAAGGACTGCGAAAGAGCCGATGGCGTGACGGATGCCGTCACGCCACGGCGGAGCTGCATCGGCGCCCGGACCGCATCGGATCCGGGGCCTTCCCGGCCGTTCGACGATTAGACGAAGCGGACCGGGGCAGCGGCCGATCAGGCCAGTTCGATGCTGAAGGGCACCGGGTTGCGGATGGTGTTGGCCACCGGCGAGTAGAAGTTGGCGTGCTGGACGATGTCATTGAGCTCTTCGCGGGTGGCGTCGCCCTCGATGACCACCTTCACGCGCACTTCCTGGAAGCCCATTTCGGCCGGCTGCTTCTCGGCACCGCCCGCGCCCCAGGCAGCCGGGTTGCCGATGTCGCCTTCGAGGAAGAGCTCCAGCTTGCTGAGCTTGACCTGGCGCAGCGTGGCCACGGCCGTGATGCCCACGCCCAGGCAGCCCCCCAGGGCGGACAGGACGATCTCGCCCGGGGCAGGCGCGGTGTTCTGGCCGAACAGGTGCAGCGGCTCGTCCACCACCACGGCGGCGTGGTCACCCACGTAGCTGAGCGAGCGGTACTGGCCTTCCATGACGGTGTGGACCTTGTTGGTGCCACGGGCGTTGGGGTTGTTGCGGCCCTTCTCGGCAAAGGCCAGCAGGCCGTCGCGGTCGATGGGGCGCAGGTAGGTCTTGACGGTTTCGGTCATGTCTTTCTCCCGGAGTTTCGTTCAGTTGTTCAGGACTGCAATGGCCGCGATTCTGGCACTGGACTTCATCGGGAGATGGATATGGATATGCGGGAAATGAATATGTGGGGTTTAAGAGCCTGTGCCCCGGGCCGCCCGGGCCGCCGCCCGCGAAGTGGGGTTTGTCGCGTGATGAAACGTGAATTGGGGTAGATTCAATGGCATGGCAGCTTCTCCTCCACGACACCGGAAAGGGACATCATGAAGATCACCAGCTTTGGCGAAGTACTGTGGGACAACCTGCCCAGCGGCAAGAAGCTGGGTGGCGCACCGCTCAATGTCCTGGTTCGCCTGCGGGCCCTGGGTGCCGACTGCGCCATCATCAGCAGCCGGGGGGCAGACGCGGACGGTGACGAGATCCAGCGGCAGATCGAGGAGAAGGATGTCTCGACGGCGCTGCTGCAGACCTGCCCGGACCAGCCCACCAGTCTGGTGGAGGTGGCCATCAACAAGTGCGGTGTGGCTACTTATGACATCGTGTACCCGTGCGCCTGGGACCGGATCACGCTTCAGGACGAGGCGCTGGCCCGGGTGGCCGAGTCGGATGCCTTCGTGTTCGGCAGCCTGTGCACACGGGATCCGGTGACACGCCAGACGCTGGAGACGATCCTGGAGCGCACGGCAGGCACGGACACGTTCAAGGTGTTCGACGTGAACCTGCGCGAGCCGCACTATACGCACGAGCGGGTACTCAGCCTGATGAAGCGGGCGGACATGGCCAAGCTCAACGACGACGAGCTGTACGAGCTGGCGGTGGCTTTCGGCTCGAAGCACCGCTCGATCGACCAGAACGTGCGCTTCCTGGCGCGGCTGGCCGGCCTGGAGCGGATGTGCGTGACGCTGGGGCCGCACGGCGCGCTGTATTTTGCCGACGACGAGATGCACTTCCACACGGGCTTCCGGGTGGAGGTGGCCGATACCGTGGGCTCGGGCGACAGCTTCCTGGCTGGCCTGATCTACAAGCTGCTCAACGGCGCCTCGCCGGACGAGGCGCTGGACTTTGCCTGTGCACTGGGCGCCATGGTGGCGACCCACATCGGGCCGACACCCACGATCGAGACCGAGGAGATCGAGCGCTTCCGCCACCCGGTCTGAACGATCACGGGGGCACACCCGCCGGCGTTCGGCCGGAGGCGCAGGCAGGGACGTGAAGGAGTCACCAGGGTGGGTTCACCGCCCTGCGGATCTTGCGCTGCGCTGGCCCTGGAGGCATGCCGGCGGCATGGCATGGCAGACCGTCAGGAGCACGGTGGATTCGTGTCAACATGGCGGCTGCCATGCGCGTTGAGTGAGAAGAATTCGCGGACCGATGGTTCATCGTCGGACATGTTTGGCCTCGCATAGGCCGCTTTCTTCTTTCCCGCATGAGCGCCCCCCACAAGACCCGCGCCGGCACGGCCGGGCAATCCCGTTCATGGCGTCGCTGGCTGGCGATGGTCATGGTACTGCTCCTGCTGGCTGCAGGCGGCTGGTGGTGGTGGCGTCCGCCACCGGTAACGCCCCCTACGGCCCGGGTGACCCGGGCAGACATCCAGCTGCTGATCACGGCCACGGGCACGGTGGAGCCGCGCCGTTACGTGGACGTGGGCGCGCAGGTCTCGGGTCAGATCAAGCGCATCCATGTGCAGGTGGGTGACGATGTGAAGCGCGGCCAGCTGCTTCTGGAGATCGATCCGGACGTGCAGCAGGCCGTGGTGGAGGGCGCCCGCGCGTCGCTGGCGTCGCTTCAGGCGCAAGAGGTGGAGCAACGTGTCCAGATGCGGCTGGCCAGCCAGCAGCTCAAGCGGCGGCGGCGCCTGCTGAAGCAGGATGCGGCCACCCGCGAGGACCTGGAGAATGCGGAGGCGGCGCTGGAGATGGCACAAGCCCGCATCGCCAGCCTGCAGGCGAGGATGCAGGAAACGCGTGCCACGCTGCGCGCCGAGGAGACCCGGCTTTCGTACACGCGCATCTATGCACCGATGGACGGCACGGTCATCGCGCTGGAGGCTCGCGAAGGCCAGACGCTGAACGCCACCTACCAGACGCCCCGGGTGATGCGCATCGCCGACCTGGCGACCATGACGGTCCGTACCCGGGTGTCGGAGGCCGATGTGCAGGGTGTGACGGCGGGAATGCCCGTGTGGTTCAGCCCGCTGGTGGCGCGGCTGGGTCACGAGGAGGCGCCCCGGCGCTGGCATGGCAAGGTGCGGCAGGTGCTGCCGGCACCGGATCTGCCGCCCGGCAGCAGCCAGGGTGATGGCGGCCAGGACGGCAGTGCATCGGCCACGACACCCACGGTGGTCAACTACACGGCCCTCTTCGACGTGGACAACGCCGACAGGGTTCTGCGACCACAGATGACGGCTCAGGTGTCCTTCGCGGCGCGTTCGGCGCCGGGCGTGCTGGCGGTGCCGATGGCGGCGCTGGAACGACAGCCGGATGCCCCACCGGGCACCTACCGCGCCCGACTGCGCCTTGCCGACGGCAGCGCCCTGCAGCGCACGGTGCGCATCGGCGTGACCGATCTGGTGCTGGGCGAGGTACTGGAAGGGCTGGACGAGGGGGATGAGGTCCTGCTGAACGTCGCAACCGAAGCATCCCCCGACGCTTCAGGCATCGTCATCGACCCCGGCCCTGGCATGGTCATGCCAGGCGTCTGAGCAGGCGGCCAGGATACCGGGACACGGCACGAGCCACGAAGGCGGGACATGGCAGACATGGGAAAGGGGCGAGGCAGTCCCGGATGCTCCGGTGCGTGGGAGGCAGGACATGAAAGGCGGGACGTGGGAAGGGAGGCGGCCATGGTGGCACCGGTGCTGATCGAGCTGCGTGAGGTGCGCAAGCGTTTCGGGGGGCATGACGGGGTGCCGGAGGTGGAGATCCTGCACGGCATCAACCTTCGGATCCGCGCGGGCGAGTACGTGGCCATCGTCGGGGCATCGGGCTCGGGCAAGACGACGCTGATGAACATCCTGGGCTGCCTGGACCGCCCCAGCAGCGGCGAGTACCTGTTCCAGGGCGAGGCGGTCTCGGGGCTGGACGACGATGCGCTGGCCGCGCTGCGGCGCGAGGTGTTCGGCTTCGTCTTCCAGGGCTACCACCTGATCGGCACGTCCTCGGCACTGGACAATGTGGCGATGCCGGCCCGCTATGCGGGGGTGGGCGAGCAGGCACGGCACGAGCGTGCGGCCGCCCTGCTCTCGCGACTGGGCCTGGCGGAGCGTTTGCAGTACCTGCCCCACCAGCTCTCGGGCGGCCAGCAGCAGCGGGTGTCGATTGCCCGGGCACTGGTCAACGGAGGGCGAGTGATTCTGGCCGACGAGCCGACCGGAGCGCTGGATTCGACGAGCGGCGAGCAGGTGATGCAGCAGCTGGACGAACTGGCCGCTGCCGGCCACACGCTGATCCTGATCACCCACGATCCAGCCGTGGCAGCCCGGGCACGGCGCATCATCTCGATGGCTGACGGCCGGATCGTGGGGGACGCAACGGCACCCGTTGACGGGAAGGCGCGTCCGCTGCCGGAAACCGGCCGGGCCGTGGCCGACGACAGCCTGCCGGTCCGGCATGCCGATGCGCCTGTCCAACATGCCAATGCGCCGGTACGCAAGGACGGCAGGCCGTGCGCCGAGGCGCCGGCAGACGTACCGACAGAAGCCCCTGCCGACCTGTCCGACCTGCACCCGCTGCGCGGACGCGGCGGAAAACCTGCGCCAGCTGGGTATCCTGCGCAAGACCTGCCCCCACTGCGCGGACGCGGCAGGCTGCCGTTGCTGGCGGACCTGCCGGAGATCCTGCGCTCGGCCTGGCGGGTGATGCGGCTGAACCGGCTGCGCACCGGACTCACGCTGCTGGGCATCATCATCGGCGTGGCGTCGGTCATCGTGATGCTGGCCGTGGGTCAGGGCTCGCAGGAGAAGGTTCTGGCCGAGATGCAGACCTTCGGGCTGCGCACGATCTACATCTTCCGGGAATGGCTGTCCGATACCCAGCAGGCCCGGCCGCTGTCGATGGCCGATGTGGCGGCCGTGCAGCAGGTGCCGAACGTGGAGCAGGCTTCGCCTGTCATCGACCAGAACGGCATCATCGTGCGCCATGGCAACCGGACGCTGCGCACCAATCTGAGCGCCACCACCCGGCACTTCGCGCAGGCACTGAACTGGCCGGTCAGCCAGGGCACGCTGCTGGAGACGGAAGACGAGCACGATCTGCGCAAGGTGGTGCTGCTGGGCGAGCGGGTGCGCGAGGCACTGTTCGGCGCTCACGGCCAGGCAGTGGGCCAGGAGATTCTGGTGGGTAACGTGCCGTTCCGGGTGATTGGGGTGATGGCGCCCAAACCCGCCCCCTTCCCGGAGGATGATGTCAACAACCAGGTGATCGTGCCGGTGGGCGCAGCGGCGGTGCGGCTGGTCGGCAGCATGGAACTGAGCCGCATCAACGTGGTCATCCGCGACATGCGGCATGCCGCCGAGACCGAAGCCGCCATCGTGAAGACGCTGACGGCCCGCCATGGCCGCAAGGACTTCAACATCCTGAACCAGGCGCAGGCAGTGCAGCAGCTGGCGCAGGCCAACCGGACGCTGACGCTGATGCTGGGGCTGATCGCCGCGATCTCGCTGCTGGTGGGCGGCATCGGCGTGATGAACGTGATGCTGATGACGGTGCGCGAGCGCACCGGCGAGATCGGCATCCGCATCGCCACCGGCGCCCGGCAGGCCGATATCCTGCGTCAGTTCCTGGTGGAAGCCATGCTGCTGACAGGCATCGGCGGCACGGTGGGCGTGAGCGGCGGGCTGCTGATCGGCCTGGGACTGAAGGCGCTGGGCATCCCGATGGCCTTCTCGCCGCTGGCTGCCGCCGTGGCCTTTGGCTGTGCCGTGGCCACGGGCATGATCTTCGGATTCATGCCGGCGCGCCAGGCGGCCCGGCTGGACCCGGTGCGGGCACTGGCAGGGGAATGATCAGAACAGCCCCACCACCTTGCCGTCCGGACCGATGTCGATGCGCTGGGCGGAGGGAACCTTGGGCAGGCCGGGCATGGTCATCAGGTCACCGCAGATCATGACGATGAAGCCGGCACCGGCCGACAGACGCACTTCGCGCACGTTGACGACGTGACCGCTGGGTGCACCCAGCGCCGCGGGATCGGTGGAGAAGCTGGCGGCCGTCTTGGCCACGCAGACGGGGTAATGGCCGTAGCCCTGAGCCTGCCACTCCTCGATCTGGCGGCGCACCTTGGCGGGCGCGCTGATGTCGGCCGCACCGTAGATGCGGGTGGCG
>ERZ1674203.209-NODE-209-length-14522-cov-7.449368_pt1 | contig 14522 bp, 20 predicted proteins | sample MGYA00581297_ERZ1674203 | MGnify/ENA primary metagenome ERZ1674203 (study PRJEB41354, sample SAMEA4873349) | human saliva metagenome | biome: human-associated habitat [ENVO:00009003]; feature: mouth environment [ENVO:08000002]; material: saliva material... | reverse complement strand
CAGTGTCAGGTCGTATACGCAGTGGCAGGCGTCGTAGTAGTCCTCGCCAGCGGCGAAGATACGCTCGGTCAGGTCGGACAGGTCGCACATGAACCTGGCGCCTGTGACGTGGAGGGCGCCCCCGGCGGCGGTCAGCTGCGCCGGGGAGTAGAGCCCGATCGGGTCGCCGGCGGAGTCCCCGATGGAGATGTGCCGGGCGCCGACGGCGCGTGGGAGGTTGAGGACGTAGGAGGCGCAGTGGGCGGCGAAGATCTCGCCGGCAGTGCGATCCCAGGGGCGGTTTATCTTGAACATCATGCCGTCTTCTTCACGGAGCGTTCGTACCAGAGCGTCAGGTCGCACGTGTACTCGCAGTGGTCTATGGGGTTGAAGACACTGAAGAGCATGGCTATGAGCCGGGTGTCCGGGTGTCCGGGAGGGATCGGGTCGCCGGTGAAGGCGTCGATCTTCGCGAAGGGCGACTCGGGGTCCCACCATGCCGAGTCTCCGTCCAAGGCGGCCTCGAGCGCCCGTTGGACGCGGTCTGCTTCATCTTCGATGACGCCGCCGTCCTCGATCAGGTAGTCCAGGACGAAGTCCCGGATCGAGATTCGCTCGGAGTATTCCATTTCATTGTTCCTTTCTGGTGTGGTAGCGGGGTTTGGGGAAGCGCGGCCACGTCAGGCCGCGGACGGTAGCTGCGTGGCCTCCGGGCATGTGCCGGATAGCGGTGTGGCGGCCTCCGAAGTGGAGGTCGGTCCGGTAGACGGCGCCGTCGGGGTTGCCGACCAGGTAGCCGTCACGGTCGTAGTAGCAGGTGCCCTCGTAGCCGACCTCAGCGGCGTGGCGGGTGTCCTCGCAGATGCGCCTGTAGGCGTCGGGGAGGATTTCGGGGTGGAACTCAGGCATGTCGGGAGCCTCCCTCCGCGGCCCACTGGCGCCACCACGCCATGAGGGGCGCATCTTCTTCTACGACGCCGGGGGCGGCCAGCTGGGGGAGGGTGTCGAAGACGAGGTCCAGCCAGCGCGTGACGCCGTACGGGAGTGCCGGATCCACGTTGGGGTGGTAGTCCACCATCGCCAGGGGGTCGTCGGGGTCCCACCTGATGACGGCGGAGCCGGAGGCTGTGGTTAGATCCTGGACGGTCCTGAGGGATGTGAGGGTGTCGGTGTAGTCGTAGAGGTGGTAGTTGACCCAGTCTGCGACGCAGTACATGCGGAGCGTCATTTTCGTTTCCTTTCGGTGGGGTCCCGGCCCCTCTCGGGGGCCGGGACGGGGTTTCTTTTAGAAGCTGTCGTCTCGGATGAGGATGGCCAGGTCGGCGAGGGCCTCGTCGTCGTACCAGCCGTCTTCGTCGGGTACCAGCTCGGCGAGGATCCGGCCGCGGGCTTCGTCGGGGGTGATCCCTGTCTGTTCGGCGATCCACCATGCGGCGTCCCGGCGGGTCATGCCCTTGGCTCTGGGGGCTTCGTAGAGGTACATTCTCGGTTTTCCTTTCTATCGGCTCCGGGGCTCTCCCCTTCGCTGTACCTATAGTCTACTCCGTCCGTGGTACGGTGTCAAGTTGGTGGTGGAGTGATGGTGGCCACAGTCCGTGGGGCGGGGCGCCGGGGGTATGGGGAAGCCCCCCGCCGGGGCGGGGGGCTTCGGTCTAGGAGACTCTCCGGATGTAGTTCCTGAGTTCGATCAGGTCGTTGGGGTCGTAGAGGCCGTTCTCTCTGTGGAGTTCTCGCTTGAGCCAGTCTCTGGCGGCTTTCTCGGAGATTCCCGTTTCGTCTGCGAGCCAGGCTGTGGACTCGTGCAGGTCGCTGGTGAAGGTTCTCGGGAAGATTCCCCTGTTGTCTCGCATTTCAGTTTTCCTTTCTTCGCTCGGGGGGCTTTCCCCCTTGCTGTACTTATAGTCTACCCCACCCGTGGCATGGTGTCAAGCCGGGGGTGGGGTAGATTCGTGTGGGGTCGGTCACTCTCCTAGGCCGCGTTCGAGCCGGGAGAGGCGGGCGTCGACGACTCCTATCTCTTGGGAGAGTCGCCGGAGGGTGCCGGCGTGCTCGTCCCGGAGGGCGTGGACCTGGCCCTCCACGCGGGCCAGGCCCTCCGCGAGGGAGCGGCCGTCGCCCTGGGGCTCCATCCGGCGGCGCATCGCCCGCAGCTGCTTCCACACGGGGACCAGGCCGGCGAGGGCCGTCAGGACGCCGGCGACGGCGGTGAGGATCGGAGCGACGTGCTGCACTACTGGCTGCCCCCTCCCGTCGTCGGCGCGGGGGCCGGGGCCCGGAGCTGGGCGACGTGGGCGGCCGCCGCAGCCGCCGGGTCCATCTTGGGCTCGGGCGCCGGAGACGGCGCAGCGGGCGCCTGGGCGTCGGGCTCCGGCTCGGACTCGGGCGAAGGCGCGGAGTGGCGGCCCCGTACGACGGAGTCCTTGCCGTAGACGTTGACGGTGGAGGATTTGGGCTCTCCGGGCATCAGGTCGTAGAGGCCGGAGGCGGTCAGTCCGAGCACGATGCCGCGGGCGACGGCGTCGAGGTAGCCGGAGCCGGTGGAGTAGGCGTCCCCGCACGCGACGGCGACGCCGGCGAGCACGGAGACGAGCGGCGCCAGGCGGGACGGGAGTCCGGTGCGCTTGGCGAGGTTGGTGAGGGCGACGATGGCCGGGACGGTCAGGAGGATACTCATCAGATGCTCCCTCCCAGCGCGCGAAGGTCCTCGATCAGGGTCTTGGCCTGTGCGTGGACGGCGCCCATGAGGGTCTGGACGGTCTCCGGATAGGCCGAGTGCTCGGGGATGTCCGGCCAGGCGACCTTGTAGGCCTGGTATTCCTCCCACGTGAGCTGGCGCATACTGTGGGCGGTGACGAGGTAGGCGGCGTTGTCGCCGATCCTCCATACGATGAACATGTCGTCTCCTATAGGTGGTTTGATGGGGTCTGGTTCGGTGGCGCCGCCGATCGCGGCGTCGTAGATGGCGTCCAGCTGGTCGATTTTCGAGTCGTAAGGGCAGTTCTTCCCGTAGGCGGTGGACCAGCGGGCGCCAGTCTGCGCCCTGGACCAGGTTTTCCGGTCGGTCGGGTCGAAACGCCCGAAATCGCCGGCGCAGCCCAACCGGTGCCAGGCGAGGCCCCGGAGGTCTCCGGGGGTGGCGATCCGGCGCGGCACGGACGGGTGGGTGTCCCATATCCAGGCGAGCAGCTGGCCGAGCGCCGTCACCTGAGACGCGGTGAGGGCCCGCTCGGAAGCGCCGTCCCACGTCTCCACGCTGATATCGCCGAAATTCCCGGCCCCGGAGGCCCTGGTCGCCTGGGACGTGGAGGCGTACTGGTAGACGTCCCCGCTCCCGTTGACGTAGAACGTGGAGTACGTGCCCCTGTAGGGGCCGTATTTGTATAGGTTGGTGGCGCCTGAGACGGCGGTGTGCAGGGTCATCCGCACGGGCGTGTGGGACCTGTCCGACGTTTCGCAGTTGAGGGGCCAGTGGGTGGCCCCGGGATACCAGGCCATAGCGGTGGGGTCCTTTCTCTAGTATCCGATTGCTGTCCACATGAAAGCGTACGGTACGTTGCCGCCTGTCCCGCGGAAGCGCGCCCGGAATTTCTCGGTGGACAGTGAGTCGATTTCGAGGGGGCCAGGCGGCGGCTGGCACTGGTACTGCGCATTATTGATCCCGGACAGCGGGGTGCAGGTGATCGAGCACACGCCTTCCTGGAAAGTGACGGGGAATCCTGCCTCCGGCATATAGGTGAAACCATCCTGGATCGACGTCGGGTAGGCGAAAACGATCCCCGTGACGATCCGCGCCTTTTTCCAGTAGGCGGCCTTGGCGGTCCCGGCGATCGTGGTTCCGTTGGTGTGCGAGGCCACCAAAGAGTTATCGATCGCCTCAGTACGACACTCCAAGAACGTGTCGTTGAGTTTCTTGGCGGTCAAGAGCTCGCCGTCGGTGAAATTATACATTCAGTCCTTTCCTTTCCACCGGATAGCTTCCAGCCATGCCGGCACGTACTCGTAGGGGATGGGCTTCTGCAGTTCGAGCGTCGTTTTAATGCTCGTAGTATCCAGGGTCCACTTGATGCCTTTCACGTGGCAGGGATAGGTGTCTTGGATAGTGGAGACCATGACGATGTCGGTCAGGTCCAGCTGGGCTGTCTTCCCGACCGTGGCCATGGCGTCGCCGTGGACCCGGTAGGGATGGGCGACGGCCGGGGCCGCTTCGTGCCAGGCGGGGAGGGTCACGGACGACACCCACGCGCTGGGATAGTTGTAGTAGAGCTTCTTGGTCAGCGTACCCACGGTGCGGGCGGCCCACGTGTTTTGGTTGTGCAGGAACTCAAAGGTGTTGACGGAGATGTTGACTTGCTTTTTGCGCTCCCCGAATTCCTGCTCGATTGACCGCTCATACACCGTAGTCTTTTGCTGGCTCATAGTGCCCTTATCGACCCACTTTTTCTTGTTTTGATCGTATTCCTGGTCTATGTGGTCGGTGGTGATGTCCAGGCGGGAGATGGCGGAGGACGCGTCGTAGTCCACGGACGCCTCCGTGGTCTGCGGGTAGACGGTCCCAGGCTTGTATTCGGCGACGCCGCCGGCGTCGATCAGCATCCCTTCGGGGAGCTTGTCGGGCGGGGACCAGGCGAACGCCAGCCAGCCCCGCGAGTCGATGAACCACGGGCGACACCCTGTGGCGGTGATGATGTCCAGCCACTGGGCGAGGGACCGCTCCGCGTAGGGGGCGCGGTGCACGCCCAGCCGCGACCAGCCGTTGTCGGATTTGAGCGTAGTATGCCAGGAAATGCCGTTGGGGCCCGTTATTTCGCCGATGCCGTTCGACGTCCACACCCACCCCTCGCTGAGTGGGCCGACACTGGTCTTCGCCGCGAGTTTGGCGGTGGAGTCCACGGAGGTGATTTCGGTGGTGTAGGCGCCGTCGGGCTGGTAGTGGGAGACGACGGTGTCGACGGTGCCCGTGAAGATCGGCGTCGCGGAGGGGATGTGGACGAGGATGGTCCGCCGGCCGCGGTGGATTTTCGCGACCCTGGGGTCGTAGGCGTCCCGGAAGCTGGCTTTGAGGGTGCCGATCTTGTAGGTGGAGGTGATGCCGTCGTAGTCCATGCCGCGCTCGGTGGTGACCGTGGTGGCCTGGTCCAGCATGTCGACCCATATCAGGTCGGCGTCGGAGGGCGGGAGCGTGTACTCGCCGAGCCTGATATTGCCTAGCGTGTCCCACTCGCCGACTTTGCGGTTGGGGTTGGGGAGCGTCGTGGAGCCCAGGATGATCTTGCCGAGCCGCTGGTCGGCGCCGGCCGGGTCGGGGAGCTGGGCCATGAGGGCGTAGGCCTCCGGCCCGGTCGCAGCAAGCTTGTCGCCGGGGATTTCGAGTTCGTGTTCTACGTGGAGCTCGCACTCCTGTCCGTCGCAGACCTCCGGGGTCTCTATGGTGAGGCGCTGTAGGTAGCGGGGGTCGTAGGAGAGCCAGGTGCGGTCGGTGCCGTCCATGGTCTGGGTGCGGATGGTGCCCTGGATCCCGATCCGCGCGGTGGCGCCGGTGACCGTGGGACATTTGAGGGTGACGGTGACGGCGGGGGACCAGGCGGCGGGGACGGGCGGCAGGTCGATGGTGACCAGGTCGCGGGAGTCGGCCTTGAACGTGAAGTCACCCTTGGGGTCGTGCCGCTGGTTGTCGGGGACGAAGACCCTCACCTTGTCTTGGGTCCATTGGTCGCCGGAGCGCTGGCGCCAGTGCTTGGGTGCGAAATCGAAGCGACTCACGGGTGGGTAGACGTGCATGGTACTCCCTATCCTACACTAGGAGTTTCCGGCCGGTGGATTGCTCGTGGTGTCGGAGGGCGTCGACGACGGCCTGGCCGGCTCTGGCGTCGGCGGTCAGCGTGTTGACGGTGATGTTGACGGGCCGTGTCTCACGTGGAACCGCGGCCCAGGCGGGGGCGCCGAGCGGGAGCCGCGTGTCTGCGAGGGCGCCGGTGTCGACCATGCCAGGCATGCGTCCGGTGAGGCCTTGGAGGCTGGCGCGGACGGCCGAGTATTGGGATTCCATGCCCTGGACGAATCCGCCGATGACGAGCCGGCCGGCGCCGTAGAGCAGGGCCCGGTCGGTGGACTCGGGGCCCTTCCAAGACGTGAGCTTGTTGGTCAGCCATTTTAGGCCGTCTTTGACCATGCTGAATCCGGATTTGATGCCGTCCCAGAGCCCCTTGATGATGGACTTGCCGACGTTTAGCAGGATCTTGCCGGCGTTGCCGAAAGCTTTCACGATCTTGCCAGGGATTTGGGCGACCCAGGATACGACTTTGGTGATAGCGTTCCAGATGGACGACGCTATCTGGCCGAGAACATTCCAGACTTTGGACAGGAGCTTGCCGAACCAGCCGATAACCATCCCTATGCTGCCGATGATGGTCTGGAATGTGATCTTCACCTGATGAGCGGCCCAGGATACGACGGATTTGATGCCGTTCCACACGCTTTTGACGACGCCGAGCAGCCCCTGGAAAGCCGACCCGAGCCAGCCCGCGGCGATCTTGATGCCGTTCCATACGGCTTGGATGACGGCGCCGGCGCCGGAGATGACGGCCTTGATCCCGGTCCACACCCAGGATGCGACGGTCGCGATCCCGGTGAAGACCGCGGAGATGACCGCGGCGCCACCGCGGATCAGGGCGAGGAAGCCCTCCCAGGCGAACTTGACGACGGCGACGGCCGCGGAGAAGACGACCTTGACGCCTTCCCAGGCCCATCCGACGACGGTGGCGAGCCCGGACATGACAGCGGAGACGGCCGTGACGCCGAGCTGGAAAACCATTTTGATGACCTCCCAGGCAATCTGCAAGGCGACCGCCGCGGTCTTGACGATGCCGACGAGCAGCCGCCAGGCGGCGACGAAGACACCGCCGATGATACGCCCGAGCCCGGCTAGGAGCCCGGGGAGCTTGCCGATGAGCGGAACGACGTGATCGCCGATGAAACCCACGACTTTGGTGACGATCGGTAGCAGCATGTTACCGAGCTTGGCCTTCGCATCCTCCCACTTCGCAGACAGCACCTGTTGCTTGTGCGCGAGCGTGTCTGTCTCCCTAGCGAACTTCCCGGTGGAGTCCGCGGACTGCTTTTGGATGAGGGAGAGCGTGGCCGCCTGAGTCGCCTGTGTGGTCAACTGCCCGTTGACCTTCTTGTAGCCGAGCGCGGCAGCTTCGGCATCGATTGCATTCTGAGTGAGGGAGATACCGTATTTCTCGATCGGATCCCGCTCACCCTTCAAAGCAGCGGAAAGCGCGTCGACGGCGTCTTTCGTGTTGCCGCCGAACTGCGCGGACAGGTCTGCGCCGATCTTGATGACCTTGTTGGCCTGGTCCGCCAATTGGTTGGCGGCCGTGCCACCGTTCTTCAACTGGGTGCCGATCAGCGTCGCCATTTCGCTGTATTGGTTTCGGGAGAGCCCGACGGCGTCGGCAGCTTTCTGCGCGTAGGCGTGGACCTGCTTGGCGGAGGACTTGAAAACATCGTCCACGGCGCCCATGGATTGCTGCAGGTTGGAGGCGGCGCCGACGGCCTGCTTGCCGAGCGCGAAAGCCGCGGTTGCGCCGAAGCCTATGGCGCCGGCGGCGAGGCCTTTCATGCCGACGCCGAGCGCGGAGAAGCCCTGCTTGAGCTTGCCGATCCCGCCCTGGGCCTGCCCGACCTTCCCGAGCTCACTCCGGAATTTCTGTGTGTCGGCCGTCACGGAAATCTTGATGGACTGCCTTGCCATTACTCCACCTTCTCTGCTACACTGGGTGGTGCGCACGGCATTGCGCTTCTCCTTTCGATTGGTTCTTGCAGAATCGCCCCGGCCCCCCTTTTCATCCATGAGGGGGGCCGGGGTTTTTCGTTCACCCGGCAGTCATGGGGTATTGGCCTTCCTCCACGCTTTCCGCAGCGCCGTTTCCTCCATCGACGTGATGGTCCAGTACTGGCTGGGCGTGCCTAGCAGTCCGGCCGCGGTCATCTCCGCCATGCGGCGCACGAAAAGGCTGGGCGTACTCACCCGCAGTGTTCGTGCCGAGTACGGAGTTGATGCGGGCGATGAGCGGGGCGAGGGCCTGGGGGTGGCGGGGGCCGGCTCGGCCGCCGGCGCGGACGAGGTCGATGACCTGGTCTGCGGTGAGGGCGTCGACTACGTCGGGCGTGAAAGGCGGGGCGCCGTCGATGGCGATGCGCTGGGCTGCGATGACGGCGAGGCCGCGGAGCATCGTGGTGGGGTCTGCTTCGTCGATCCGGTCTATCTGGATCCCGGTGTGGGTGGTGAGCATGACCTGCTCGCCCATGGTCAGGGATTCGATGAGGCGGTTGAGGTCGTCTTCGGCGCCGTCGGGCATGACGTTAGACATTGAGTCCTCCTATGTTGTTTTCGAGCCCCAGTTTGGTGCATATCTCCCCGATCCCTTTGACGAGGGCCCGGATGATGTCTTCGTTCCTCGCCTCTAGGGCTTTGACGAGGAACATGCTGCTCTTGATGTGGTGTGCGGGCCATCCGTAGTGTTGGACGCCGGCGTACGGGATGCTTTTACGGCCGGCTGTGACGACGGCTTTGGTCTTGCCGCGGCCGGCCCTGATGGACCCGGCGAGCCGCCCGGTCTTGTGCGGGGTCAGCGGTTTCGCCGTTTTGACGACCAGCTCGCCGAGCGAGTACATCAGCTCTTTCATGTCGCCCGTTTCGGCGCCGGCCCTGTTGAGGGCCCTCACGGCCTTGTTGAATCCCTCGATCCGCATGACGGCGCCGCCGCCGAGATTGTAGACGCCGTCGCCGGAGACGGTCACCGCCATGCCGGGCCTCCTTAGGCTTGTGTTTTCTTCTCGCGGGTGCGGATCGTGAACTTGAGTTCGGTGGTGGCGTCGTCGTCGCCGGCTTTGATGCCGAGCGAGGGCCGGAGCTTCGGGAACGCCAGGGTGCCGACCCAGTGGGGCTCATCGGCGGTCGGGGTCTCGTTCCCGTGCGGGGCGAGCACGAAAGGCACGTTGTCTTTGGCCGGGTTGTCGAAGACCTTCATGCACAATGCGTCGCCGGACGTGGACTGGACTACGGTGACTTCCAGTGTCGCTTTGCCGACGGAGCCGTGCCGGACGTCACCGAAAGTCTTGGTGCCAGCGTCTTTCGTTTCCTCTTCCGGGAATTTCCATTCAGAGATTTCGGCCATGTAGTCGACGCTGTCGATCTTGAGGGTGAGGTTGGAGCCGCGGAGGCGTGCGAATGCCATTTACTTTGCCTTCCTTGTGATGATGGTGCGGAGTGTGATGCGGGTGGCGGGTAGGGGTGCTGCGAGGCTGTCGCTGGATATCGCCGTGTACTCGCCGACGGTGATGGCGCCGACGTCCATGCCGAGCATGACCTGGGTGCATTTGTCCAGCCAGGCGGTGGCGTCGGCGATGGCCATGCCGGGCCGGGCGGTGACGGTGACACGCCACGTTGCTCGGGCCTGGCCGTAGGGCAGTTCCTGGGCGTCGCCGGCCTCAACCCCGACCAGCTCGATCCAGGCGGATGCCGGCTGGATCGTCTGCGGCGGGTAGGCCCGCACGTCGACGAGCTTGTCGAAGAAGACATTACCCAGTAGCCACACGAGGGTTTCTTGGAGTTCTTCCCGGCATTCTTTGATGGTGGGGACGCTTGTGCTCATGCGAATCCCGGCCTGACGTAGGGGGCGAGCATGGGGTAGACGGCGCGGAGCGGGTCCCTGGCGAGCCGGACCGGGGATCCGGCGTCCGCGAACGCCGAGAATACCCCGCCCGGGTTCAACGCCCTGGTGTTGAGTTCCCGCGCGACTTCTAGGACGGCCCGGTGGGCGATCCTGTCGGGTATCTCAGAGGACCCGACGTAGGTCTGGATCATCTGGATCGCGTCGTCGATCAGCTCGGCGATGTCGGTGGGTTCCAGGGTGGAGGCCCCACCCGCGAGGTGAAGCTCACGGGTGAGGACCAACCGGACCTTTTCCAGGTCTACCTTGAACGCCACTTTATTATGCCTGCTTGAACGTCCAGGGCAGGAGCGCCATCGGCATCTGGCAGTAGTGGGCGGCCTCGCCGTAGACGGCGATGTCGCGCTGCAAATCCAGCACCTGATCCTGCTGCAGGGTGATCGGGGCGCCAGGGGCCTCCTGGCAGACGATCGCCCGACGATCGTAGAAGCAAGCGAGCGTGGAGCCGGGCAGCGGCACGACGGGCACACCATACAGCGACAGCGAGATAGGCGCCGTCGGGTCGATCTTCCCCTCATTGGCGACCGCCTGGTCGGAGCCGACCCAGCGGAGCAGCCGCTTCTCTTCCCCGAGCTTGGCGATCGATTTGATCAGGTCCCAGGTAAGGAACAGACCGTCGATCACGTACTGGTCGCTGTCGTCGAACTTCTGCTGCGCGTCGATAATCGTGTCGCGCAGACTGTCGGCGGTGATCGAATCCGCCTTCGTGATACCGCCGACGGACTGCTTGGCGGCGATGGCCACGATGGACTCGCGGACGAGATTGACGTTCCACGACTCAATCTTCTTCGCGTACTTGATTGCTTGACGTTCGAGCAGGTTGTTGACGAAAGCCGGGTCGGCGCGGGTGAGGGTCTTCCGGGTAATCTGGGTGCCTCCGGCGAAGCCCTCGATCGTCGTCGTCTTCTCTTCGTCCTTCATGCCGCCGGTGGCGACCTTGGTGCCTTCGACGTAGGCTTCGGCTTTCAGGTCGTCTTCTTTGTAGACGCTGTACGCGATGCTGGTTCCCTGTGCCGGCAGGTTCGTGGTGTGGGTGAGCGCGTTGGTGACGCGCTGTTTGGCGGCCATCCGGGCCTGGATCCTGCCGAGCCAGATGGGCGGCTGGACGGAGTCCGTCGATTTGACGGCGTCCCGGAAATTCAGGCCCTGGGGGGCGCGCTTGGCGTAGTCGCCGAGCGAGGTGTAGGCGGCGAGGGGATGCTCGGCCGGAGCCTGGCGGTCGCGGGTTTCGATGCCGTCGATCCTGTCTCTCAGGGCGGCGATGTCGGTGTGCGCGGTGTTGACGGCGTCCTCAAGGGCGTCGATCGGGTCGGTCACGGTGACCTCCTGTCTTTCTGTCGTGTGGGCGGTGCGCTGATCGGTGATGGGCGTGTCGTCGTATGCCGGGAAAGCCACGACGGATACTTCGTAGAGGGTGGCGGATCGGATGACCGTGTGCTGGGTGCCGTCCGCTCTGCGTTTCACGTCGAACCCGTCGGGGTCGGGCCGGAACCCAATGCTCATCCGGGACAGTACGCCGTCGGCGATGAGCTGCCGGGTTTCGTCGCCGAGCGGCGTGTCGGAAATGACGGCGTCGATTTCGAGGCCGCCGTCGGCGTCGCGCATCTCGGTGATCTTGCCGATGGGCTTCTCATGGTCCCGGAAAAGCAGTGGCCCCTGGGAGCTGGCGCGGAGGGCGCCGGGCGCGATTTCCTCCGTCCATCCGGGGATTATCTCGGTGGCCTGCCCGTAGGGGACGGCCCTGGCTGTGATGGTCCAGCCGGCGCCGTCGTCAGTCTCGGTCGGCGTCGCCGTCGTCAGGTCGGCGCTGCGGCGTCTCATCCCCGTCATCGACGGGTGCTGCCTGGCCTTCGTCATCGCTGCCTCCTTTCTCGTCTTGTTTCTCGGTTGCGATCGGGTTGAGGCCTTCGATGGCCCGGACTTCGTCTATGGTGAGGAAGCCTGCTTCTAGGGCGACTTTGTGGGCGGCGTAGCGGGTGGTCGTGTCGGGCCGTAGGAATCCGTCGACGTTGAACCGGACGTCGTCGTTCATGATGGAGGATAGGGCCTGTTCGATTTCCCGCATGTACGGCATCAGCGTATGCCTAACGAACAGGATCGATTCCTGTTCCATGTTGGCGTAGGTTTTGGAGTCGCCGTCGCCGGAGGTGAGCATGAGCCGTGCCGGGATCCCGAAGATCCTGGCTACGGAGATGGTGTTGACCTTTTTGACGTCCAGGAGCTGTAGCTCGGCCGGCGTCAGATAGCATTGCTTGTAGGTGAGCCCGCTGCCGAGCACGGCGACGCCGCCAGTGGGGGTCATGGTTTTGTTCGCGGCGTCTTTCCACCTTTTGGCGTCGTCGGCGGAGAGGGTCTGGTCGGTGGTGAGGATGCCTGTGGGGCGGCCGCCGCGCTGGGTCCAGCCGGATGCGTACCTGTTGGCGTCCAGGGCGCCGGTGAGACCTTCGGCCCAGGCCTGGATCGGGGAGACGCCGAGAGGCTCGCCGGCGGCGTGGGTGAGCCGGAGTTGCAGGATGTCGGTGGCCTTGTAGCCGTCGTAGGTGATGGTCTTGGCGCCGGTGGCCTGGTCCAGGACGGCACCGCAGCGGCGGGGATCGAGCAGACGGATCCTGGGCCCGGCCGGCGTGTCGGCGCTGTGGCGGATCCACGCGTTGCCGGTCATGGCGAGGGACCTGGTTGTCTCGGCGAGGAAACCGGCGAGGGTGGCGTCGTCGCCGAGCATCCGCTGGATATCCCGGGTGGCGGAGCCGCGGGGCCTGCCGAGCGTCTTGGAATAGCGGTCCAGGGTGAGCTGAGAGATAGAGCCTTCCAGGATGGCGAGGGCCCGATAGACGGAGTCCAGGGCCTGGGGGTCGTCGGGGGCGCCGTCCCAGCGGAGGGTGACGCCGCCGTCGGTGACGTGTTGGAGTGCCGGCCGCCCGCGACGGACGTTGAGCGCCGCGCGGGCGGGGCGCAGGAGGGAGGCGAGCGGGCCGGCTGTTCTCATGGGGTTCATGCTACCACATCTGCATTGTCGGTTTGGAGAGTTGGCGGGCTTCGTGGACGGCGAGGGCGGTGGCGCGGAGGGCGTCGATCGGGGCGTCGGATTTGGCGGCGTCGAAATCGGTGCCTCGCGAGGTGATCCTGGGCCGGGCGGCTTGGATGGCGGCGACGACGGCGGCGGATTGGACGTGCCGGACGGTGCCCGTCCGGGTCCGGTCGATCAGTTCCTGGCAGGCATCCTGGTAGTCGGTGTAGGCGCCGAGCCGGCCGATGCCGTCGTCGGCGAGGGTCTCGGCGATGAGCCGTGTGGGGCCGGTGGGGTCTGCGACGATCCGCCGGTAGCCGTCGGCCCAGAGCCGCCGGATGTAGCCGTCCAGGTCGCGGACGTCGGCGGAGGACCATACGACGGCGGTGACGGGGTCGCCGTCCGGGTCCAGCCAGGCGGCGGCGATGGTGGCGGCCGTGTTGTCCCTGGCGACGTCGTAGGCGATGACCGTGTCGGCGGGGCGGGGCCTGGCGGGGGGCTCGTCCAGGGCGAGGCCCGTCCACACGGCAACGTCGATGACCGCCGTGGCGTCGCCTTCGGTCGGGAGGTTCAGGAACGCCCGGCGCCACTCGGCGAGGGGCAGGCCGGAGGCAAGGTCCCTCAGGCGCCGGAGAGACTGGGTGTGGCCGATGGCCGGATGGAAGGCGAGGGCTTCGTCCGAGTACGGATCGGCGTCGGCGGCGGCCGGGTCGGCGGAGAACTCCAAATAGAGAGTCCGGCTGCCCGGGTCGTTGACTGCGGCGCGGCCGGCGGCTATCTCTTGGTCCAGCCATCCTCCGGAGGCGGCTTCGGAGCCGCGGGTGGACAGGAGCAGGAACTGCGACAAGGGCCGGGTGGCCTGGGCGGGCCGGACGGCGGCCTGGATCGTGGCGCCCTGCTCGATCGTGTAGGCCCAGGCCTCGTCCACGGAGCAGTCGTCGATGGCGTCGCCGTGGATCGCGGCGTCCGTCGGCGGGAAAGGCTCCAAGTAGCTGCCGGTCTTGTCGTAGGTGAGCCGCTCGGCGCCTTTCCCGCGCATCACCGTCACCCCGGAGTCCTCCACGTCGGGGATGTCCTCCACATAGGACCGCCAGCGCTTGCCGGCGTCTTTCCCGGTCTGGGCGGTCATGACGGCCCGGTGGTCGGCGAAGGCCAGGAGCCTGTGGGTGTGGACGGCGCCGATCACGTCGGACTTGCCGGCCTGGCGCGGGACGCAGACGACGGCTTTCTTGTACCACCACTCGCCGGGATGGTCGGGATCGAGCTCGCAGAGCACGTCGGCGAAGTAAGCCTGCCACGGCATCAGCTCCCTGCCGCGGACCCTCCGTGAGACTTCGGCGACCACCGGGCCGAGCGAGGGCCGATCCGGGGACCGGAGGGTGGCGTAGGCGGCGGTCAGGCCGCCGGGCAGCTCCACCGGCGCCATGTCAGAGCCTCCGCCGATCGAGCGCCGCCTTCGTCGCCGCGGCGATCACGTCTGGAAGCGTGTCGAAGATCGTCCCGGTCTTCGCCGGCGGCTTCGGCAGCATCTCAATACCGTCCAGGAGCTGCCGCGCGAGCTGAGTCGTCGCCACAGACACTTTCGGGGCCGTCAGGCCGTGATCCAGGGCCTTCGCCGTGGACTCCATGACCACGGTCAAGAGCCTCGTACGGTAATCGAGCAACCCCTCCGCCTCAAGCTCATCAATGAGGGCCTTGACGGCGCCGTGGATGGCACCGTCCTCGCCAGTCGTGAGCTCGAATAACGGCATTTTCCCGATCCTCTCGTTTTTTGGACTTTTTCTAGATTATTGGGGGGA
>ERZ1674203.202-NODE-202-length-14831-cov-19.478479_pt1 | contig 14831 bp, 12 predicted proteins | sample MGYA00581297_ERZ1674203 | MGnify/ENA primary metagenome ERZ1674203 (study PRJEB41354, sample SAMEA4873349) | human saliva metagenome | biome: human-associated habitat [ENVO:00009003]; feature: mouth environment [ENVO:08000002]; material: saliva material... | reverse complement strand
GGCTGGGTCGTCGCCGAAGTGGGTCGTCAGCCCTGGACTATCCAGAACCTCCTGCCTGTCCATGCAGCTATCTCGAAGATCGAAGCTTCGTCGGTGATGATCACCTTCGCACTCTTCTTCCTGCTCTTCACGATCATGCTCGTGGCTGAGATCAACATCATGCGCAAGGCTATCAAGCAGGGCCCTGATCAGCACTAAGCCCCACGAAGTCATCTAATCAAGCTAAGCAAACGATTTATTATGGACTACGCATTCTTCCAAGAATACTGGTGGCTCTTAGTCTCCGTCCTCGGTGCTCTCCTCGTCTTCCTGCTCTTCGTGCAGGGGGGCCAATCGCTCTTCTTCAGCATTGGCAAGGAGCAGCTCGACCGCAAGCTCCTCGTGAACTCTATCGGCCGTAAGTGGGAATTCACCTTCACTACGCTGGTCGTCTTCGGCGGTGGCTTCTTCGCCTCCTTCCCCCTCTTCTACTCGACCAGCTTCGGCGGTGCTTACTGGGTGTGGATGCTCATCCTCTTCTGCTTCATCATCCAGGCAGTCTCCTACGAGTATCAGAATAAGAATGGTAATGTGCTCGGTAGCCGCACCTACCAGACGTTCCTCTTCATCAATGGCCTCCTCGCTCCAATCCTCCTCGGTGCCGCTGTATCGACCTTCTTCACGGGCTCTACCTTCACGGTGAACCGCGAGGCTATCGCTGACCTCTCCGGCGCCAGCCAGGTCATCTCCGAGTGGCTCCCCTACAAGGGTATCCAGCTCCACGGCCTCGAAGCAGTGCTCAACATCTGGAATGTCGTCTTCGGCCTTGCCGTCTTCTTCCTCGCACGTACCACGGCGCTCCTCTTCTTCATCAACAACATCGATGATGAGACGATCTACAAGCGCTCACGTGGTGCACTCGCTTGGAACGCCGCTATCTTCCTCATCCTCTTCCTCGCCTACCTCTTCTTCCTTCTCACGAAGCAGGGCTTCGCTTACGATCCTGCTAACCCCGAGGTCACCTATCTCGTGGACTACAAGTACTGGAAGAACCTCATCGAGATGCCCGCAGTCTTTGCGATCTTCTTCATCGGGGTGGTGCTCGTGCTGGCAGGTATCCTGCTGACGCTCCTCAAGGAAGGCTTCCGCAAGGGGATCTGGTTCGAAGGTATCGGTGTCGTCCTCACGGCACTCGCCCTCTTCCTCATCGCTGGGTGGAACAATACCTCCTACTACCCTGCCTACAGCGCAGATATGCCCGAGCTCATCAACCACTCGCTGAACATCCGCAATAGCTCCTCGAGCCCCTTCACTCTGAAGGCAATGAGTTTCGTATCACTACTCATTCCCTTCGTCTTAGCGTACATCGTCTACGCTTGGCGTGCGCTCGACCTGCATAAGATCACGCGCAAGGAGATGCTCGACCCAGACGGACACAACTATTAGTCCGCTGCTCGGGTAGTTACTCGATATAAAAGAAGCCGTCCCCCAAGCAACTCCGGTTGCTTGGGGGACGGCCTTTATAAGAGCAAGCGACTAAAGGGCGGTCAGGATAGCAGGCGCTGGGACTCCTTCACCCAAGGTCTTCGAGGCGACCTCCACTAAGAGGCGATCATAGAGCCCTAAGCTAAGGAAGGACGACAGCGTAGCTGCTCCACCCTCAATGAGAAGCGAGAGAATGCCCTCTTCATATAGGCGCTGAAGGAGCTGCTGTGGCTCGATGCGCTCTCCGCTAAGAGGTAGATAGCGCACACCTTCGCGGGGCTGAGGCACACCCGCCCCCTCGAGGTAAATCACCCACGTTGGGGCAAGACCATCCGTGAAGAGGCGAAGCTTCGGAGGCAAAGACAGCTGCGGGTCTAAGACCACACGGATGGGCGACGAGCCGTACCAGAGGCGATTTGTCAGCTGTGGGTCATCAAGTAGAGCCGTCCGGTAGCCGACGAGTATAGCATCGTGGTGCATACGCTCGCGATGGATCTCCCGCTGACGCAGGGGCGTACTGAAGAGGACGGGAGCCTCCGTATTATTCTTCCGCGAGCGATCGATGAAGCCATCGAGGCTCTGCGCCCACTTCAGCGTCACCAACGGGCGGTGCTGGGTATGCGCTGTGATGAAGGGAGCATTGAGGCGAAGGGCTTCGTCAGCGAGGACTCCAACTGTGACTTCTACCCCCGCCTGACGAAGGCGCTCCAGTCCACTACCCGCTACACGGGGGAAAGGGTCAGGGATGGCGACGACGACACGCGGGATGCGCTCTTGAAGGATGAGGTCTGCACAGGGAGGTGTCTTCCCATAGTGCGAGCAGGGCTCCAGCGTCACGTAGATCGTTGACTCGGGGAGCAGGTTGCACTCCTTCACCGAGCGGATAGCCATCACCTCGGCATGGGGCTGTCCACTGCGGTGGTGGTAGCCCTCACCGATGATACGCCCCGAGTGCACGACGACGGCACCGACGACGGGATTGGGGGAAGTATAGCCCGTACCGAGGGCCGCCAGATCAAGTGCACGGCGCATATAGCGCTCATCATCTGTCATCTGTATTCGTTATATTTGCTTATATGGATACGATACGATCATTCGAGCAGGAGGCTCTGGAGTGTCTCACGGCACTCTACGAGCCCCCGGAAGCGCGGGAGATAGCCCGCCAACTCCTCGAGGAGGTACGAGGCTGTACCCGCACGCAGCTACTGCTCTTGAGCAAAGATACGCTTTTATCACCCGCAGAGTGCGCCCGTCTGGAGCGCATGCTGCACGACCTCTCCGCTGGTACTCCCCTACAATATGTATTAGGCTATACTTACTTCGCTGGGCATCGCCTCATGGTCGCCCCTGGGGTACTCATCCCACGCCCTGAGACGGAGGAGCTGATCGAGCTGATCTTACAGCACCCTGAGAGCCGAGCTTCGCAGCGCTTGCTCGACGTCGGTACGGGGAGTGGCTGTATCGCCTATGCCCTCACCGCTGCCCTTCCCGAGGTGAAGCAAAGCGTAGCACTCGAAGTATCCAGCGAAGCCGCACCTATCGCTGAAGCCAACTTCGAAGCTCTGCGCAAAGCCACGGGGCGCGAAGTCTATCTGTGGAAGCACGATCTCTTTGCGCTCCTTGAGGAACGTACTCCCCCGACGCCTCCGCTGGATCTCATCGTAAGTAATCCGCCCTACATCCACCCCGAGGAAGCCGAAGAGATGACGCCTCAGGTCCTGCTTCACGAGCCGCACTTAGCCCTCTTCGCCCCCGAAGCCTCCCCCATCGCCTACTATATTGCCTTGGCAGAGCTGGTAGCTCAAGGCTATCTCCGCTCGGGAGGGAATCTGTGGGTCGAGCTGAATCCGCTCTACGCTACGGCGACAGAGGAAGCGATGCTTGAGCGTATCGGGAGGCGGCAAGCCAAGACCAAGCTCATCCATGACCTGAGTGGGAAGGTTCGCTTCCTTCACCTCACCTATTGCCCCGCCGAATGATCCAGAAGAAGAAAAAGGAGCTTACTCCCGAAGAAGCCTTCTCACGCCTCGCCTCCTACTGCGCCTACGCTGAGCATTCCGCCCAAGAGGTACGCAAGAAGTGTCGGGGCTGGGAGCTCTCCGACGAGGTGTGTGACGCCCTCGTCGAGCGCTTGGAGCAAGAAGGCTACCTGAACGAGGAGCGCTTTGCCCGAGCCTTCGTGCGAGATAAGTACCGCTTCAACGGCTGGGGGCCGCTTCGCCTGCAGGCCGAGCTCCGCCGTCATCGCATCCCCTCACGCCTCATTGACGCCGCTATCGAGGAGCTCGAGGAGGAAGAGATGCAGAGTGAAGACCAACTCACCGCCCTCTTGGAGCGCAAGTACCGCTCCCTTCCCCCTGGGCTTGAGCCACGCAAGATCTATGACCGCCTCACACGCTTCGCCCTCTATCGAGGATATCCCTATGAGGATGTGCGCGAGGCGATCAGCGAACTCCTCTCCGACCTCTCCGATGAGCTGGGCGACGACTAAGCGCATCGGAGCTTTCCTTACCGACCTCATCTTCCCCCGCACCTGCGCCATCTGTCGGGTGCGTCTCGGGGAGCGGGAGCACTGCGTCTGCATGGAGTGCGCCACGAAGCTCCCCCGCCATGCCCCCGCCTTCGTGCATGCCGAGGAGCGCCTTCTTGGCTCACCCCTGATCCGAAGCCTCTCCGCCCCCTTCATTTACCAGCACGCCAATCCCACCTACGACCTCATCATCGCCCTCAAGTACCGAGGCTATGGTGAGGTCGCGGACTTTGTCGTACGCACCGCCATCACCGAAGGGCAACTTGTCCCCCAGCCTGGCGACATCGACCTCATCCTCCCCGTCCCGATCGAAGGCACGCGCCTCGAAGCCCGGGGCTACAATCAGGCCGCCCTCCTCGGCGAAGCCCTCGCACGGCACTACGGCGTCCCTTGCTCGGAAGGCTACCTCCTACGCCATCGGGGCAGTCACTCACAGACGGCACTGGACCGAGACGCACGCCGTGAGAATGCTCAAGCGGCCTTCTATCTCACCGACAAGACGGAGCGCCTGCAGGAACTACGGGGCAAGCGCATCCTCCTCGTCGATGATCTGGTGACGACGGGCTCCACGCTCCTTGCACTCACCGATCTCTTGGAGCAATGTGGCGTCAGCGAAGTCCACATCTTCGTCGCCGCCGTCGCCATCCGCTAAGGGGTGAAGGCACCCCAATCCACAGCACTTAAAGCGAAGCCCCCGACCGCACTCCTCTGATAGGATGCGGTCGGGGGCTACTATTCTGCGTGTTGGCGCAGGGACTTAGATCCCTACATGCCCTTCACCTGCTCCTGGGGTGGGCGAAGTGCCGCCTTCCTCCTTGGGCTTCGTACCCTTCTTCTTGGTGGCGGTGGCGTAAGGCACATCCAGCACACGCTCGGCACGCTCGAGGCGAACGCCCTTGAGAGCGGTCTTCACCTTGACGCGAGGCGTGTAGATGACCTTGGCCTTGTCCACGAGTTCGACCCCGACCTTATCGGCTGAGGCGACACCCGAACCCGTCTTGGCGGTGATGCTGGGGCGGAAGGTCCCGAGGTCGCCGCAATCGACGCTCTTAGCATCTTGCAAGAGGCGGATGAGCACCTTCGCAGCACGGTCAAAGACCGCCTTAATGTCGGCCGAGGAGACGGTCGTCTCGTCCGCAACGAGCTCGATGAACTCCTCGAAGTTCACATCTGACTGCAGGTGGATGGCGGGGTACCAAAGCGTCTTGCTGGTCTTGCCGAAGCCAGCCTTTCTTTCGACGGCTTTAATCTTAATCATGATAGTAATAATTAGTGGTTAAAGAATGCTTTTCTGGCTGGTTTAGACAGGGTGTTTATCCAGCAACGAAGGTATAAATATTTCCGTATATACGCAGATAATTTTTCGTATATGCAGAAAAAAATTTCCGTATATGCGAAAATATATTTCTGCATATACGGAAATTTCCCGCCCTATATACGGCTTACTATTCCTCCGCTTTTCCTGCTGGTACAGGCGTCGCTCCGAGCTCCTCCAAGGCTGCAACTAAATCATTAAACTTCGTCATTGCTTCGTCGGGATCTACATAGCGCCAGCAATACCAAAACTTTGAGCGTCCAAAGTTCCCCATCTGTACCTTTTCTTTCAGACCATCCTTCGTACGCTCATCAAGCTTAGTCTTTATCTTGTCTCCCTCTTCTTCATGACACCCAATCCCTATACAAGCCCTACTCTCTTCAATTGCAAACTCAGCTAAAACGGGAAATTCAACTCCGTCAATTTGCATATAAATACCTGCTTTAGGATAGACCTCATCAACCTGAGAGAACTGCCGAGTTAAACCGCGATTCTCCTTCAGATCTGCTCTCCAACAGTTAACATAAGAGTTACAGAGGAGCTCGTTAAGCACTGATTTCAATCTATCAATAGACTGTACCTCTTTCTTTAAAAGGTCTTTCTTCTCCTCTGGAACTAATTCTTTATCCAAGCCCAGTTCCTTTTCTACAAATCTCCTCAACTCCTTCTCCATTTCCTTATATTGATTAGTTGTGAATAGCTGTTTCAAATACTCTAAATACTGTGTGATTCCACTTCGAAGCAACTCTGTTTTTTCTCTATCGTCTGTTTCTATATCAAGAGTATTGTGGAGTCCTTCCAGCCAAGGGATGATATCATCTTTATAAGAGAGGATCCGAATCCTATCGCTAAACTCCTCTTTGTTACCATCCCACGTTTGCTCAGAAGGCTCCTTGCCAGGCCTATCAACTAAATACAGAATGTAGATTTGCTCCTTTTCATACTTCAGGTCTCCTACACACAGATTGATATACCGGCCAAGCTGCCCCTCTTGATCTACTGCTCCACATACCTTGTTTTCAATGATGACTGCGTAATTACGATCTTGTATGAGCCCATCAATACGATATTTCTCTACTGTAATTTCCGGGTTAGATATGTCGGGTGGATTAAAGCCTTTACACTTCGGCTTAAGGTACTCGAAGAAATGAGTTCGGGCTTCCTCATATTCTAGCAAGCGCATCAAAAGGCGCGTATGAGCATTCTCATTGACTCGCACCTCTTCCAAAACATTGTAGCGAAAGGGAAGCTCACCCAGCTTCTTCTCGCGCTCCTCGTTATAACTTTTCGTTAAGTCTAAAAGGCCCTTGGCTTCCTCTTGCGTCCATGTCTTGGAAGGTTTTCCCATACTTGAGTAACTGCTACTGGGGGAATATGAATGCCTTGAGCTTACGAGCTATTCGGCGATGGTCTTCGTCAGATAGAGGTAGACGGGATAGTGGTCACTATAGCCCCCCTGGAAGCGACCCGAGGAGAAGGTGCGGAAGGGATAGCCCTTGAAGTGCCCCGTCTTCTGTGTGAGGAAGTCGGCATTGAAGATATAGCCGTAGTTCCCCGTAGCCTTGTCCTGCTGGAGGTGCAGGCGATCAGCGGGCCCGCCGATGAGGTTGGGCGTGACGACGAGGTTATCAAAGAGATTCCACACGTCACGATAAGCGAGCGTGCCACGGCCCGAAGAGTAAAGGGCAGCCATGGGGTTGAAGAGGTCGGTAGGTGCCAGATCTTCTGCCGAAGTCTTCGAGCGCAAGCCGTTGACGACGCTGGGAGAGGTGGGGTCGTCGTTGAAGTCCCCCATGAGGATGACCTTATTATTAGGGTCTGCTGCGAGGAGGGAGTCCGTGACCGAGCGCATGACTTCGGCAGCGTACAGACGACGCTTGAGCGAGACCTGCTCGCCACCGACGCGCGAAGGCCAGTGAGCGACGAGGAACGATACGGGTTCGCCGAGCAAGAGGCCATTGACCTCGAGGACGTCACGCGTCTTGATATGCTCCTCCCCCTTGAGGATGACGGGGTGTGGGTGCGCAGCGGTGAACTGATAGTAGCTGGGGCGATAGAAGAGCGCGCAGTCGATACCGCGCTTGTCGGGAGAGTCGAAGTGCACGATCTCGTAGCCAGAGTTCGCCAGCTCGGGTTCCTTCAGGAGGTCTTCGAGTACGCCTCTATTCTCGATCTCACAGACCCCGAGGATATCGGGTCCTCGCTTCGAGCCGATCTGGCTGATAGCGTAGGCCATATTATGGAGCTTCTGCTTGTACTTGTCGGGCGTCCACTGGTTCTTCCCGTCGGGTAGGAAGTCGGCATCGTTGTTCTCCCCGTCGATGGTGTCGAAGAGGTTCTCCAGATTGTAGAAGGCTACCGTGAGGCGCACCTGCTTCTGGGCTTGGAGGGAGCAAAGAGCGAGGAGAAGGACGAGGGTGAGAGCGGAGATTTTCCTTAGCATAAGCTTGTCGTTTAAGAGGCTATCCGAGATAGATTATGTAATTTAGTCGTGCAAATGTAACAAATCTTGCGCGCTACTTCGTATCTCGGCTTCGAAGATAGGGAGGAAGCTCCAGCACGGATAAACGGCTTACACCTCATAATGACAGGGGCTCCGATGACGGAGCGGGAGGTCTGCACGATCCGCGGAGTGCATGCAAGCGTCATCGATATAATGCGACCGCATGAATAAACTTATTACCGTACTCGCCTGCACCTTGACATTCGCCAGTGTAGGCCTCGGACAGACTACGGGCGAACCTCTGGTCATCGACAGTCAGAGCGGCAAGCCCGTCGCTAAGGTCCACGTCAGCATCTACGGCCCCGTGGCGAAGAAGATGCTCCTCGGGCAAGACGCCCGAAGTGTCTTGGCGCTCCTCCCCAAGGGACGATATACACTGACCTTCTCCGCTGAAGGCTACGAGACCAAGCAGATCGAGCTGGTCAAGCAGGAGAACGAAGCTTCGGGCCTCAAGCAGCTCAAGCTCGTCGCACTCCGTGAGGGCGGGAATGCTCGCTACGATGACCTCATCGTCAGCGAAGAGGACGGCAACGAAGCCGCCGGCATGCAAGACCGCGTCACCCTACTCACCTCCTCACGCGACCCCTTCCTCAGCGCTTCGGGCTACGTCTTCAGCACGGCTCGCTTCCGCAACCGTGGCTACGACTCCCAGTACAATGAGCAGATGCTCAACGGCATCGGGATGAACGACCTCAACAGCGGCTACTCAGCTTGGTCGCTCTGGGGCGGTCTCAACGACGTCACCCGCCAGCAGGAGACCTCGCAGTCCTTCGAGCCCATCGTCTCGGGCTTTGGTGCCGTCGGCGTGACTAACAACGTGACGACACGCCCCTCGATGTTCGGTGCGCAGCATCGCCTCACCTACTCGAATAGCAACCTCACCTATAGCAACCGCTTCGCCTATACCTATGCCTCGGGAGAGCGCAAGGACGGCTGGAGCTTCGCTGCCAGCGTCGCCCGCCGTATCGGCAATGGGCAGTACTCCTACGTCCGTGGGCAGTACTACGATGCCTGGAGCTACTTCCTCGGCGTAGAGAAGAAGCTCGACGAGATGAATAGCCTTAGCCTCATCGCCCTCGGTGCTCCTACGCGCCGTGGTGTAGCCAGCGCTACCACACAGGAGGTATATGACCTCGTCGGCTCGAACTTCTACAACCCCAACATCGGGCGCCAGGGCGGCAAGTGGCGCAATGCTCGTGAGCGTCGCAACCACGAGCCTATCGTCCAGCTCTCGCACTACTTCAGCAATCTGGAGAAGACGCTCAACATCAATACCACCTTCAGCTACCGCTTCGGGAAGAATGCCTATTCATCGCTGAACTGGTACAACGCTCCCGACCCTCGTGCGGACTACTACCGCTACCTCCCCTCCTACTTCACGCGTATGGCTGACCCCAATAGTCAGGATGGCGATGCAGCAGCGATCTATGAGGAGCTGTGGAAGTCAGACCCCAACGTCCGCTATATCAATTGGGACCGCCTCTATGAGGTGAACCGCGGGAACCTCACTACGGTGAAGGATGCCTCTGGCCGTACCCTCGCTACGGGGCGTAAGGCACTCTACATGATCGAAGATAGCCACACCGACCAGCGAGAATTCGCTTGGGCGTCCTCTGCCAACTGGCTCCCCAAGAGCTGGCTCGAGATCACGGGTGGGGCGAACTTCCGCCACAACCGCACGGCGAACTATGCCGAGGTAGGTGACCTCCTCGGTGCGGACTTCGTCTATGACATCGATAAGTTCGCTGAGCGTGACTTCGGTGGCGATGCCACAAAGAGTCAGGTAGACCTCCTACACCCCGACCGCATCGTCCAGAAGGGCGACCGCTTCAGCTACGACTACACGGCACAGAGCTACCGCTATCAGATGTGGGCCAATGCGACCTACCACCTCACGCGCCTCGATGCCTATACGGGTATCTCCTATACCCACACGGGGATGCAGCGCGAAGGGCATCAGAAGCGCGGGCTCTTCCCCGACAACTCCTACGGGCTGTCGGACCGCGTGAAGTTCAACGACCTCGGGGTAAAGGCTGGGGCTACCTACGAGCTCAACGGGCACCACTACCTGCAGACGAACGTAGCATACCTCGAGCAGGCACCCACCTTCCAGAATCTCTTCATCTCACCTCGTACACGCGATAGCTATATTGAGAATCCCAAGAGTGAGAAGATCTTCTCGGCAGAAGCCTCCTACCTCGTACGCCTTCCCTGGCTGCGCGGACGTGTGACGGCCTTCTACACGCATATCGCTGATCACACGCGCTCGATGAGCTTCTATGATGATAGCCGAGCTTCGTTCTCGAACTACATCATCACCGGCATCGCCACCCGCCACCTCGGGGCAGAAGCTGGCTTCGAAGTGAAGATCAGCCCCACGCTGACGGCCAACGCAGCGCTTGCCCTCGGCCAGTATCAGTATGCCAATAACCCCAGCTACATCCAGAGCATCGATAACTCCAACGAGATCGTCGACCGTGACCGTATCTACTGGAAGGGGCTGAACGTGAGCGGTACGCCTCAGACGGCTGCGACCCTCGGGCTGACATACTACTCTCCTTGGTACGCAAACTTCGGGATCAACGCGAACTACTTCGGGCGCAACTTCGTCTCGATGTCACCTGTCATCCGCACCGACCGCGGGCGTACCTCGCTTGACTACAATTACATCCTCCCCGAGCAGCTGCGTGATGGCTTCACGGTAGACCTCTTCGCGAGCTACTCCTGGCGCATCACCTACGGCACGTACCTGCGCTTCAACCTCTCGGTAAGCAACGTGCTGAACAACCGCAGCCTGCCCAATGGTGGCTACGAACAGCTCCGTATCCGCACGATCCGCGCTACCGACGGGACGCAGCAGCTCTATCGCCCCTTCGATACGAAGCTCTCCTATGTCTACGGGACGACGTTCTTCTTCAATACCACCCTCCAGTTCTAACCCCCTACACGCATAGATCCTATGAATCGTCATGCTATATATGCACTCACCCTCTCGATGCTCATCGGGATAGGGGCTACGAGCTGCACGAAGTACAACGAAGTCGATCCTCCCCGTACCGACCAGAAGAGTACGGACGAGCTCCCTCTGCCCACACACACCATTAGCCAGCTCAAGGCACTCTACAAGCGTGGTGGTACGCTCATCGACAAGCCCATCGTCATCTCTGCGGTCATCGCCTCGGACGACAGCGAGGGGAACCTCTACAAGTCCTGCTACATCGAGGATGAGACGGGCGGTATGGAGCTTAAGTTTGCCCTCGGCAACCTCAGCTCTGTCTACCCCCAGGGTACGCGAGTACGCCTTCTCTGCCAGGGCCTGCAGCTCGGTGACTACGCTGGACAGATCAATATCGGATATACCTCCAAGGATGAGAAGTATGAGACAGCCTTCTACCCTGAGCTCCTCGTGCACCGCGTCCTCCTCAAGGAAGGTCACACCGATATCAAGCCCCACGAGCTCACCATCGCGACGCTGAATAAGAAGTACGCAGGTACGCTCGTCAGCCTCAAGGATGTACAGTTCCTCGCCTCCGAGCTGGGTCAGACCTATGCTGATCCACAGGGCAAGGACAAGAACCGCAATGTGAACCGCACGCTCGTAGACCGCTCTGGCGCACAGCTCATCGTCCGCACAAGCAGCTATGCGAAGTTCGCGGGTCGCACCGTCCCCACGGGCTCGGGTACGATCACGGCTATCCTCACCTACTTCCGTGACACCCCTCAGCTTCTCATCCTGCGCGAGCAAGATGTCCAGCTCACGGGCGCACGCTTCTAAATCACTCCCCTACAGCACTCACCATCTCAACAAATACGATTGACTGATGACAACAAGTAAGATCACGCGCTGGACGCTCCTCTTAGCCTCCTGTGCTACCCTGTCCCTCGCCTCGTGTAAGGACAACGATGACGCCTACGAGCGCCCATCGATCTCGGTCACCCAGCTGACGAAGGACAGCAACGGCAATACCCTCATCAGCAAGGATGAGAGCACGGCCACGCTGCACATCCGCACCAACCGCTCTTGGACGGCTACCACCGCCCTCGACTGGCTGAGCATCAGCCCCGAGTCAGGGGACGCTGGCGAACGTGACGTCACGATCAAGGTCCTCAAGAACGCCTCGGGTGCTACCCGCCAAGGCCAATTCGCCTTCAAGGCTGGCAACGAGACCCTCTACTATACCATCACGCAGGCTGGCGACGGCTCTGCAGTCATCACCCCAGGTAAGGATCAGCCTACTCCTAACCTGCCCTCGAACCCCACGACGGTAGACGGCGCAGCACTCGCCGCCTTCATCGAGAAGTACGACAAGGGTCAGAGCGTCACGGTAGACGAAGAGACGACCTTCAAGGCCGTCCTCCTCTCCGACATCACGGCGAACAATATGACCAGCCTCAAGAACATCGTCGTGCAGGCTGGCGAAGTCGGTATCACGCTTCGTCTGAATGCCAACGCTTCTAAGGACTGGCGTCCCGGTGCCGTCTTCACCATCAAGACCAAGGGCACGAAGGTCGGTCGCTACCAGGATGGCTCACTGCAGATCGACTACACGGGTCTGAATGATGCTGCCTCTATGGTCACCCCCACGGGCGAAGTAGCGACGATCACCCCTAAGGCCGTCACCTTCGCAGACATCTACGCAGGTAAGTACGACAACATCCTCGTGGCTGTCGATGGCGCTCAGTTCAAGACTCCTGGTAAGGAACTCAACCCCAAGAAGCCTGCTCAGGGTAAGACCTCTGCAGGGAGCGACTTCAATGCGCTCACGGACTGCGCTACGCAGGTCACGGCTGGTGTATCCGATCTCTCGGTAGCTATCTCCTACTACTCGACCTTCAAGACGACGATCGCATCCGACAAGAACGGCCGCATCGTCGGGATCATCCAGCGCTCGGTGACAACGAACAAGACCTCGGGTCAGAGCACCAAGTACTACAACCTCTGGCCTCGTACGGCTGATGACCTCGCTGGTCTGACGGGTGAGCGCTGCACGGAGGGCACGGCTCCTACTCCTACGCCATCACCCGATCCTACGCCTACGCCTACGCCCACACCTACCCCTCCAGCTACCTCTGGCGATCTGATCATCTCCGCCTACATCGAAGGCTTCGACTTCGAGAAGTACATCCAGATCTCCAACCCCACGGATCAGGAGATTGACCTCAGTGCTTACACGCTCCTCGTGAAGAACTTTGGGACTAAGAATAAGCCTGCAACTGGAGAGTATGCTGAGAGCCGCATCGCTCTCACGGGTAAGCTCGCAGCTGGAGCTTCTCTCGTCCTGCGCCACGAGCAGGCGAAAGTCTATACCGAAGGCACGGTAGCTAACTTCAGCTTCAATGGCAATGACCCCGTGGCTCTGCTGAAGGGTACAGTGACCATTGATCAGATCGGTAATGGTATGGAGACGGCTTGGATCGACAGCGACAAGAAGTTCGCTGGTGCCGACATCGTCCTCCACCGTATCGCATCCGTCAAGGCTCCTTCTGCGACCTTCTCCGCTGACCAGTGGGAGCGCGTCGCCATCACGAAGGAGAATCAGGATGCCACCATCAAGTCTTACCTCGGTAAGCGATAGTCCTTCCTCTCTATGCAGAAGACGATTAAATCTCTTCGGATAAAGACCATCCTCATGGGGCTCGGCCTTATGGGGATGGCTTTCTCCAGCTGCACCACCGAGCGTGGTGACCACCCCGTTCGCACCTCCGACCGCCTCCAGCTCTCCCTCCCAGGCTCTTCGACCGACAAGATCAAGAGCGTACCCAAGGAAGGCTCGAACTTCTACATCAAGCTCCGTGCAGCCTCCGACTGGAAGCTCACCGTCACGCCCGAGGATGCATCCTCATGGATCGAGCTTGAGCGTAGCAAGGGGGATGGCACGTCCAGCACCTCTATCTCCGTCTCGGTAAGTCAGAACTTCGGCGCCTCTCGCTCAGCGCAGATCATCGCCACCTCGGCGGGCGTTCGCGACACCCTCATCATCAGCCAGCAGGGTACAGGTGAGGTGACTCCGACACCTTCGCCCACACCCTCCCCTACGGGTGAGTATATCCTCGGTGATGCGACGATGCTCGAGGTACCCGCACTCCATGGTGGTAGTCAGAACTACTTCGTCACGCACCGCGCTGGTGGTATCGTGAACTACTCCCTCGAGTACGACACCGACAAGCGTCACCCACGCTTCGTCTGCTTCACCTTCGACAACACAAACTCGGCCCAAGCGGTCAAGCGTAGCGATGCCTGGCAATGGGATCCCTATGTCCCCAAGCAATTCTCTTCGGAGAACCTTTTCCGAGGGAGTGGGTACGACCGTGGTCACATGGTAGCTTCCTCTGACCGCCTGTTCAGTGCCGAGGCGAATAGACAGACCTTCTACTACACGAATATGAGTCCTCAGCTCGGCGAGCTCAACCAGAAGTTCTGGATGGAGCTTGAGCAGAAAGTCCAAGCATGGGGTCGCAACTCCCAGCTCCGTGACGTCCTCTACGTCGCCAAGGGCGGGACGATCCGTGATGATCAGGTCGAGAGCAAGAAGGTCCGTGGCGTCATCGTCGTGCCTAAGTACTATTGGATGGCTCTCGTCATGAAGAAGGGCTCTACCTACCACGGCATCGGCTTCTTGGTCGAGCACCGCTTCTATGCAGCGAAGACTGCCATTCGTAGTGTCGCCCTCTCTATCGACGAGCTGGAGACAAAGCTCGGGATGGATCTCTTCCACAACTTCCCCGACGACATTGAGCAGCAGTTCGAAGCGGAATCCCCCGCTACACCTGCTACGCTCAGCTACTGGCCTGGACTCTAAAGCAGGCCATTAGTCCCATTCTCTACCGGCACCCGCCGACTGCACTGCGGTCGGCGGGTGTTGCTTTTTATACGAAGGGGAACGTGTAGCTCGGTGCAGGAGGCGTAGCAAGCACTATTGGTTTGTGAGCAATCCTATATTAGGTTGTTGCTCTGCGTAGGGATAAAAGTTGTGGACGAGTGGCAGATAAGTTTGGGCTACGTACGTGGCTCTAATATC
>ERZ1674203.200-NODE-200-length-15068-cov-5.925398_pt1 | contig 15068 bp, 10 predicted proteins | sample MGYA00581297_ERZ1674203 | MGnify/ENA primary metagenome ERZ1674203 (study PRJEB41354, sample SAMEA4873349) | human saliva metagenome | biome: human-associated habitat [ENVO:00009003]; feature: mouth environment [ENVO:08000002]; material: saliva material... | reverse complement strand
TTTACCCTTCAGTTTTTCAGCTTTTTCATGACACTGTCTGCTCGACTTGAAAACAGCCCCTTCACAACCAACGTCATCAGAATAAACCGCGTATGACATCACTTGAATTAAACTCGGCAAGAAGAAGTTGAAAAACCGACAATATGGTTGATGAAAAAACACGCTATACCATTCATATAAAGCCCACCTTTCCTCATAGCACAAAAGTCCATCTTGTCCATAAAACGAAATTGACTTGCCCATCCTCTCTCATCAATATAAAATTCCACTTATGAATAAGAGATCTGTTCACAAAGCAAATCTCTCCCCATCGACAATAATATGCTGCACAACATATCAACACGCGTATACGCGCGCGCGTCCACTGTTTTTCGTTTTTTACCTTCACCTCTTCACCCAGCAAGGATAAAAAGCTGATGAACAACAACTTAAGCGTGAAGGCAAAAGAAGATTTGCCTTCACCGGTGAAGTACAAAAAAGCCCTTCACCTTCACCCGCAAATCACAAATTATCAATCGATTAGGGGTGAAGGTGAAGGGTGAAGGCAAGAATTGTCAACTCGCTGAGTGCGCGATGCGCAGGCGCGTGTCCGCCTAAGCGCGCTCACACGCGTGAGGGACAGTTGCAAACAACACAAATAGAAACGAACGCGATTTCTCAAAAAAGAAGTGAGATTACATACAAAACAAGAGAGAAATCGAAAGAAAGTCCACGACTTTTCACTCAACCTATTCTCAACTCGAGAAAAACAAGTATTTTTCATCGCAAACACACGAATATCCGAAATAAATGTTTTACCTTTGCGATTGATAAAACACAACCTCCCTTTTCCTGTCGCTCTGCGGCATCTATATAGCGTGAAGCAAAGGACATACTAGCCCTTTATCTCAGCGCAGACGATCTTTGACTTACAGAAAGTGCCGCATCGCAAAGGCTCGAGTCCGTAAATCATACACACGGCCTACGACTTCACAACATTTCGCCCGTGAAGCGCCTACGCACAGGCGAAGTTGATGCACCTTGATGAGCAGCCATTCCATCCGGGCGAGCCAAATGAACTTGATGAGTACAATAGCGCAACACCGCCGGGCGATGGGTGATAAAAATCAACGTGCGACCGGCACAATATTCCACCAAACGCTGCACCACCCCTTCTTCTGTCGACTCATCGAGAGCCGACGTACTTTCATCAAACAGCATAAACGGGCAAGGGCGCAGCAAAGCGCGAGCTATGCAAATACGCTGTGCTTGACCTTCCGAGAGGCCACCGCCTTGCTCGGTACACATCGTGTCGATTCCTTGGGGCAACGCAAAAACAAAATCGGCGCCCGCCACTTCTAAGACTGTGCGCATCTGCTCCTCGGTGGCTTGCGGATCGGCCAACAGCAGATTATCACGAATTGTACCGGACAATAAGCTATTACCTTGTGGTACATAGGCAAACAAATTACGATGTTCGGCCATCACAGCCATCGTAGAACCGTCTTCAAGCACAAAGTCCATGGAGCCACCCACCGGACGTACCAGCGACAACAAGAGGCGCACCAGCGTCGTTTTACCGACACCGGTCTCGCCTAAAATGGCAGTAACAGTGCCGGGAGCGAAATAAAAAGAGAAATCGCGCAACACGATTCGAGAAGTCGGCGTGTAGCGATAAGTCACATGGCTGAATCTCAATCCCGTCGGAGAGATTCGACGCGTTTTTTTCTCCCCCGCTTCAGTAGTAGATTGCGGCGAAGCAAAAGCTCGCTTCATCGCAGCACGGTCAGCCGGCATCTGCTCCAACTCCATCAGTCGCTCACACGCTGTGGCCGCATTGATAAAGGTGGGCACATAACTGGAGAGCGAACGAAGCGGGCCTTGAATTTGCCCGACAAGTTGAATAAACGCCAACAAGACCCCATAGGTGATGGCATCGCGCTGCAGTTCAAAAACGCCCCATGCGAACGTCACCAAATAGCCGGCGGCAAAACCCAAATTGACAAAGGTGGCCGAAAAACTCGAATATTTTGTTTTTTCAATCACCTTGGAATGCAAATGCTGTTGCGTGTTGGCCAAACGTCCGACCACATAATCCAAGCTGTCCAACGTCTTGATGACGAGCGAATGCTGCACCGCTTCTTGAATTGCACTCTGCACCTTACTCTCTTCGGCACGCACCTGATGAGTGAGCGAGCGCAAACGCTTCATATAGAGTTTACTGATGATCAAGGTCAGCGGCAGAATCCCCACAATCACCCAAGCTAAGCGAGAATCCATGGTGCAGAGGAAACAAAAGGCTCCAATAAATTGCACGATGGTAGTGATCAAACCGGGAATGTCGTCAGTGAGCAGTCCCACCAACGTCCCCACGTCCTTAAACAAGCGATTCAGCACATCACCACTGTGATAGTGACGAATGTTCATCCAGTTGCGGCTCAACAACCTGTGGAACATGACTTGTTGCATGCGATTCTGTGCGCGCACACCGAGCAAAGCCCGAACCCAGCGGTTGGAGAAGTTGATCACAATTTGAAACAACATGACGCACAACATCATCACAATGACCTGCGTGAGCGTAAAAGTGTCGTTTTTGTGCGTCGCGACATCGATTGCCGTTTTCGTAATCCCCACAAAAGCCAAGCCCGATCCCACAGACAACAATCCAGTAACGGTGTTGAGCACCGTCTGTGTACGAAATTTCCGACCGTGATGCCACAGCCAAAGAAATAATTGTGAAAATGGGCGTTGGGCTGCCATAACAAAGATAGGAACTACAATTCTGATCTAAGAGAGAAATCTTAATGACGTCGATCCTTTCCCCACATCATTTTTTCTCGCAGTGTAGAAAAGAAATGGTGCGGCGGGATACTCACCACGGGGAGTGTATAGTGCGCCTTATGAATGCGCAAAACGCGATCGGCCGAAAGTGTTTCGCTGCGCCCATCCACCGAAAGCAAGAAACGTCCACTGCGACTGCGCACATACACTTCGACCGTCACATCGTCACGCAGCACCACCGGGCGCACCGTAAGACTATGCGGCGCGATAGGCGAAAGGCAGATCGTGGCCGACTGAGGTTCGAGCACTGGGCCTCCGACCGAAAGGGAGTAGGCCGTGGATCCCGTAGGCGTGCATATAATAAGGCCATCGGCTAAATAATTGGCCAACAATGCTCCTTCCACACGCGTCTCGACCTCGATGAGCGAAGAATTGTCATATTTGAGCAAAGCGACCTCGTTCAGCGCGAAAGGATAAAGCGTCAATTCCTTATCCTCATCTTCTATGGCGATCAAACTGCGTTCTTGCACTTCATACTCACCGCGCACCACACGAGCGATGGCCGTTTCGAGACCGGACGTCGTCACTTCGGCCAAGAAGCCGAGATGCCCGGTGTTGATTCCTAATATAGGGATCCGTCGATCGCGCACTTTTTCTGCCACTGTGAGAAAAGTACCGTCGCCTCCCATGGAGAAGGCCAAATCGGCAGCGCATTCGGCTGTATCGAAGCCGTCCACCGTTTGAAAAAAACGGCCGTGAACCGTCTGTTCACGCAGGAAGTTGAGGAACTCTCGCTCCACCGCGACCTGCATACCCGCTTCACGAAGCAAACGCACCACAGCTTCGGTGTGATCGCTTTTTTCCGCCTGGTGACAATTGCCAAAAATTGCTACTCGACGTGATAGATTACACATATCAAAGTCCGTTTATTCTAACTTAACGCGATGCCGCTTGCATAATCGCATTACAATGATTACTTTTGCGACAAGAAAGCCGAAAAGTCCCCCTGTTTTAGGCAAAAGTACAGCTTTCTCCTCATAGCACCAAAGAAAGAATGGCTAAACTGAGCGTAAACATCAACAAAGTCGCGACGCTTCGCAATGCGCGCGGCGGTGATAACCCCGATGTGCTGCAAGCCGCACTGGATTGTGAACTTTATGGTGCACAAGGGATCACCGTGCATCCTCGGCCTGACGAACGACACATTCGCCGTTCCGATGTTTTCGAGCTTGCACAGACCATCCGCACCGAATTAAACATCGAGGGTTACCCTTCCGAGGAGTTTATGGACATGGTATGCCGCGTTCGCCCCACACAAGTGACGCTGGTTCCCGATTCCCCCGAACAACTCACCTCTAACGCCGGATGGGACACGAAACGAAACCAAGATATTCTCACTGAAATCGTGTCGGAACTGAAAAAGTCGGGCATTCGTTCCTCCATTTTCATCGATCCGGATTGTTCAATGGCCGATTATGCTCGGCGTGCCGGAGCCGATCGCGTAGAGTTCTACACCGAACCTTACGCTGCCGGATATGCCAACAATCGGCACTCGGCCATCACTCCTTACGTGGAATGCGCGCGACACTGTCGCACCTTGGGACTCGGCATCAATGCCGGACACGATTTAAGTCTCGAAAACCTCCATTTTTTTGCACAACAACTCCCTGCGCTCGACGAAGTGAGCATCGGCCACGCACTGATTTGCGACGCACTGCGCATGGGACTCCAACCCACCATACAACACTACCTGAACTGCCTGCAAACGGGAAGGTAAGTTCAGTCATAGATGAGGTAGGAACGCACACCCTACCTCCGGCGGATCACCAATCTCCGCTCTATCATATAATCCTCCCGTTCTATAGCCTATGCTTCACATTTTTATAGCTGATGGTTTTGAAGAGATAGAAGCGTTGACCACCATCGACATTTTGCGACGCTGTGGCATTGAAGTCGCTACGGTTTCCGTAACCGGCACACGGCTGATAAAAGGCTCACACGGTATCCCGGTCATGGTGGACACCGTTTTTCGCAAAGGCGAAATCTCTCAAAGTCAAGGTTTGATTCTTCCCGGTGGTATGCCGGGTGCACAGAACCTCTCGCTCCACGAAGGGCTTCGAAAGTCCCTCATCGCGCACAACCTGCGCGAAACACTGATTGCGGCCATTTGTGCCGCACCGATGGTACTCGGACGTCGCGATTTGCTCAACGGGCGACGCGCCACTTGCTATCCCGGTTTCGAACACGAACTGCGCGGCGCGCAAGTCGTCGACGACAGGGTGTGCGAAGACGGACACATCATTACGGCACGCGGCCCCGGCTGCACAGTTGATTTCGCTTTCGCCATTGCCGCTCGATTTGTCGATTCTGCCACGATTTCTCGCGTCAGAGCAGACATGCTCCTCTAAATTCGACGCACTGCCGCTGTTTTACCATCGGCGCAATCGATTCGCGGTACCCACTTAGGCAGATTCCTTATAGAATAAGCAGTGGCTATCCAAAGAATCGCCTTATTTATTCTCCACTTTCTACGCACGCGGCGTTTCGCACGGCAGCTTTTGTCGACGAAACGCCGCGTGTTTTTGCTTTATCCTCTTTCTCCCTGCATCTTCAGTCCTTTTACAGACAGAATTGCTAAGTCTAGACAAGCAAAAACGCAAGAAGAATGTTTTTCTTGTCTTTTTTTTATCCATTAGTAGAGTACTCGATACAGAAATTGTAACTTTGCGAATAATCCTCAGTCTATGAGACAGCTAACTTCTCTCCTATTTCTCGCCTTGATTGCCTCGATCGGCGAGCAAGCCACGGCGAAGAGCGCAACACTCGCCGGTAGTTCCATCGCATGCCAGGCGCAAAAAGCGCAAACCGTCCACGCCACCGGCGAGACGAACCTCTATTTGGCCGGCGCCGTGCCCGAAGTCAACGGACAAGTCGTGTTCCAACAAGTCTACGCCGTCCCCGGAAAGACACGCGACGCGATTTTCAACGAGCTCAAACAATACTTGGATCAAGTCCTCAAGCGCCCGAATGCCCTCCCCGCTTCGCGCATCACAGCTGCCGAAACCGAAGAGGGAACTTTGGCCGCGACGCTGCACGAAACCCTCTGGTTCAAACGTTCGGCCTGGGTTTCAGACTTTGCCACGATCATTTGCCAATTGACTTTCGAAGTACGTGATGGTGGCTACACAGCCACCCTGCGTAACATTCGCTATCAATACGACGCCCTCACGGACGCTCAGCAAGACAACCTGCTCAAAGCTGAAGATTGGATCACGGACAAAGAGGCGCTTACCAAAAACGGCACGAAACTCACGCGTGTCGGCGGGAAGAAACTCCGTGTCAAAACAATCGATTTGAAAACGACACTCTTTGCAGGCGCTGCCGCAGCATGCGGAGCCACGCAAAGTTCTATTGTAAAACAATAAAACGAACAACCCTACATTTATGAAACAAACCTTTACCTATCTTGTAGCGGCAGTTTTGGGATTCCTTTCCCCTTCTCTGTCAAGTCAGGCACAAAACTTCAACGGTGTCTTCAAAGAAGTTACTTCTCAAGCGGATTTCACTGAGGGGTATTATGTGATTATAAAGCCCTTCTTAGCTAGTCCACTTGATACAGAAACTGCACTATGCGGTGTGAAAAAAACGGGCAAAAAATATCGTGGTGACATAGAACAAATTAAAATTGAATCGAACGGTGAAATCCACTCTCCTAAAAGTAATTCGGTATGGAAAGTAGAGCAGCAACAAGGAACATTCACCATTAAGCATGAATCTACTGGCGAATACATGCTTGTAGGAGAAAGCAATCAATTAAATGTCACCACAGAAAGCTCACAGGCAACTCGGCTTATACTATCCGAGTACGCTAAGAACTATACAAAACCAAAAGCTACAGCATACACCTTTCGAGCGGAAGAGAAAGAGTCTTGGCTAGTTTATGGTAAGCACATCGACCCTCCAACATTTGTATTCACAGAAAAAGGAAGACATGGATTCAAAGACAATACAGCTGCTCCCCGCTTCTTCAAGCTCGTAGTCCCCTTCACCATGTCAGCAGTGCAATATGCCACTTACTATGGTGACAAGACGGTGAAACTTCCCGCAGGCCTCATGGCAAATGTCGGTGAAATCGATGCACAAAAGCACATGCTCAAGCTGACGCCCATCGGCAATGTGGTACCGGCCAACACGGCAGTCATCATCACCGGAGCCGCCGGTAATTACACGCTCGATGTGTCTACAGAAGCCGGTTCTGTTCCTGCGAAGAACGATCTCAAAGGCTCGATGACCGAAATTCCGGCAACCACTGTCAGCAGTGCTTCTGTTGCTTACTATGCGATGGGCTACAATACAGATGCTCAAAAAGTTAGCTTCGGCTTGGTAGAAGGAACAAGCATCCCCGCCGGCAAGGCTTATATTGAGATCTCCAAGACGGCCGGTGCTGCTCCTGAATTGCTCGGCGATTTCCTCATCTCTTCCGTACAACACGTACAACGCGACACCGATTCCGCCACGATCTACGATCTCAACGGTCGCAAAGTGACGCAACCCGTCAGCGGCCAGCTCTATGTTCGCAACGGAAAGAAATTCATCTATCTGCGTTAAGTCCATACAACGCAATTCCTCATCCACAAATCCCCATTTGCCCATGGCAAGTGGGGATTTTTCTATGCACTTCTCCCACGACTCCGCGTTCTCTTTCCGACGTACTTCACCTCTACCCTGCAACATCGCACACAAGCGCACACGCACACGATTTTCGATCATGGTCTGCAAATGGGCATTGCCCCATGTTTGGGCGTTTTAGGTAACGTTCCGACGCTTCGTCCCCGTTTCTCGCACTTTCCTCCCCCACTCTGCCGCGGCGCGTCGCTCCGTATCATCGCATCCCCTCGTCGAAGCACAAAAAATCCCCCACAAACCCATCAGGGTTTGCGGGGGCTCATGTTCATTCTATGCAGATGGTTTATCAATGTCCGATGCAGCGCTCACGCACTATTTATACACTGTCTTGATGTGCTCGGGCAATACCGGCATTGCGCCATGTGAGGTACACACAAAGGCACTGGTTTCAACCGCCGCACGGTGGATTTCTTCAATCGGCTTACGGCTCAACCAGCCGGCGACAAAAGCCGCCGTGAAAGAATCGCCGGCGCCGACCGTATCGGCCACCTCCACTTTGGGCGTTTCCTGATAAGAAACATTCCCCTTCGTAAAAACATAGCTGCCGTTCACACCGCAGGTCAATACCAAGGCATCGAGATCAAACCTACCCAACAACAACCAGCAGTTGTTTTGCATGTCGAGACCGGAAATTTCCAAGAGGCGTCCCAAAACGACCACCTCTTCGTCGTTGATCTTCAATATATTGCATGCCTTCATCGATTCGACCAAAAGATCGCGGGTGTAGAAGTTTTGGCGCAAGTTGATATCAAAAATTTTCAACGCATTTTCGGGCAGGGCCTTCAAGAAGGCCTGTATGGTAGCTCGCGATTCGGGGCTGCGCTGCGCAAGCGATCCGAAACACACCGCACTGGTGTGGTGCGCCAGATCCTCCAATTCGGCGGTAAAAGGAATATTGTCCCAGGCCACCCCTTCGCGAATCACATAAGTCGGCACCCCTTCGTCGTCAAGGGTCACTTGCACGGTGCCGGTCGGGTAATCGACGCGCGGCATGCAGAAGTTCAACTGCTTCTCGTTGAGCGCTTCGAGCGTTTCGTCGCCAAGCACATCATGGCCGACAGCGCTGACGGCCATCGTATCGTAACCGAATTGGGAAACATGGTAGGCGAAATTGGCAGGCGCTCCTCCGAGCTTCTTACCTTCGGGCAGCACGTCCCACAGGACTTCTCCCAAACCAATGACATAAGGTTTCATAGCCTAAAAGTTTAGGGGGGGTAAATAATAAGAGAAAAGGCAACCTCTTCGGCGCTGCAGCTATAAAGCAAAAAGCGCCGCGAGTTTAGGCCAAAAGCCAAAATCCTCGAGGCCGCAAAGCGAAAGACTCCAACGGAGTGCTTGTTCAAAAAACAATGAAAAGGGCAACAAATTTGCAGCGTAGGGCGGTTGTTCTGTTCGTGCTCTCTCAGGCACGTTTTTGTGTTGGTCAACGGGGGCAATCGTTCATTCAGTTCTGTGAGGGTATGCTCCGTCGGGGTAGAACAGGAAGTCGCACTCGGCTTTCTTCCCATGGGCGTCTACCTCTGCTGTCTAGTCTGTGAGGGAAATGTTTGACCGCCCTACGCACGCAAATATGCATCAATTCTCCACGAAACCGATTTCATTCATCACTTGTCCGAATAAGTTCGGAATCCGATGCTCGGTTCGTTTGACGAGTGCAAAGGTAGCGCTTCCCTCATTCAAAGCCTACTACATTCGTTACCTATGACGGCAAAAATCGTTCATGAAACATTTTTGCTATATCTCGTCATTTTCTTTATATACCACAAAAAACACAACCAACTCATTACCAACAACATATACAAACACACAGAAATCTTACACAACTCAAGAAAATGGCCTTGAAACAAAATTGCACCCCCCAAAAAAAGGGATTTCGGTCGTGAAAAAGTGCTTTTTTCTCCATTCCTCCCCCTCAAATCCCTTCGAAACACCGGTGCCGAGCAGTCCTCGATTGCCCACAGTCGACTCCATTGCGTCCGGTTCTTCAGACGAAAGACTCGTTTTTTTAGGTGGCGCTACACTCCTTCTGTTGAGCGCTCGACGACTATGAGCAAAAACTCCTCTGCTTTTTACGCAGAACAGACCACTTTTCGCCAAAAGTCGTCTTCTTTTCTCACTAAGTGGCCAAGAGGGAAAAGAGCGCCGCCTACGTTATACAGAAACAACGTAGGCGGCGTTATAGCTTCGTAATGATATCGACGCAAGCGGCACAGCGCGCACTTACCGGCGACTAGCCTCAACCGGCAGATCACAAGTTTGCCCACACCAATGGGGGCTGTTTACGTTCAACTTGGGCGCATTTTTGTTCCCGGCGAGCATCCAAAATAATCTCGGAAGCATTTGGAGAAATAAGAGGGCGAAGAAAATCCCACTTCATAGGCCACTTCCGAGACCGTCTTGCCGCCTTGTTGCAGCAACAGTTCGGCTCGTTTGAGTCGCGTCATGCGAATCAGCTCAACCGGCGAGAGCCCTGTGAGTGCTTTCACCTTGCGATAGAGCTGTACGCGGCTCATTCCCAAATCGGCACCGAGTTCTTCGACGTTCAGTTCGGTATTGGCCAACTTGGCGCGCACGGCTGCTTTGAACTTCTCCACAAATTGCACATCGGCATTGGAGGCTTGTACCTCTTCCACTTCATTGCCGGCGAAATGCCCCTTCAGCAAACGGCGCGTGGTCAAGAGATTTTCGATGCGCGAGAGCAGTACTTTGCCATTGAACGGCTTCGTCACATACGCCTCTGCTCCATATTCATAGCCTTCGATGCGCTGATCGTCATCGAGTGCATTGGCCGTGAGTAGAAGCACCGGGATATGGCCTGTGATTTCACTCGTTTTAATGCGTTTGCAGAGTTCCAAACCATCGACCTTGGGCATGGCTACGTCGCTCACCACCAAATCGGGCATGCGCTTGAGGGTTTCGTTCCAAGCGGCTTCGCCGTCAGGCGCCATCCACACATCGTAGTAGGGCAACAAGAGTTGTGCCACATATTCTCGCACTTCCTGATTGTCATCCACCACGAGCACTTGCGGTTTAGCACCGCCGTTTTCGGGATTGATGAGCCGCTCGACGAGCAGTTTGTCTTCCATTCCTCCGCTCTCTCCCACGCGGTAGACTTCGGCGATGGCGCTTACTTCAGCTTCGAGGGGCAAAGCCGCGGCCGGCACTTCGGGGGCTTCTTCTTGGCGTGCAGGCAAAAAGACCGTAAAGGTGCTGCCCTTGCCGGGATGGCTGGCGGCGTGCACCGTGCCCCCCTGCGCTTCGGCATAAGCCTTGACAATGGCCAAACCGACCCCCGCACCCCCCGACGTATTGTCGGAAGCTTGAAAAAAACGATCGAAGATGTGCGGTAATTTCTCCTCATCAATCCCCTCTCCCGTGTCGGTAATCGCCAATTCGGCACCTGTGGACAAGGGGCGTAATGCAATCGTTACTGTTCCACCTTCGGGAGTGAATTTCAGCGCATTGGAGAGGAGATTATAGAAGATGTGTTCGACCTTCGCCAGGTCGGCCGTCATCTCATAATGCTCGGGGGCTTCAAGACAGAGATTGACGTTGATGCGTTCCGCCCAACTTCTGAAACCGGTCATCCATAGGCGGAGATAGGCCACGCAGTCGAAGCGCGACCACTGCAAACTGATGGCGCCGCTCTGCACTTTGCGCAGATCGAGAATTTCGTTGATGAGATGGAGTAGGATTTTGACGTTGCGATGTGCCACGTCCATCAGTTGGCGATCGCGTCCGTCGAGATGCTCGCTCTCTCGCAAGCGGTCGATCGGATCGGCAATCAGCGTGAGGGGGGTGCGGAATTCGTGACTTACGTTGGTAAAGAAGCGCAATTTCGCATTGGCGGCTTCTTCGGCCAAGCGATGTTTCAGCCGATAGTAACGCAACATCAGTACACCACCGCCCACCACGAGCAAGAAGATCACCACAAACAGGACGAGTAGGATTTTCTGATTGTTATATTGCGTCACTTTCTCCTCAACATCGTTGCTCAACGACTCCAATCGCTGGTATTGTCGCTTGAGTTCGATGCCCTGCATGTAGAAAAGCGTCGCATTCTCGGAAGTGACGAGCGCAGCGGGGAGTTCATTTTCTTTTTTGTAGGGCTTCTTCTCGAGAATGTTGCGCGCCAGTTCCAAAAGCAAGTCGCCGCGCGTGGGATAGATGCACGAAGCCGATAGTCGGTTGGCATACACGGCCTCCAGGCCTCCGCCTTTCGATGGCAATCCGTCGATGCCTACATACAAGACGCTACTGTCGCGCCCTGCACGTACCATGGCTTCGCGCGCCCCCTGTGCCATTTCGTCGTTGTGGCCAAAGACGCAATCGATTTGCTCCACTTCGCGCAAAAGGCTGTCCATCCGCACGGTGGCTTTCTCGCGTGCCCAGTCGGCGTAACAGGCTGTCACAATGTGCAACTCGGGATAGCGCGCAATGGCGTCTAAGAAACCGCGATGGCGCTCAATGGCCGGCGAAGATCCTCGCAAACCTTTGATTTCCACGATGCGACCTTTGCCCTTTAAGCGCGAAGCAACATAATTACCCATCATGCGACCGATGCCATAGTTGTCGGCTCCCATGTAGGCCGTGTAGTTGTCGGTGTTGGTTTTTCGGTCGAAAAGCACCACCGGTATGCCCTTTTTGCGCGCTCTTTCAATGGCCGGGCAAATCGTGCTCATCTGGTTGGGCGAAATGATGAGCAAATCGACACCTTCATCAATGAAATGATTGATTTGTCGCACCTGCGTTTGATCATTGTCGCTGGCCGAGGCGATGTGCAAGTCGATGTCACCATAATAACGCGCGCCCACGCGTAGCTCAGTGTTGAGTTTGTCACGCCAAGCGTCGTCCGAGCACTGCGAAATGCCCACGACATAGCGCTTCTCTCGGTGAGTACAAGCACAAATCAAGAGAAGCAAAAGAACGGTGACCCCAAATGGTCTCAATCTAAAGCGATGTGTTTCCAAAATGTCACAATGTTTTCGTCGGACAAAGATAGGTATTTACTTTTTTCTGACGTTTTGTCGCAAACATCTTATAACAGTATCGCAAAACTCCGCGGATTCTCCATTTCTAAGTACAAATAAATAAAAATACAACTCAAGGGCATTCCGCGACCCACGATGAGTAGGTAAGAAACGGGCTTTTTATGTCGCGCAAGTCCATTTTGTAAGGTTGAGAATACAGTTCGCAAAACAAGAAACAGAATTAACACAAACAAAAGCTCCCTTAACACTTCGAAGACTCTAAAATACCCAAATGTAGTGATTGCACGGCGCAATCGAATGCCGTAACTTTGCAACCCCGATCCCCCACAGACGACCTCTGGGTGGGCATCGCTCCACACAAAAACGACACAAGATGACTTCCGATCGCTCTATTTCGTTCCCCTCCCTCACGAGTTTTTTCCGTTTGCGCGCTGCTCATTCTGCAATGGGCACCCGCTCACGCCGCATGCCCTTGCTTTTTGCCGCCTTGTTGTGCGCCACAGCCGGTCATGCGGCCGGAGATCGCGAAGTGCGCGGACGAATCACCGACCAACAGGGACGTCCTGTGCCACAAGCGGTGGTCACCGTTCGCGGAACGGGGCGCCATGCACTGACCGACTCCGCCGGTGTCTACAAACTGGAGCGTCTTGCGGGACAACAAGCCCTCACCGTTTCTGCGATTGGCTATCGCCAACTCACGCATGCGCTTAAAGTCTCGGCAGACAGCGTGGTGGTGCTGGATTTTCGCCTACTTCCGCTCCAAAACAGCCTTCGCGAAGTGGAAGTCACCACAGGTCGGCTCGGCCGGCTGCGACATTCGGCTTTCAACACCATAGCCATCGACACGCGCGCGCTGCAAAATACAACTAAATCGCTCGGCGACGCGCTGGCAGCTGCGCCGGGTGTGAAGGTTCGCGAGACGGGCGGTGTGGGATCGGACATGAACGTCTCGCTCGACGGCTTCAGCGGGAAACATGTCAAAGTATTCATCGACGGCGTTCCGCAAGAAGGCGTCGGAAGTGCGTTCGGACTCAATAATATACCGGTCAATTTTGCCCAACACATCGAGGTGTACAAAGGCGTTGTCCCGGTGACTTTCGGCGCAGACGCCATTGGTGGGGTGATCAACATCGTCACCGAGACGCCACAATCGGGATGGCACGTCGACGGTTCGTATGCCGGCGGTTCATTCAACACGCATAAGAGCACACTCAACTGGAATCGCACTTGGCAGTCGGGCTGGAAACTCGAAATGAGTGCCTTTCAAAACTATTCGGACAACAACTATACGATCACCGCTCCCGTGAAAGACCTCAGCAATGGGAGCATTGATTTCAAACATCCCGAGCGCGTACGCCGATTCCACGACACTTATCACAATGAAGCCCTGACCGTGCGCGGCGGTGTGATCAATCGACCGTGGGCCGACCGTCTTTTGCTCGGATTCACGCTGGCCGGCATGCACAAAGACCTACAAACGGGCGTAAGACAGGAGGTCGTCTACGGCAAGAAGTATCGTTTCGGGCATTCCTTCATGCCTTCGCTGCAATATGCGAAACGCAATCTCCTGCACAACCGCCTCGATCTCACGCTCACGGCCAACTATAATCGCAACCTCACCACCAATGTCGACACAGCGGCCTACGCTTTCAACTGGCGAGGCGAATCCATTCCGCGAAACTCCCCCGGCGAGCAAAATTATCTCCACTTGCGCTACAACGACGACAACTGGAATGCCGGACTCGATGCGCGTTTTCGCCTCGATGAGCGCAACCTCCTCACCTTCCACCACACTTTCGGCCGCTTCGATCGCAACTCCACGTCACTTTTGGCGCGCGAGAACGAGAAAGCCCCCATCGGACGCGGCACAACCAAGCACATCAGCGGTCTTTCTTACCTCTTTACGCCCAATGAGCGCTGGAATGTGATCGCCTTCGGGAAATTCTATCATTTACAAGTGAGCGGTCCGGTGAGTACCAGCGATTTGCAAGAAAAATTCGTCCGCAAGGAGCACCAACTGGGCTTCTTCGGCTTCGGCGCAGCGGGCACCTATCGTTTCTCTTCCCATTGGCAGGGCAAATTGTCGTACGAACGCGCTTGTCGCCTGCCCAATGTCGATGAACTCTTCGGCGACGACGATCTCGAAAGCGGCAGCGTCACCCTGCAACCCGAGCAGAGTCACAACTTCAATCTGAATCTTTCTTACACACTGCGCAGCGGTCTGCACCACTTGTTGGTCGAGGTGGGCGGCATCTTCCGCGATACGCGCGATTATATTCAGCGCAATGTCATCAGTGTGGGGGGCGGTCGTTTCGGCGCCAGCTATGTCAATTTCGGACGCGTGCGCACTTACGGCCTCAACTCCTCCTTACGCTACGATCTTGGGCACCGCCTCAGCGCCGGCGCCAACTTCACTTACATGGACGTGCGAGACAACATGCCTTTGGCGCAAGATGGCATGACGCGCAACTATGGTTACCGCGACCGCATGCCGAATCTCCCCTATTTGTTCGCCGACGCCGATCTCACCCTGCGGTGGCCGCTGAACTCCTCGCGCAGTCGCGTCTTTTCATTGACTTACGACAGTCAATATCTCCACAGTTTCACGTTCTACTCCTCACGTTTCGGCGC
>ERZ1674203.196-NODE-196-length-15278-cov-5.391316_pt1 | contig 15278 bp, 8 predicted proteins | sample MGYA00581297_ERZ1674203 | MGnify/ENA primary metagenome ERZ1674203 (study PRJEB41354, sample SAMEA4873349) | human saliva metagenome | biome: human-associated habitat [ENVO:00009003]; feature: mouth environment [ENVO:08000002]; material: saliva material... | reverse complement strand
TCGGTCCCACCGGCGTGGGCAAGACCGAGATTGCCCGTCGCCTGGCCCGGCTGGCCAACGCGCCGTTCATCAAGATCGAGGCCACCAAGTTCACTGAGGTGGGCTACGTGGGCAAGGACGTGGATTCGATCATCCGCGACCTGATGGAAGCCGCCATCAAGGAAGAGCGCGACCGCGCCAAGCAGCGCGTGGATGCACGCGCCCGCGATCTGGCCGAAGAGCGCGTGCTGGATGCGCTGCTGCCGTCGTCGGCCCATCAGCGCGCGCCCACGGACTACCGTGACCTGGAAAAACCCATCTCCACCGCCGACGATTCGGTGGCCCGCCAGAAGTTCCGCAAGCGTCTGCGCGAAGGCGAACTCGATGACAAGGAAATCGAGATCGACGTGGCGCAGCCGATGCCGAACATCGGCATCATGGGGCCGGCCGGCATGGAGGAACTGACCAACCAGCTGCAGGGCATGATGCAGGGGATGCCCGGCAAGACGCGCCAGCGCAAGATGCGCATTGCCGAAGCCATGAAGCTGCTGGTGGACGAAGAGGCCGGCAAGCTGGTCAACGACGAGGAGATCAAGCTCACGGCGCTGGCCAACGTGGAGCAGAACGGCATCGTCTTCCTGGACGAGATCGACAAGATTGCCGTGCGCGGTAGCGTGCAGGGCGGTGATGTTTCCCGTCAGGGCGTGCAGCGCGACCTGCTGCCGCTGGTGGAAGGCACGGCCGTCAACACGCGCTACGGTGTGGTCAAGACCGACCACATCCTGTTCATCGCGTCGGGTGCGTTCCATCTGTCCAAGCCGTCCGACCTGGTGCCGGAACTGCAGGGGCGCTTCCCCATCCGCGTGGAACTCAGCTCGCTGTCGGTGGAGGACTTCCGTCGCATCCTGACCGAGACCGATGCCAGCCTCACCAAGCAGTATCAGGCGCTGCTGGCCACCGAAGGTGTCACGCTGGACTTCCGCGACGACGGCATCAACAAGCTGGCCGAGACGGCGTTCCGCGTGAACGAGGGTACCGAGAACATCGGTGCCCGCCGGCTGCAGACAGTCATGGAGCGGCTGCTGGAAGAAGTGTCGTTCCAGGGCGACCGCCGCTCGGGCGAGACGGTGGTGATTGACGCCGCCTTCGTCGAGGAGCGTCTGGGCGACATCGCCCGCAACGAGGACCTGTCGCGCTACGTGCTGTAACGCAGCACCTGCCACCCGCCGTTGATGGCGGCGTGGCTGTCCGTCCGGCTGGTGGCGGTTCGCCGTGACATTTCTCCTTGTTTAGATTGCCGATCGGGACCCGTGTTCATGACACGTCCCGCTCGGGGTCGGGCGTGCATGGCTGTCCAGAGGACGAGCCGTGTTGCCGGCCGATCGTCGCGGACAGCGTTCCGCGGCCCATCAAGCGAGGTCGGACGGGCAGATGAATTCTGCAGCGCAGCGTTTCGGGTCGGGCAAGGCAGGCGGCAACGTCATGCGTGCGCTCGCCGTGCTGGGCATCGTGGCCTTGCTGGCGGCGCCCACGGCCTACTTCCATTACGCCTGGACATCGGTTGAGCGCGAGATGCTGGAGACGGCCCGCGCGGATGCTGAGTTCCTGCGCGAGCGCCTGCTGCAGCAGGATGTCAGGGCACGAAGCAGTTCGACGGATGCTGCCGATGCGGATGAAGGCGGATCGGCAACCGCCCGGAGCATCAACGCCTTGCTGCAGCAATTGCCGCCCATGGGATTCGAGGGGCGGCAGATGGTGCGCGATGCCAACGGCGTCATTCTGGCGCAGCGGGGTGGCGTGCCCCACGGGCCGGTGTTTTCAGTGACGACGCCGCTGCGTGGCGTGCCGGCGCTGCGGGCCGACATCGAGATCATCCGCAGCAGCAAGCCGCTGCTGTGGCACATGCTGGGTGTGGGCTCGCTGGTGCTGGTGCTGGGCGCCTGCATCGCGCTGGTGGCCGTGCAGGGGTATCGACGCACGCGCGGCCAGGGCCGTGACGTGGCTCGCGTCTCGGGGCTGGCAGAGCAGGGGGTGCTGGATCGCAATGCCTTCATTGAGGGCGTGCGGGATGCGCTGGTGCGTTCGGAGCGTGATGGCACCGAATGCACGCTGTTTCATCTGGATCTTGATCATTTCAAGATGGTCAATGGCGCCGTGGGCCAGAGCTGTGCCGACCTGCTGCTGGAGCAGGTGGCCAAGGTGATTCGTGTGCGAATCGATGCGCTGTCGCGCGATGCCGACCTGCCGCCGGTGCTGATGGGTTCGCCGGGTGGCGATGTCTTTCTGCTGCTGGTGGAGGCCATGCCCCGTTCGGCGCCCGTGACGGAGGCCTTTGCCCGTGGCGTGCTGGATGCGCTGGGCAATGCCTTCGAGGTGGGGCCCTATCAGCTGTATCTGTCGGCCAGTGTGGGCGCCAGCCATCGGGCGGGCCGGGCCATCACGGCCGAGAAGCTGATCCGCGAGGCGGAGCTGGCCAAGATCTTTGCCAAGAACCAGGGCTCGGGCAGCTATGCCATTCATGACCAGAACATGGATGTGCAGGCCGAGGCGCGTGACGAGCTGGGTCAGGCGCTGCGTCGGGCGCTGGCCAACGAGGAATTCCTGCTGTACTACCAGCCCAAGGTGCATACGGTGACGGGCGTGGTGACGGGCGTGGAGGCGCTGCTGCGCTGGCAGCCCGAAGGCAAGCCGATGGTGATGCCGGATCAGTTCATTCCGGCGCTGGAAGAGACCGGGCTGATCGTGCCGGCCGGCGCCTGGGTGCTGCGCGAGGCCTGCAACCAGGTGATGACCTGGCGGGCACGTGGGCTGCCGCCAGTGAGCGTGGCCGTGAACGTCTCGGCGCGGCAGTTGCAGCAGCGCGGCTTCGTGGACACGGTAGCCAGTATTCTGAAGGAAACGGGCCTGGAGGCGCGCTACCTGGAGCTGGAGCTGACCGAGACCATCTTTGTGGACAACGCCGGCGACAACTTGCGCATGCTGCGCCGCCTGGCGGACATGGGGGTGAGCCTGGCCATCGACGATTTCGGGACCGGCCATTCGTCGCTGAGCTATCTGAGCAACTTCAGCCCGCGCACACTGAAGATCGACCGCTCGTTCCTGTCGGAGGCTGACGACGGGTCCGACAACATCGCTATTGCCCGCGCCATCATCGCGCTGGGCCATGGCATGGGCATGTACGTGGTGGCCGAGGGGGTCGAGACCGAGGCGCAGGTCGATTTCCTGCGCGGCTACGGCTGCGATCAGATGCAGGGTTACCTGTTGAGCAAGCCGCTGCCGGCGGACAATCTGGAGCAGTGGCTGCGGGCCCGCATCCAGAGCCAGCTGAGCCTGAACGCGGCGCGGCGCGCGGCGATGGTTTGAGGGCGCTGCCCAGTTTTTTCGATACCGTTCCCCAACGGTCTGACGGTCTGACGGTCTGACGGTCTGACGGTCTGACGGTCTGGCGCAGGTGGCGCAGGCATGGCTGGCAGGGCACGGCCGTGTGACGGCCTGGGCATGTCCGGGGTGCCGGCGGCGGTGATGGCCGCTATCATCCCGGGTGGACGTGCCGCGGCGGCATCCGGCCGCCGGGTGGCAGGCGTCCCTTCACAGGAGACCCCCGGTCATGACCGACGACAGCCTTTCTCCCGGCGTCAAGGCGCAGATTCTGTCCGAAGCGCTGCCCTACCTTCGTCGCTTCCACGGCAAGACCGTGGTGATCAAGTACGGCGGCAACGCCATGACCGACGAGCGTCTTAAGCGCAGCTTTGCGCACGACGTGGTGATGCTGAAGCTGGTGGGCATCAACCCGGTGGTGGTGCATGGCGGCGGTCCGCAGATCGAGCAGGCGCTGACCCGCATGGGCAAGGAAGGCCGCTTCATCCAGGGCATGCGCGTGACCGACGAGGAAACCATGTCCATCGTGGAGATGGTGCTGGCCGGTCAGGTGAACAAGGAAATTGTCGAGCTGATCAACACGGCCGGCGGCCAGGCCGTGGGCCTGACGGGGCAGGACGGCAACCTGATCCGGGCGAAGAAGCTGCTGCTGCCCAGTCAGGAAACGCCTGGCCAGATGGTCGACATCGGCCTGGTGGGCGACATCGAGCAGTGCGATCCCGCCATCATCCGCACGCTCACCGGCCACAGCTTCATTCCCGTGGTGGCGCCCATCGGTTCGGGTGAGTCGGGCGAGACCTACAACATCAACGCCGACGTGGTGGCCGGAAAGATCGCCGAAGTGCTGCAGGCCGAGAAGCTGGTGCTGCTGACCAACACCGCTGGCGTGCTGGACAAGTCCGGTCGGCTGCTGACCGGGCTGACGGCTGCCCAGGTGGACGCGCTCTTTGCCGACGGCACGATCTCGGGCGGGATGCTGCCCAAGATCTCGTCGGCGCTGGATGCCGCCAGGTCGGGCGTGAAGGCCGTCCACATCATCGACGGTCGGGTGGACCACTGCCTGCTGCTGGAGCTGCTCACCGACCAGGGCGTGGGCACGATGATCAGCTGCAACTGAGCCGGCCGCACCCGGTTGGCTCGGCAGGCTGCCGGTGTTGCTTTCAGGCTGCACCCGTGCGGATGTCGGGCGGCTTGCCGGACGTGAAAGCCGGCGTTGCAGCCTTTCACGGTCGATCCGGGTGCCGGCTGCGGGCAGGCCCGGCTACAATGGAAGACGCCCGCGGGCACCCTCAGCCTGCCGACTCCCATACCCGCGTCCGCTGTCGTTCTGACTGGCGGACCTTTCGAATGCCCCAGGGCCGTGGCCCTCTGCACCGTCCGTTCGCGCATGACCGATCCCGTCGACTCCCAGTTCCCTGAATCCTCCGGTTCCGCCGTGGGCGGGGCTGCCGCGCTTGCCTCGACACCGGACATGGCTGCTGCCGCGCCGGAAGGGCAGGGGGCGGGCGTGACGGCGAGTGTGGACGCGAGCGCTGCCGCGTCGCAGGGCGCTGCGCCGGAGCAGGCGTCGGCGGATTCGTCGGGTGAGGAGATTGATGTGCGCCGCCGTGTGCGCAAGCGTCCCAAGCCCGGCGAGCGCCGCCTGCAGATCCTGCAGGCGCTGGCCGAGATGCTGGAGCAGCCCAAGGGCGAGCGCGTCACCACGGCGGCGCTGGCCGCCAAGCTTTCGGTCTCGGAAGCGGCGCTTTATCGGCACTTTGCCAGCAAGGCGCAGATGTTCGAGGGGCTGATCGAGTTCATCGAATCGACGCTGTTCGGGCTGATCAATCAGATCACCCGCGAGGAAGAGCACGGTCTGGCCCAGGTGCAGCAGATCACCAACCTGTTGCTGACCTTCTCCGAGCGCAACCCCGGCATGACCCGCGTGCTGGTGGGCGATGCACTGATCAACGAGGACGATCGCCTGCAGGTGCGCATCAATCAGCTGACCGACCGGCTGGAGCTGTCGCTGAAGCAGTGCTTCCGTACCGCCATGGTGCAGGAGCAGCTGCCGGCCGACACCGATGCCGGTGCCCGGGCAGATCTGGTGCTGTCCTATGTGCTGGGCCGTTGGGCACGTTATGCCAAGGGCGGCTTCAAGCGCATGCCCACTGAAAATGTCAGTATACAGATCGGGTATTTTGTGAGCTGACGGAAGATAATCCGTCCCTGCTTCCGTACCGGCATTTGATTCCCCCATGGACGGCGCGCTCCATCACGGGCTGCGTGCATGACCTGCCAGACGGGCCGATGGCCGAAGAATGGCTTGCTGTCAGGGGCTTCGGGAAGGATGGCAATATTTTCGGTACGTCATGACACATCCTTCCGTATTGTCGTGTGCTGTCGTAATGAGCGCATGAATTCGATGCGCCATGTATGCAGGCTGTAAATCGCCGTCAGTCACTGTTAATATGGTGGCAGGATATTTGTAGTGTCTGCCGACATGCCGGGCTAGACTGGCCGTCCCTTTCCTTGTGAATTATCAATGGGACGTTTTCATGTTTCTGAACCGAGATGACTGCCACCTGCGCGCGGTATCCGTATCTTCCAGTCAGGGCCGGCGACCGCTGGCCGCCGTCATTGCAGCCCTGATGCTGCCGTGCGTCGTGGGCAGCGCCCATGCCACCAATATCCCTGCATCGCAGGAGACTACCTCTGTACAGGCCAAGGCAGACGAAACCGGGACTGCCCAGGCCTCAGGCAGCAGCCAGGGCTCCACCACCCAGGCTCAGGCCGATTCCAGCACGTCGAGCGCCGCCCAGGCGCAAGCTGGCGAACAGGACAGCGGCACCCAGGACACCCCCTCGACCCGGCCGGCCACGTCGGCAGACGGCCAGACCGCCGATTCCAGCACGGCCGCCGCAGACTCGTCGGCTGCGGGTCAGGCGGCCACGACCGGGCAGGCCGGCAGCGCCACCTCGGATGCCGCCAGCAACGGAAGCTCGACGGCCGCCAGTGGCGGAACCTCGGCAACCACTGGCGCTGGTGCCTCGACCACGGCCGACAGCGGCACTTCCACGGCGACCGGCGGCGGTGCCTCGACTGGTAGCAGCAGCACGGGCACCTCCACGACGCAGGCTTCCTCCGGTAGCGATACGTCCACGCAGGCTGCCTCGAGTTCGGAACAGGCCTCTTCAGCGACCCAGGCGGCCGGCAGCAGCCAGACCACGGGCTCCAGCGATGGCAGTGCCGCCACCACGGGCAGTGCGTCGACCTCGACGGGGGCTGCAGGCTCGACCAGCAGCAATACCGCATCCACCAGCGGCGCGGCCTCGGGCAGCGATGCTGCGACGACCGCTGGTACTGCCTCCGGCAGCGACACGTCGTCCAGCGGCGCCACGACCTCGGCGGCTGACACCGCCTCCGGCAGCAGCACCACGGGCACCACGGCCGCCAACGACTCGTCGTCCGGCACTGGCACTGCGTCGTCCGGTGACTCCTCCGCCACCGGCAGCAGCAGCGCTTCCGGCAGCGATGCCTCGTCCAGCACCGCCGCCACGGGCCAGTCGGCCGCAGATGGCAGCAGCCAGGCGTCGACCACCGACAGCACCACGCAATCCGGCGGGCAGTCCAATGTCCAGGGCCAGACCTCGGGCGCCACCAGCGACCAGACCCAGGACCAGGACGCCACCTCGCCCAGCAACAGCAAGACCGAAGGCCAGGGCCAGCAGGAAGCACAGAACCAGTCCCAGACGCAGGGCCAGACCGCCGGCACCACCCAGGATGCCGCCGAAGCCCAGGCCGGCCAGAGCCAGGCCCAGGCTGCCGGGTTCGTCGACCACGGCATTCCCACCCCGGTGGCACAGACCCGGGGCGTGGTGTCCACCGTGGACCAGAGCGGCCAGGACGTGATCCTGACCTGGCTGCAGGACTGGCGCGGCGGCTATGCCATTCTGATGGTGAATGCCGAGACGGGCGCCTCGCAACAGTTCGACGTGCCGTTCAAGCCGGACGGTGACGAGCCCTCGGCCATCTACCTGTCGTCGAAGAACCGCCTGTACACGCTGTTCAACAGCCAGTTCGTCGAGTTCGACGTGGCCAGCAAGCGCTTCACCTTCCACGGCAAGGTCAACGGCAAGACTGCCATGAGCCTGACCGAGGACAAGGATGGCCGGATCTGGGCAGCCACCTACCCGAACAACCAGCTGGTGAGCTTCAATCCGCAGAATTCATCATTGCAGAATCACGGCCAGCTGGCCAAGGAGTCGTGGACGCAGTATCCGCGCTCCATCGCGGTGGATGCCCATGGCTGGGTCTACGTGGGTTCTGGCCTGGCGGCTTCGCAGATCTACGCCTACAACATCCAGAGCCACGCCACCCAGGCGCTGCTGTCGTCCTCGCAGCGTGTTTCGGGCACTGCCGTGGTGACGCAGTCCCAGAGCAATGTCGTCTATGCCCGCAACGGCCGGCAGCAGTTCATGCTGACCAACGGCAAGGCCAGCGGTCTGAGCGCCGGCGCTCAGGTGGCCGAATCCAACCTGAAGGGCGGGGCGCAGAATCTGGTGGACCGCGAGTTCCCGTCGGGTCGTCGCCTGGTGTCGGTGGACATGCACGACCGTACCCTGGTCACGCGTGATGCGTCGGGCCAGCAGAAGACGGTGAAGTTCAACTACACCACCCAGGGCGCTGCGCTGACCTTCGTCTGCGCCACCGGCGACAACAAGGTGTGCGGCGGCACGCGCTTCCCGATGCACACGTTCTACTACAACGCGGGTGACAACAAGTTCGACAGCAAGCAGCTGCCGCGCCAGCCGAACGTGATGGCCGCGCTGGGCTCGCGCCTGTACGTGGCTGCCTATCCGGACGGTAAGCTGTTCCAGGAAAGCGAGAACGGCAAGAACGAGTTCTCCGAAGTGCTCAACGCCTACCCGTCCATCAACCGGCCTCATGCCATGCTGATCATGGGCGGCGGTTCGCAGATCGCGCTGGCCGGCACGCCGGAATACGGCACGACCGGTGGCGGCATGATGTTCTGGAACCGTTCCAGCGGCCAGAAGAGCCGGATCGATCATTGGCACCTGGTGCCCAACCACTCGGTGCAGGCGATGGTCGAGCTGTCCAACGGCATGCTGCTGGGTGGCACGACCGTGGCGCCGGGCACGGGTGGCGTCACCAAGGCCACCGATTCGAGCGAGCTCTTCCTGATGGATGCCAACACCCATGAGGTGCGCTGGCGCGGTGCGCCGGTGCCGGGCGCCAAGACCATCACCGACCTGATGGTGGGCACCGATGGTCTGGTCTATGGCCTGGCCGACAGCGTGGACCTGTTCGTCTTCAACCCGAACAACCGCCAGGTGGTCTCGGTCAACCGCTTCTCGAAGGACCTGGGACCCTCCGTGTACGCGCAGGGCACCCGTGCCTTCGTGAAGGGCGCCGATGGCAGCATCTACGTCCTGCTCTACAACGGCATCGGCAAGGTCGACACCAAGGCCCATACCGTCAGCCGTGTGGTCTCCTCGCCGGTGCGCATCACCGTGGGGGGTGCCGCAGCCAACGGCCGGATCTACTTCGGCTCCAACAACCACCTGTACAGCTGGAAGGCCCAGTGAGGGTGAGGGGCCGACCCAGGCATGACCGGCAACCGCCGGCGCTGACCTGAGCCGGTCCCGAGACCGATGTACCCCGGGGCCGGATCGTCTCTTCTCCGCGAGGAGGCGATCCGGCCTTTTTTCATGCCTGAATTACGTAATAAGGAATAATGAATCACTAAAGGGGTTTCACAAATACGTTGTTGAGAAGCAACACTTGGCAAGTCCATGTTTTTGCGCGCGAAACCTGGGCATAGTTGGCACATGGAGGGGCTTTCGTGTTGACTCATAAGACAGGGCAGCTATATTCATAACGGTTCCGTCAGTTTTAGAGATTCGTTACAAACATGTCCAAGACACGCATCTTCTCGGTTGTCGGCGCACGACCCCAGTTCGTGAAGGCCGCCATTGTCAGTCAGGCCCTGGAAAAGTATCCGGACGTCGAGCACGCCATCGTGCACACTGGCCAGCACTACGACCAGAACATGTCCGATGTGTTCTTTGAAGAACTGGGCATGCCGGCGCCAGCCTTCAACCTGCACATCTCGGCCAGCGGGCACGGCGCCATGACCGGCCGCATGCTGGAGGCCCTGGAAAAGCTCTACATCGACGAGAAACCCGATGTCGTCGTTGTCTACGGTGACACCAACAGCACGCTGGCCGGTGCGCTGGCTGCGGCCAAGATCCACCTGCCGCTGGCCCACGTCGAGGCCGGCCTGCGCTCGTTCAACCGCATGCCGGAAGAGATCAACCGGGTGCTGACCGACCACATCACCGACGTGCACTTCTCGGTGACGGACGTCTCCACCGCCAACCTGCTGCGCGAAGGCATCAGCGGCCCGCGCGTCGAGCAGGTGGGTGACGTGATGTATGACTGCGCCCTGCAGATGGCCGAAGTGGCCGAGCGCCGCTCGCACGCGCTGGAAACCTTCGGCGTCGAGCCCGGCAAGTTCGTGCTGTGCACCGTGCACCGCGCCAACAACACCGACGATCCCAAGCGCCTGCAGTGCCTGATGGAAGGTCTGGACCTGCTGGCCCAGCACCTGCCCGTGGTGCTGCCGCTGCACCCGCGCACCCGTTCGCGCGTCGAGGCCCTGGGCTTCAAGCCCAAGTCGCCCAACTTCAAGATCGTCGATCCCATCGGCTACATCGACATCGTGCGCCTGGAGCGTGCTGCGGCCGTCATCGTCACCGACTCGGGCGGCGTGCAGCGCGAGGCCTTCTTCCACAAGGTGCCCTGCGTCACCTTCCGCGACGAGACCGAGTGGACCGAACTGGTCGATTCCGGCTGGAACGTGCTGGCCCCGCTGGATGATCCCGAGAAGTTCAAGGACATCTGCCTGTCGCGGGTGGGCACGCGCGGCACCCCGAAAGAGCACTACGGCAACGGCGATGCCGGCGTGAAGATCGCCGCCACGCTGGTGAAGATGCCGCAGATGACGTTCAAGCGCTGAACTGCTCCCGCTGATCATGGAAACCCGTCGTTTGAACATCCTCTTCCTGACGGACAACTTTCCGCCCGAGCGCAACGTGCCCGCCATGCGTACCTGGGAGCACGTTTCGCGCTGGGTGAAGGATGGCCACCAGGTCACCGTCATCACCACCGCCCCCAACTTCCCCCAGGGCAAGCCGCTGGCCGGCTACAAGAACCACTGGTACTTCAAGGAAGACATGGGGGGGGTGAAGGTCATCCGCGTCAAGAGCTACATCGCGGCCAACGAGGGCTTCCTCAAGCGCATCCTGGACTATGTCTCCTTCATGGTGACGGGCGGCATTGCCGCCATGTTCCAGCGCCGCCCCGACATCCTCATCTCCACCTCGCCCCAGTTCTTCTGTGCGGTGGCAGGCTGGATCGTGTCGCGGCTGCGCCGCCTGCCCTGGATCTTCGAGCTGCGTGACCTGTGGCCGGCCTCCATCGTGGCCGTGGGTGCCATGAAGGAAGGTCTGCTCATCCGCATGCTGTACTGGATCGAGATGAGCATGTACCGGGCATCCGACCGGGTGATTGCCGTGACCAAGGGGCTGCGCCAGGACCTGGTGGACCGGGGCATTCCGGGTGACAAGGTGGTGGTGGTGCGCAACGGCGCCGACACCAACCGCTTCACCCCGCGGCCCAAGGATCCGGCCCTGGTGGAGAAACTGGGCCTGCAGGGCAAGTTCGTGGTGGGCTACTACGGCACCATCGGCATGGGCGCGGGCGTGCAGACCGCCGTCGATGCCGGGGCGCTGCTGCGTGACCGCGACGACATCGTGATCATGCTGGCTGGTGCGGGCGCCGAGTATGCCGAGGTGGAGAAATCCATCAAGGACCAGGGCCTGACCAACGTGAAGCTGCTGCCGCCCTTTGACCAGTCCGAGATGCCGGCGGTCTGGAGCCTGCTCGACGCCGCCATCGTGATGATGAAGGATCGGCCTCTCTTCAAGGCCACCATCTCGTCCAAGACGTTCGAGGCGCTGGCCATGGGCATGCCCGTCATCATGAGCCTGCCGGCCGGTGAGGCCACCGGGCTGGTGGACGAATACGGTTTCGGCATCAATGTGCGCCCCGAGAACCCGCAGGACATGGCGGCTGCCATCCAGCGGCTGGCGGACAATCCGGAACTGAAGGCCGAACTGGGTCGCAAGGCGCTGGAAGCCTCGAAGGACTTCTCGCGCGAGCGCTCTGCCGGCCTGGTGATGGACGTGGTGCAGGACGTGATGGCCAGCCGTGGCAAGTGAGATCGCAGCCCTTCAGGGTGCGTGATACGGAAGCCGTCTCGCAGTCATGACCGGACCGGTGCGCCGCAAGGCGTGCCGGTCCCACCAAGAATCACAACAATGAACATCGACAAGCTTTTTTCGGCCGGGGGTTCCGGCAACGTGCTGGTACTTGCCCCGCACACCGATGATGCCGAGCTGGGCTGCGGCGGCACCATTGCCCGTCTGGTCCGCAGTGGCCACCGCGTCATCACCGTGGCCTTCTCGGCCGCCGAGGACTCCGTGCCCAAGGGCTTTCCGCGCGATGTGCTGCGCACCGAGAACCGCAATGCGGCCCAGAAGCTGGGCGTGAAGCCCGAGGATGCGCTGGTGCTGGACTTTCAGGTGCGCACCTTTCCGGAGCATCGGCAGCGCGTGCTGGACACGATGATCCGCCTGAACCGCGAGTATCGGCCTTCGCTGGTCTTTGTGCCCAGCGCCACCGATACCCACCAGGATCACAAGACGGTGGCCGACGAGGGCTTCCGCGCCTTCAAGCGCACCACCATCCTGGCCTACGAGCTGTCGTGGAACACGCTGGAATTTTCCAACCGCTGCTTCGTGACGCTCGAGGAAGAGGACATCCAGAAGAAGATCGCCGCGCTGTACGAGTACAACTCGCAGCAGGCCTGTCGCACCTACGTGAACGAGGCCTACGTGCGGGCGCTGGCGCTGGTGCGCGGCACCCAGATCCAGAAGCCGCTGGCCGAAGTCTTCGACGTGCCGCGGCTGATTCTGGACTGAGGCCGCACGGGCTCAATCCAGGTGCAGGACCACCGGCCAGTTGGAGTCGGTGCCCCCGTTGCTGTAGTGATTGAAGTGGTAGGCGTTGATCCAGTTGCCGTTCACGCGGTGCTGGGCGTTGGATTCGGTGAACGCCACCGGCGAGCTGAAGCCGTGGTGTGAACCGTTGCGGAAATCGGCGAACTTCCACTGGCTGCCACCTTCGGGCAGGAACTCCACATCGTAGGTCTGGCCGGCCTGCAGCGTGATGGTGCCGAACGAGGCGTCATACCAGTAGACCTTGCCCACCCGTGCGGACTTGAGCTGCAGCCCGTAGTAGTTGGCACCCGAGCTGATGCGGCCGCTGGCCAGTTCGCGGTTGCCCTGCACGATGCGCCAGCGCAGCGAGCCGCCCACCGAGGCTGCCGTGGCAAACGACAGACCCGAGACCCGCTTGGTGCTGTACGGGCGGAAACGCTCACGCACCGGGTGGCTGGCCGTGGCCGTGAAGATGCGCTGCGGGTCCACAGCCCCGCTTTCCATGGCCGACGAGCCCTGCTTCTGGCCATTGCGGGTGGTCAGCTGCAGGATGGGCACATAGTAGTTGCCGCCGGCGGGGCTCTGCGTCATGTCGTTCCACGAGAATCCCCCGCCCGACCATGCGTTCCGGGTGCCCAGCAGCGTGGCCCAGTCGGTGGGCGAGACCCAGCGCGAAGGCCGGCCATTGCCCGAATGGGTGATGGTGTTGTTGCTGCTGATGTAGTTCTGATGCGGCGCCGGGTGGATGTTGTCCAGCACCAGGTGATAGATGCGGCCGGCCACCAGAGGCTGCTGGCTGCTGAAATAGGCATCGTTGAAGATGGGATTGCCGCGGTAGGCTGCCGAACCCGGCGTGAAATAGGCCGTGGCCAGCGGGGTGGCCGACATGTTGGGGCGGTGTGCGCCGCTGCCGTCATCGGGCATCAGCCGCAGGCGGATATTGCCGCCGTTGCCGGCCGAATAGCCGCGACCCGGCTGCCAGTAGAGGCGGGCGGTGCTGAGGTGGCCGTTGATGGTGGCCCGGAAGCGGTTGGAGACGATCTGCTCACGCCGGCCGTTGATACCGACGATGGTGTTGGCCAGCGCATCCTGCCGGAAGACGCCCGGACCGTAGAGCCGGCGCACTTCATACGAGGTCAGCGCGTGGTTGCCGCTGCCGGCAGATACCACGGCCTTGGTCTGGCGACGGCCTGGGGCCTGCTTGGTCTGCGCCGGGGTGCTGTCGCTCTGCGTGGCCAGGGTGTTGGGGGCGTGGGAAGAGACGGCCTTGGTGTTCAGATGGGCCGTGTCATCATCCGTATGTACGCCACAAGCTGCCAGGGGAATGGCCAGGGCGACGATGCCTTTGCGCAACGAGTTGTATATATATGAATGACTATGAGGTTTTTTGCTGACGTTTGTATTGCAATTTGTCATTGAGTTATTCCTAAGTTTGACGGGCGTAATGGTATGTGCCCTTGTCGGTAAAGTAAACAAAAACCCCTGACTGTCGAGTCCCCATTTATTGGGGGACATGACGATTCTGCGCGGATGGGCCTGTTTCGGCGGAGATGAGCGCCAGATATCGTCATGATGTGCGCCGGCAGGGCAGAATGAATGGCCGCGCCGTGTGCCGGATACGGGAGATGAATTCCGGGCGCAATAGGGGCGAGTTTATGGATAATGTCCGGATAATAAGGTTGGCATGGCGTCAATGGTGGTGTGCGACGGATGTGAGGCCGTTATTCGGGGACCAGTGGCCGCTTTGCGGGTATGGAAGGGCAGTGCGCGCGAATTGGGCGCGTACCCGTCGTTGGCGTATTCCGGCCGAGTGAGCGCCCGAAAAATGCCCCTGAGCGGGCCGAAAAAGACCGCCCGGCCCCCTTTCCGGGAGGGGACGGAGGCCGCATTCGGGCACCGAAGCGGCCGGTTTTATGCGTCGGTTTTTTCCTGCAGAGTGTAGCCTGACAGGTACACGGAAACGCTGTATCCGCCCCGGATGGCCTGCGAAAGGCTGGCGATCCGGGGATTGGCAGGGGTGCGTGTGTGTTCCGGAACCCTGGCGGGCGTCAGGGCGCCATGTGCAGGACCACGGGCCAGTTGGCCTCGATCTTGCCGGCACGGGTGTGGTTGAAGTGGTCGACGTTGATCCACTGACCATTCACGCGGTGCTGGGCATTGGATTCGGTGAAGGCCGCTGGCCAGCTGAAGCCGTGCAGCGAGCCGTTGTAGAAATCGGCCACCTTCCACTGACTCTGGCCCTGGGGCTGGAACTCCACGTCGTAGGTCTGACCGGCGGCCAGCGTCACGCCCTGGCCGCCATTGATCTCGGCGTCATGCCAGAAGACCTTGCCGACCCGGTTGGCGTTGGCCTGCAGCGCGGTGTAGTTGGGCGCGTCTGTCGTGAACTGCCCGCTGGCCAGCACGTTGCTGCCCTGCAGGATGCGCCACTGCAGCGTGCCCGCAACCGATGCCGCCGTGGCAAACGACAGACCCGTCACGCGCCGCTCGCGCGTGGGGCGGAAACGTTCCCGGATGGGCTGCTCGGCCCTGATGGTGAAGATGCGACCCGGATCAACCGCGCCACTTTCCATGTTGGCCATGCCCTGGCGCTGGCCGTCTGCCGTGGTGAGCTGCAGGATGGGCACATAGTAGTTGCCGTTGGAGGCGTTGCGCGTGTAGTCGGACCACGTGAAGGCATCCGAGGAACCCACTGCACGCGAGCCCCGCAGCGTGCCCCAGTCAACGGACGAGACCCAGCGGGAGGGGCGGTCGTTCTGTTCGTGGGTGATGGCGTTGTTGCTGCTGATGTAGTTCTCGCGCGGATCCGGAGCCACATTGTCCATCACCAGATGGTAGATCTGGCCGGCCACCAGC
>ERZ1674203.190-NODE-190-length-15489-cov-5.280485_pt1 | contig 15489 bp, 9 predicted proteins | sample MGYA00581297_ERZ1674203 | MGnify/ENA primary metagenome ERZ1674203 (study PRJEB41354, sample SAMEA4873349) | human saliva metagenome | biome: human-associated habitat [ENVO:00009003]; feature: mouth environment [ENVO:08000002]; material: saliva material... | reverse complement strand
CAGTATCGGGCCATGAGGAATCCGCTGAAGGAGTTACCCATGGTGAATGAAGAGGGGCAGGGGATGACGGATACCGGAACAGCTGGAATGTCCGGTAGCGGACAGGGTGAGGGGCCTGAGGGCATGCAGACGGAGCAGCCCCGGCGAGTCGAGCCGCTGCATTTTCCGTTGTGGGGCAGCCGACTGATCGAGGCCAGTGCCGGCACCGGCAAGACCTACACGATCGCAGCCCTGTACCTGCGGCTGGTGCTGGGACATGGCGAGCGCGGCACCGTGGACCTTGACGCGGCGTATCCGCCCGACGTGGACATGGGGTTTCTCGAGGGTGCGAAACCGCCCCAGGAGGCCACGGCGTTCCGTGAAGCGCTGACCCCGCCGAAGATCCTGGTGGTGACCTTCACCGAAGCGGCCACGCTGGAACTGCGGGACCGCATCCGGGCGCGGCTGGCCGAGGCTGCGGCATTCTTCCGGGCCAGCGCCGAAGCTGTCGAGGCGGAAACTTGTCTGGATGCCATGGAACCGGGGAGCGTTCCTGATCAGGATGTCGTTGGCGGGCAGCCCGTGCCGGATGCCGCCTCGGCCGGGGATGACCTTGCCGTACTGCTGAAGGCCGATCCTTTCCTGCAGGGTCTGCGTGATGCCTATCCGGCCTCCCAATGGTCCGAGCGGGCACATACCCTGCAGCTGGCCGCAGAGTGGATGGATGAATCGGCCATTTCCACCATCCATGGCTGGTGCAATCGCATGTTGCGTGAGCATGCCTTCGACAGCCGCGGGCTGTTCAACCAGACGCTGAGCACCGACACCTCGGAGCTGCTGGCCGAGGCCTGCCGTGATTACTGGCGCAATTTCTGTCAGGGCCTGCCGCTGGAGGCTGCCCGAGTGCTGCAGGGCTGGTGGGCTGATCCGGATGCGCTGCAGAAGGAAGTGCAGAGCCTGCTGTCCGATCTGGACGCGTTGTCCGGTGAGGGACACTCGCCGGCCGAGGCCATCGGCGAGGCACAGCAGCAGCGCAGAGAGCAGCTGCAGGCGCTGAAGGCCCCGTGGCGGGAGGGCTGGATCGACGAGCTGGGGGGCATGCTGGATGCCGGGCGGGAAAAGCCTGCCACCTCACGCAGGGGCAAGGGAGGGGCCGAGCCGGTGTCGGAAGCACGGCCTGAACAGGCATTTCCGATCGGCTGGCTCAATGGCAGCAAGGTGAGAACCAACAATCAGGCCCAGTGGTTGCAGCTGCTGCGTGACTGGGTGGACGATGCCGACATGGTAAAGCCCGGACTGTCCGAGACGGCCATGAATCGCCTGACGCCGGATGGCCTGCGCGACGCCTTCGGCAAGGATGTCGATGCCCAGGATCCTGCGCTCGTGGCCATGCTGGACCATCCGGCGCTGGCGGCGATGGCGGCCCTGCCAGGGAAGCTGGCGGCGCTGCCGGATGGGCGTCAGGCGACGCTGCTGCATGCCGCACGCTGGATCGAGGCGCGCTATCGCAGGGCACGTGACCAGAGAAGCGAGATGAGCTTCGATGACCTGCTGCGACAGCTGGCGCAGGCACTGGCATCACAGGGTGGAGAGCGGCTGGCCGAACGGATCCGGACACAGTTCCCGGTGGCGATGATCGATGAATTCCAGGATACCGATCCGGTGCAGTACAGCATCTTCGACCGCGTCTATCGGGTGGAGAAGAACTGCCCGGAGCAGGCGCTGATCCTGATCGGGGACCCGAAGCAGGCCATCTATGCCTTCCGGGGGGCCGACATTCATACCTATCTGCGGGCGCGCGAGGCCACCCGAGGACGGCACTACACGCTGGACACCAATTTCCGCTCGTCGAAAGCCATGGTGGGCGCCGTCAACCATGTCTTCGAGGTGGCCGAGCAGCGCCCCGGCGGCGCATTCCGGTTCGGTGCCGTATCGGATGACGGGCACGGTGCAGGAGCAGCGGCGTCGCTGCCTTTCCTGGCGGTGAAGGCGCAAGGGCGCAAGGAAATCTGGCAGGACACGAAGTATCCGGGCGGGGCTGCGCCGGCACTGATCGCCTGGACGATGCCGGAAGATGCCGGAAACAGGTTGAATGCCAAGTCCGGTCATGTATCCAAGGGGGCCTATACCGCGCATTATGCCGAGGTCACGGCACGGGAGATCGCGCGCCTGCTGCAGGCGGGGGTCGAGGGTCGTGCCGGTTTTGCCAGTCCGGTGCGTCCGGACGAACAGCACGTTCATGCGGGTGAGGGGGATTCGCGCCGTGTTTCCGGCGTGCGGCCGGCCGACATCGCCGTGCTGGTCAACAGCGGCCGGGAGGCCGATGCCGTCAGAAAGGCCCTGCGTGCCCAGGGCATCCGCAGTGTCTATCTGTCCGAGGATGAGTCGGTCTATGCCAGTCCGGTGGTACCGCCACTGCTGCGCTGGCTGCAGGCGGCGGCCGAGCCTGCGAACGGACGGCTGCTACGTGCGGCATTGGGTACCGCCCTGTGCGGGCTGGATGCCCTGCAGCTGGAGCGGCTGGTGCATGACGAGCTGCACTGGGAGGAGCGGGTGGCGCAGTTCCAGCGCTACCGGGAGATCTGGCGTAGCCAGGGCGTGTTGCCGATGGTCCGTCACATGCTGCAGGATTTCGGCGTGGTGCCCCGCTTGCTGGCGCAGGGGGGTGAGCGGCAGCTGACCGATCTGCTGCATCTGAGCGAGCTGCTGCAGCAGGCATCCACTCGGCTGGAAGGCGAGCACGCCCTGGTGCGCTACCTGCAGGAGCAGCGGGATGCCCCCGAAGGCGAGCGTGAGGCGCGCCGTCAGCGGCTGGAAAGCGACGATGCCCGGGTGCGCGTGGTGACGGTGCACAAGTCCAAGGGGCTGGAGTATCCGCTGGTGCTCCTGCCGTTCTTCTGCGCTGTGCGCCCGGTGGAGGCAAAGGATGCGCTGCTGCGCTGGCATGATGCGGATGGCCAGCTTCGACTGGTGCCGGGCAGGAGCGCGGATGACGAGATCGTGGCTGCAGCCGATGCGGAACGGCTGGGTGAGGATCTGCGAAAACTGTATGTGGCGCTGACGCGGGCACGTCATGCCACCTGGGTGGGCCTGGGGGCTCTGGAGAACCTGCACCGCAGTGCAGCAGGTCATCTGCTGGGGCTGGGTGGCGAAAGTGGCGATGGCCATCGGCTGTTTGCTGCCCTGCAGGAGCAGGTTGAGCAGTGGCGTGAGGGCGTTGCACCGGGTGTTGTGGCGGTGGAGGAAGCGTCGTTGCCGGCAGATGGGCACGGCGAAGGGGGCGTGACACAGGCGGCCTTGTGGAGCCCCTCTGAGCGCGTATCCGGGCGGGGTGCGGTCGCGTGGAAAACGCCGCCGATGCTGCCTGGCCAGTCATGGCCGCGATGGTGGATCGCCAGCTATTCGGCGCTGGAGGTGGAAGATGTTGCAACGACGCTTTCCGCATCCGGCTCACCGTCCGACCGGGGCGTGCATGAGACGGTTGTCGCACATGGGGATGTGGAACGCGTGAAACCGGCCGCTGGTGATGGATGGGAGCCGGGACGGAACGTGGCCGAAAGCGATGCACCTTACGGCGATTCGGCACTGACCGATACCTGGGCCGAGCAGCGCGCAGCCGATGCCGTGTGGCAGCGGCACCTGGTGCAGGCGGCTGAAGCTTCTGCGCTGGCGATGGTGGATCCTGAGCAGGGCGTGGGGGGGCTCGGCAGCAGCGTGCATGATTTTGCGCGGGGGCCCCAGGCCGGTACCTTCCTGCATGGTTTGCTGGAATGGGCCGGACGCCAGGGCTTTGCTGCGCTGGCAAAGGATCCGGCACGCCTGGCCGAGCAGGTGCGCTGGCGCTTGCAGCGCATGCCCGACTGGCAACCCTGGCAGTCGCTGTTGACGGACTGGCTGGTGCGTCTGCTGACGCAGTCCCTGCCGCTGGATGCGGTGGGCGGGGATCGGATCCAGGGCAACGTGGAAGAGGCGTTGGTGGGTGCCGGGCACGCGCCGTCAGACGGCACCTCATCGTTCACGCTGGCCGGCCTGCGGCAGTATCAGGTGGAGATGAGCTTCATGCTGGCGGTGCAGGACATCGACCTGCCGGCGCTGGATGCCTGGGTGCGCCAGCACACGTTCAGTGGCGCGGCGCGCCCCCCGTTGCTGCCGGGGCAGCTCAACGGCATGTTGAAGGGCTTCATCGACCTGGTGTTCGAGCATGAGGGGCGCTTCCATGTGCTGGACTACAAGTCGAACTGGCTGGGCGCTTCGGATGAGGCCTATCGCGGCGAGACCATGCAGGCCGCGGTGCTGGCCCACCGCTACGAGCTGCAGTATCTGTTCTACCTGCTGGCACTGCACCGGCTGCTGAAGGTGCGACTGCCGGACTACGATTACGACCGCCATGTGGGCGGGGCGCTCTATCTGTTCCTGCGTGGCAGTGGTGCGCCGTCACGGGGTGTGTTCGCGGCACGACCGCCCCGGGCGGTGATCGAGGCACTGGATGCGGCCTTTTCGGGGCAGAGGCCGCTGGGAGCAGACAAGCCATGACGAAAGGTGCAATGACACGGCGAGGCCGAAAACCGGTGAAGGACGAGCTGACGGGGGACCTGTTTGCTTCGTTGCCGGAGACAGGGGGGGAGCCGGAGGTGGTGCTGCCCGCGGACGTGGCCGGCATGCTGGCGCTTCTGGCACGCTGGCATGAGGATGGCTGGCTGCGGCGCATTGATCTGGAACTGGCACACTTTCTGGCGGAGGGGACGGAACCGTCTCCGGCATTGCCGTCGGTGCTGCTGGCGGCGGCACTTTGCAGCTGGCAGCTGGGACGGGGCCATGTCTGTCTGGATCTGCAGGCGGTGCTGGAGCAGCCGATGCCGGTGCTGTCGATTCCGGTGGGCCCCTGGCTGCAGACGTTGACGCTGGCGGACTGGCAGGCAGCCTGTGTGGCGTGCCCATCACTGGTGGCGCAGCCGTCGGCCATGGGGCCAGAGGATGAGATGTCCGCAGATGGGGCCCGGACGATGCCGCTGGTGCTGGTGCAGCATCGCCTGTACCTGCGGCGTTTCTGGCAGTATGAGCAGGACGTCCAGCAGGGCATCCGGCAGCGGCTGATGCTGCCGGGTCTGTCCGGCGAAGAAGAGCCTCGCCTGCAGGAGGCGCTGGTGGTGCTGTTTGGCGGACCGGGCAGTGCCGGGGCGGAGCATGCGGCCCATGCAGCCACCCGTTCGGTGCACATGGCCGGAATGCTGGCTGAAGGAGCGGTCGGGGACGCAGCAGCAGAGCCCGGGCGCAGGGCGGACTGGCAGCGGATTGCCTGTGCGCTGGCGGCACGGCGGCGCTTCGGGCTGATCACCGGGGGGCCGGGTACAGGCAAGACGACGACGGTGATCCGGCTGCTGGCCCTGTTGCAATGGCTGGCGCTGGCCGGGCAGGGGCAGTTCCTGCGCATCGGGCTGGCGGCGCCCACCGGCAAGGCAGCGGCACGACTGGGCAGCTCGATCAGCAGCGCCATTGACCGGCTGCCGCTTAAGGACGTGCCCCAGGGCGAGGCGATCCGGGCGGCCATTCCGCGGTCCGTCTCGACACTGCACCGTTTGCTGGGCAGCCGGCCGGGCACGCGGCATTTCCGGCATGACGCGCGCAATCCGCTGCCGCTGGATGTGCTGGTGATCGACGAGGCCTCGATGATCGACTTGGAGATGATGGCGCAGGTGATGCATGCGCTGCCGCCCAGGGCACGGCTCATCCTGTTGGGGGACAAGGACCAGCTGGCGTCGGTGGAGGCAGGCGCCATTCTGGGCGAGCTGTGCGCCCATGCCCGCGAGGGACGCTACTGGCCGGAGACGGCCGACTGGGTGGCCCGGGTGGCGCAGGAGCCCATCGACTGCGGGCTGCAGGCTGACGGGGCAGAAGATGGCACGTTGCTGGACCAGAGCGTCGGCATGCTGCGTCACAGCCATCGCTTCGGGGCGGACAGCGGCATCGGCCGTCTGGCAGCCCTGGTCAACGATGGCGAGGTGGCCAGGGTGCAGCGTCTGTGGGACGAGGTTCGGACAGGGTGTGCGTCGGGCCAGGTGCCCGATATCGCCCGGATCGAGGTGGACGCCGAGCGTTGGGACGCGTTGCGGCAATTGGTGGTTCATGGCCGGCTGGATGGGGTGCCTGCTGATCAGGGGCCGGTGGGGTACGCGCATTACCTGCGGTGGATGCACCGGAACCGTCCGGCGGACGAGGCCGGGCAGGACAGCTTCGATGAATGGGCGGCCGGGGTGCTGCAGGCCCATGGGCGCTTCCAGCTGCTGTGTGCGCTGCGCCAGGGAAGCTGGGGGGTGGAGCGGCTGAACCGGCAGATTGCGCTCTGGCTGCAGTCGGCGGGCTTGCTGGCGGCCAGTGAGGGGTGGTACGCGGGTCGGCCGGTGATCGTCACCTGCAATGACTACGAGCTGGGGCTGATGAATGGTGACGTGGGCATTGCGCTGGCGGCTCAGGGTGGCCGGTTGCGGGTGGCGTTTCCGGCCGAGGGGGGCAGCCGTGGCATTCGCTGGGTGCTGCCCAGCCGGCTGCAGGCGGCCGAGACAGTGTTTGCCATGACGGTGCACAAGGCGCAGGGCTCGGAGTTCGACCACGCCGTGTTGGCGATGCCGGCCGAGCTGTCACCGGTGCTGACCCGTGAGCTGGTCTATACGGCCATCACGCGGGCACGGCGCTTCTTCACGCTGGTGGGGCCCGACGGGCTGGACCGCATTCTGGGGCAGGCCATCCGGAGCCGGGTGCTGCGGGCCAGTGGCCTGATGGCGGGGGCGCTGCAGGCGAAGGACTGAGGCTGCACGGCCCGGTGCCGGTACAAGCGTCCGGGGGCGCTGTCCCGACGGTCCGGGTGAGGGGCGTGCCGGCGGATCTGCCCGGCCCTGTAGAATAGCCAGCTGTCCTTCTCCGGCTTCGTCCAGGCGACACGAGCATTCATGGCAAGCATCGCGGTCATCATTCCCTGTTACAAGGTCAAGGCCCATATCCTGGAAGTCCTGCAGCGCATCGGCCCCGAGGTCAGGCGGGTCTATGTGGTGGATGACTGCTGCCCGGAGGGATCCGGCGACCTGGTGGAGCAGGAATGCACCGACAGCCGGGTCCGGGTGGTCCGCCATCAGATCAACCAGGGCGTGGGGGGCGCGGTGATGACCGGCTACCGGGTGGCGCTGGATGACGGCATGGACATCATGGTCAAGATCGACGGTGACGGCCAGATGGCGCCCGAGCTGTTGCCGGACTTCGTGGCTCCGATCCTGGCCGGTGAAGCCGACTACACCAAGGGCAACCGCTTCTTTGACCTGGAGCAGGTCAGCCAGATGCCCACCGTCCGCCTGCTGGGCAATGCGGTGCTGTCGTTCTTCAACAAGATCTCGTCGGGCTACTGGAACCTGTTCGATCCCACCAACGGCTACACGGCCATCCATCGCGATGTGGCGGCCTGCCTGCCGTTCGGACGCATCAGCCGACGCTATTTCTTCGAGTCGGACATGCTGTTCCGGCTCAACACGCTGCGGGCGGTGGTGGTGGACATCCCGATGCACGCCTCCTACGGGGACGAGGTGAGCAACCTGCGGATCTCCAAGGTGGTGGGCGAGTTCTTCTTCAAGCACGTGCGCAACACCTTCAAGCGCATCTTCTACAACTACTATCTGCGGGACCTGTCGCTGGCCTCGCTGCAGCTGCCCATGGGCATGCTGCTGCTGATCTTCGGGGTACTGTTCGGCCTGTACAAGTGGAACGAGGCCAGCAGCTTGGGCGTGACGGCAACGCCGGGTACCGTCATGCTGTCGGCCCTGCCGGTGCTGGTGGGCATCGAGCTGATCCTGGCCTTCATCGGTCAGGACGTGCAGTCGGTGCCGCAGCGGCCGTTCCTGCGCACGTCGCGCACGCTGGAGCGATTCAAGAACCCGTCGGCCTCGGTGACGCGGGTGATCGAGGCACGCCGGATGGGAACGCACACGCAGATCATGCGGGGCGAGACGGTGACCAGCTCGCCTGCCGGCACCGAGTCGGCCGCGCAGGCCGCCGGGAACGAATCGGACGAATCACGGGCGCAGCGTTCATGACACGCGCCAGGGCATCAAGGGAGAACAACCGGTGTTGACCTATTTCTGGGCGCTGATGTGCGTCTTCGGCATGGCTGCAGGCCAGATCCTCTTCAAGCTGGCCGCCAATTCGCTGGCCGAGACCGGATCCTTCCTGGTACCGCGCACGGCCACGTTGCTGTTCACCGCGCTGGCGCTGTACGGGCTCATCACCATTGCCTGGATCTGGGTGCTGCAGAAGGCGGAGCTGGGCAAGGTCTATCCGATGATGGCGCTGGCCTTCGTGCTGGTGCCACTGGCCAGTCACTGGCTGTTTGGCGAGCGCTTCACGCCCCAGTACTTCATCGGCATCGTGCTGATCATGGGCGGCATCGTGGTGGCCGTGCGCTCCTGATATCTGCTACGGTGTGTCGGGCCATTCCCCGGCCAGGCAGTGGCGCTTGGGAGGCAGGCCGGGGCGCTTGTGCAGCCGGAAGCCGGCCTGGGTGAGTGCATCGCGCACGCTGCGGGCCACGCACCAGGTGGCGATGCGGGTGCCCGGGCGGCAATGGCGGGCCACGGCCTGCATGGTCCGCACATCCCACATGGCAGGGTTCTTCTTCGGATCGAATCCGTCCAGGAACACGCTGTCGGCGCCCAGGCTGCCATGCCGGGCGTGCCAGCCCTCCAGTCGGGTGGCAGCGTCTCCCAGCAGCAGCTGCAGTTCGACCGTTCCCTGGGGTGCGGCAAAGCGCAGGGTCAGGCAGGTCGGCTCTTTCCAGCCATGCGTGGCGGAGGGATCCGGCAAACCGGATGTCTGCGGTCGGGGCGCCCTTTCCGGGGCCGCGCGGCCCTCAGCGGATGTTTCCGATTCGGCATCGGTGTGACAGGGAGGCGCGTCGGCGGCGTTTCCCGAGTACCATGCGGCCAGTGTTGCGGCATCCGGCCAGGTATCGGCCAGGCGTTCGGCCAGCGGCTGCAGCCGTGGATCATCGGCGCCGGCACGGCGGATGTCGTGGGCGCTGACCGGGTGCGCCTCGGTGCTGACGAAGCGCAGCGTGGCCGGGCGTGCCGGACTGGCCTGCCAGCAGACCCAGGCCGACAGGAAGTTCAGCCCCAGGCCGAAGCCGGTTTCCAGGATGGTCCAGCAGGCGGGGACGGAAGGTGCCGGGGTGGTGTCGGTATTCTCGCCCCTGTCCAGGTCGGGGAGATTTCCCGACGTGCCGCACGCCAGGTCGTGTCTGGCCGTTTCCGGGGAACGGCACGACCATGCGTCGGGCAGCCCGCAGCCACCCAGGAAGACGTGTTCGGCCTGGGCGCGGGCGCCACTTTGGGTGTGGTAGCGATCCCCGTAGCGGGGACTGAAGGGCTGGCCGTCCTGCCAGGCGACCGGGGTGCTGCTGGCGGCATCAGGTATCGTTTCCGGGGTCATGAGGTTATTCTAGTGATGCGCGAAGTCCATGGTCTGACGGCCTGTCCGATGTGTGACACCCTGCACAGGCGTGTGCACCTCAAGGATGGGCAGCGTGCCCGGTGCCGGGTGTGCGGCTCGGAGCTGGCCAGGTCATCACGCCTCAATCGGGCGCGGATGATTCCGCTGGTGCTCACCTGCCTGCTGCTCTTCGTGATGGCCAACGTCTTTCCCATCGTGGCTATCGAGCTGCAGGGCACGGTCCACCAGCTGACGCTCGTGGACGCAGTGACGACGCTGCTGCAGTCCGGGATGTTCGCGGTGGCGCTGATGGTGTTCGTGCCCACGCTCTTTCTGCCGGGGCTGTATCTGCTGACGCTCCTGTTCGTGCTGTGGCTGACCGGGCGTGGCGATGTGCCGGCTGGCGTGCAGAACCGGCTGGTGCGGATGATGCAGCAGGTGTATCCGTGGAGCATGGTGGAGGTGTTCCTGCTGGGGGTGCTGGTGGCCATCATCAAGCTGTCGTCGATGGCCAGCATCATTGCCGGTCCGGCACTGTGGGCCTGGATGGGCACCACCATCACGCTCACGGTGGTTCTCACGTTCCGGCTGCGGCGGCTCATCCGGCGCACCCACATGCCGGTGGGCGAGGTGCGGCTGCAGGATGACGAGGTGGTGTATGCCGGCCAGCCGCCGGTGCTCGAAGAGGCCGACGGGGAGTGGAAGACGGCGGTGGGCAGGCATCGTGATGCACACGACGGCGCGTTGCTGACGGCAGCGGAGTCGGCCCGGTTCTGCGGGCGCCGGCTGGGCATGATCTCCTGCCGACACTGCGACACGGTCTGGGCCGAGGCCCGGGAAGGGGAGCGTTGCCGGCACTGTGACGCGCGGCTGCATCGGCGCAAGCCGGGGGGGCTGGGCGTGACCTGGGCGCTGCTGATCACGGCGATGATCCTGTATGTGCCGGCCAACCTGCTGCCGGTGATGACCACCAGCACGCTGTTCGGTACCGATGATTCGACGATCCTGTCCGGGGTGATCTACTTCTGGCAGGATGGGGAGTGGGCGCTGGCGGCCATCATCTTCATTGCCAGCTTCCTGATCCCGCTCTTCAAGCTGGTGGCCCTGATCCTGCTGACGCTGCTGGTGCAGTTCCGCAGCCTGTGGCGGCTGCAGGAGCGCACCCATCTCTATGACATCGTGGAATGGGTGGGGCGCTGGTCGATGCTGGACGTGTTCGTGGTGGCGGTGACCAGCTCACTGGTGCAGGTGCCGGGCGTGGCGGTGGTCAAGGCCGGTCCGGGCATTGCCGCCTTCGGGGCGGTGGTGGTGCTGACGATGCTGGCGACGATGAGTTTCGATGCGCGACGGGCCTGGGACGCGCGTTTCCGGCCGGGGCTGCTGCACGGCCGCAGGTGCAGGCGTGCGAATCCGGGCGTGGTTTCGGGGCGTGCGGGATAGATGGAGCAATCGGTGCCGGCCTTCGGCGGGCGCCATGGTGCGGACAAGGGTTGACGGATGAGCAACGAGGAACGATCTGACGCGCAGGGGCGCCCTGTGACGGCGGCCGGGAACGGCCAGGGGCAGGGGGCTGCTGGCGGCTATCACGACGATGTGCTGGTGCCCGAGGCAGTGGTGGAGGATAGGCGCTATCGCTGGCTGCCGTCGCTGATCTGGCTGCTGCCGCTCTTGGCAGCGCTGGTGGGGGCGATCCTCACCTATCGCCAGATGACGCAGCACGGCCCCACGATCACGGTCAGTTTCAAGACGGCCGAGGGTCTGGAGGCCGGCAAGACGAAGCTGCGCTACAAGGACGTGGAGGTGGGCCAGGTCAAGTCCATCGAACTGGCCGATGACCGCTCGCACGTGGAAGTGGACATCGAGTTGAATCGCAAGGCCGGGTCTTTCCGGGCCAAGGACTCGCGCTACTGGGTCGTGCGGCCGCGTGCTGACATATCCGGGGTGTCGGGCCTGGGCACGCTGCTGTCGGGGGCCTACATCGGCGTGGATGCCGGCAAGTCGGCCGAGATGGTCTCGACCTTCGAGGGGCTGGAGAGCCCGCCGCCGCTGAAGTATGACGAGGCGGGCAGCCAGTTCCGCCTGCGGGCCAAGGATCTGGGGTCGCTGGACATCGGTTCGCCGGTGCTCTACAGGCGGGTGACGGTGGGGCGCGTGACCGGTTATTCGCTGGACGAGTCGGGCGACCGGGTGACGATCGACGTCTTCGTGAACAGCCCCTATGACCGCTTCGTGGGCACGAACTCGCGCTTCTGGGAAGCCAGCGGCGTGGAGGCGAAGCTGGATTCCAGTGGCGTGTCGGTCCGCACGCAGTCGCTGCTGACGGTGGCGCTGGGCGGCATTGCCTTTGCCTCGCCCATCGAGGGCAAGGGCGAGGCGGCCAACGAGCATACCGCCTTCATGCTGGCCGCCAGCGAGGCGGATGCCATGAAGAAGCCTGACGGGCCGTCGCGCTTCCTGGTGCTGAACTTCGACCAGTCGCTGCGGGGGCTGCAGGTGGGGGCCATCGTGGATTTCCGGGGCGTGGAGCTGGGCCAGGTCCGGGCCATCGACGCCGTGGTGGACGAGAACACCAACGAGATTCACATGCCGGTGCTGATCGAGGTGTTTTCCGACCGCATGAAGCGGGGTCGCGGGCTGCAGGCCCAGGGGCCTCTGGGCGCCGGCATGACGCAGGAAGAGATGCAGGAAGAGGGCAGCAATCGCTGGCTGCAGAACATGGTCAAGCGCGGGCTGCGGGCGCAGTTGCGGACCGGCAACCTGCTGACGGGTCAGCTCTATGTCTCGCTGGACTTCTTCCCGCAGGCCAAGCCGGCCGAGATGCGCAGCGTGCAGGGGGACCTGATGGAGCTGCCGACGGTGGGCAATTCGCTGGACGAGTTCCAGCAGCAGATTGCCGAGATCCTGGCCAAGATCAACAAGGTGCCGTTCGATCAGATCGGGCGTGACCTGCAGCAGACGCTGGCAGGCATGCGGCGCACGGTCAATGCGGCCGAGAAGACCGTCAAGGGGCTGAACGACAATCTGGCACCGCAGCTGATGGGCACCATCCAGAGCCTGAAGAAGACGCTGGATTCGGCAGACCGCACGCTGGTGTCGGCCAACCGGACGCTGGCCAGTGATTCGCCGACGCAGGAAGAGCTGCAGCAGACGTTGCGTTCGGTCTCGAAGGCAGCGGATTCGCTGCGACGCCTGACCGATTACCTGGAGCGTCACCCCGAGAGCCTGCTGCGTGGCAAGACGGGCAACTGATTTCTTTCAAGAGGAACGGATGATCATGCGTGCTGTCTTCAAGTCGGTGGTACCGGCGCTGGCCCTGTCCCTGGCGGCCTGCGCCAGTTCGCCGCCGGTGCATTTCCATACGCTGTCGGCCATGGATGAGCCGGGCAATGGCAACCGCGCGCAGCCTGACCTGCGCTACCGGATCGGGACGGTCGATGTGCCGGAGCGCTTGAACCGCGTGGACATCGTGGTCTCGGGCCGGGAGGCGGATGTGCCCGCAGGCAAGGCAGGCACCGGGCAAGCGGGGGGTAGTCCGTCGGATACGCCGGCATTGGCCACGTCGGTGACGCTTCTGGAGAACAACCGCTGGGATGCGCCCTTTGCCGATGCGCTGCGTGATGCGCTGGGGGCCCGACTGGCCGTGGCCGCAGCGTCCTCGGCCGCGGCAGGCAGTCAGCCTGCACAGCTGCGGCTGTCGCTGCAGGTCTATCGTTTCGATGCCAGTCGCTCCGGTGACGTGGATGCGCTGGTGGACTGGCGGCTGCGCCGCACGGATGCTTCGGACGACACGGATGCGGCCGAGGACCATGCGCCGGCCGGCCTGCGGGTGCTGAGCTGCCGCTACCAGGGTTACGAGCACGTGAAGGCCGACGACGTGGATGCGCTGGTGGCGGGCATGCAGCGGCAGGTGGCCCGGCTGGCCGACGACATCGTGGCCAGCACGCGGCCCTGGCTGCGCGATGACAAGGCAGGCTGCGTGCAGGCGGCTGGCGGGGCGTGATGGACGAGACGGACGAGGGATCGCTGCCGGGGCATGAAGCATCTTTCAGCGAGCTTGATCATGCAATGATGCGCCTGGCGATGGATCAGGCGCTGAATGCGCAGCTGCATGGTGAGGTGCCGGTGGGCGCCGTGCTGGTGAAGGCAGGGCAGGTGATCGCCACCGGCTACAACCATCCCATCGGCAGTCATGATCCGACAGCGCATGCCGAGATCCGCACCTTGCGGATGGCGGCCGAGCAGCTGGGCAACTATCGGGTGGGCGAATCCACGCTCTATGTGACGCTGGAGCCGTGCATGATGTGCCTGGGCGCGATGCTGCACGCCCGCATCAGCCGGGTGGTGTTCGGCGCCCCGGACCCCAAGACCGGCGTGTGTGGCGGCGTGCTGGACCTGCCGGCCGAGGGACGGCTCAACCATCAGACGGTGGTGCAGGGGGGGCTGCTGGCCGATGAGTGCGGAAAGCTGCTGCAGCGTTTCTTTGCCGAGCGCCGTGCGCAGCGTCGGGCCGACCGGGCCCTGCGGGCGCAGCAGGACGAGCTGGCGCGCTGGGCGGCCAGTCTGCCAGCCGAGGAGGAAACCGGCACGCTGCATCTGGACGAGGCAGGGGACTGAAAGGTTGATCGTGTGCTTTCTGCGTGAAAGGTGCAAGAATAGCCCCCTTTCCAACGCCGGCAGAAGGCCCGTGGCTGACGGCGCCGCATGACGACCCCATGGCATGGATGCCTGCAGGGGGCGGCTGTGGCGGCCTGCAGGGACCGGATGTCGATTGACAGGGGTTTTCATGGCAAGAGAGGGAGTTCTTGGAGCGTGGTCACGGCTGAATCTGGTGACCCGCATCGTCATCGGCCTGGTGCTGGCCGTGGTGGTGGCGCTGGTGACCCGGCATTTTGGCGGGGGTGCCGAAGGTTGGGACGCCGTGATCGAACGGACCGGAGCCCTGCCGGCTGGCTGGCCTTCGGACGTGATGGCTGGGGCCCAGCTGCTGGGTGACCTGTTTGTCGGTGCGCTGAAGGCGGTGGCACCGGTCCTGGTGCTGGTGCTGGTGATGGCGGCCATTGCGCAGCATGAGCACGGGACCGAGACGAACATCCGCCCGATCCTGGTGCTGTATCTGGTGGGCACCTTTGCGGCGGCACTGGTGGCGGTGGCCGCCAGCTTCATGTTCCCGTCGAACCTGTCGCTGGAGGGGGTCAAGCACGCTACTGAGGTGGCACCTGGTGGTATCGGCATGGTGCTGAAGGATGTGCTGATGAAGCTGGTGAGCAACCCGATCAAGGCGCTGCTCGAGGCCAACTACATCGGCATCCTGGGCTGGGGCGTTCTGCTGGGGCTGTCGTTCCGTCATGCCAGCGAGCACACGCGGACGATGCTCAACGACGCAGCCGAGGCCGTGTCCAAGGTGGTGCGTTTCGTGATCGGCTTTGCCCCGCTGGGCATCCTGGGCCTGCTGCTGAGCACGCTGCTGTCGCCGGATGGCTTTGCGAAGCTGCAGCAGTACCTGCACCTGCTGCTGGTGCTGGTGGGGGCGATGGTGTTCGTGGCGCTGGTGGTCAATCCGCTGATCGTCTTCAGCCAGACGCGCCGCAATCCCTATCCGCTGGTGTTCACCTGCCTGCTGGAAAGCGGCATTCCAGCCTTCTTCACCCGCAGCTCGGCGGCCAACATTCCGGTGAACATGGCGCTGGCCAAGAAGCTGAACCTGCACGAGGACACTTACTCGATCTCGATCCCGCTGGGTGCGACGATCAACATGGCAGGGGCCGCCATCACCATCACGGTGCTGACGCTGGCGGCGGTGAACACGATGGGCATCCAGGTGGACTTTGCCACGGCGCTGCTGCTGAGCGTGGTGGCCACGCTGGGCGCCTGCGGTGCTTCGGGGGTGGCCGGCGGTTCGCTGCTGCTGATCCCGATGGCCTGCGCGCTCTTCAGCATCGACAACGATGTGGCGATGCAGGTGGCCGGCGTGGGCTTCATCATCAGCGTGATCCAGGACTCTTCCGAGACGGCGCTGAACTCGTCGACCGACGTGCTGTTCACGGA